>ERZ1292644.133-Hain-H14-01um-R2-133-length-52621-cov-6_pt3 | contig 25416 bp, 41 predicted proteins | sample MGYA00564402_ERZ1292644 | MGnify/ENA primary metagenome ERZ1292644 (study PRJEB36523, sample SAMEA6512644) | groundwater metagenome | collected 2019-01-09 | study: AquaDiva: Metagenomics assemblies of 32 groundwater samples
AGAGACGAAGCAGTCGACCGACCGCCTCGTTCAGCGGAGGTAAAGCGGTCGCCGCGAGCCCTTCCTGCTGGAGACGATACGGAGCGCCGGGGAACCAGTCGCTCCCGCCCGTGCGGTTCGCACCGCCACCAGGAACGGGGGTCACGACCTCCATTTCGATGTTGGAACCGCCAGCACCCGCTCCCGCGAGGCCCTCCTGCTGGAGGCGATACGGGAAGCCCGGCGACCAGCTCGAGCCGCCCGAGTAGTTCTGTCCCTCGCCCGGCACCGGCGTCACGACGTCGTTGCCCATGGTGCTTCCGTGGAACGCGGCCATGTAGCCCGCGAGACCGTCCTGCTGGAGGCGATACGGGAAGCCAGGAGACCAGCTCGAACCACCGGAGTAGTTCTGACCGTTTCCGGGAACCGGCGTCACGTCGATGCCGTCGAGAACTGCAATCTCTTCCACGTTCGTCTCCTGCTCCGAGAAGGGAGTGTAGCTCAGCGTTGAACAGCGAGGTAGCCCGCGCCGAGCACGAGCAAGATCCACCACGGGAATCCCGCGGCACCGCCGTCGGTGATCACGGGAGGCTGATCGGTCGGCGCCTGGTAGTCCTGCGGAGGGGGCGCCTGATTCGGCGTCTGCGTCGTCTGTGCGTTCGTCTGCCGCACGGGCGCTTGCGTGTACACCGGAGCGAGCGGCGCGAGAGCCCCGCTCAGGCGCTGCGACATCGACTGATGTCCGCCGAACCCATAGCCCTCGAGCCCGTCGAGCGAAGACTCGTCCCAGCCCTCCGGCGGCGGGCCGTAGTGGAACAGCATCGGAGCCGTGACGTTGATCGACAGCTCGCGCGTCAGCGGCATGTTCGTCGCGCGCTGCGCCGAGACGTCTGCGTCGTTGAACATGTCGAGGTACGCGTTCAGACGCGGTGCGCTCGGGATGTGCGGCGTCCAGCCCTGCAGCGCAGGATCCTGCGGCCTGGCCGTCGTGATGATCATGCCGCGCAGGGGTCGCATCAGAACGTCTGCTCGTTGATCTGCAGCACTGCGCCGCTGATCGAGGTGGCGAAGAGCGCATCCTCCGGGAAGAGGATGAAGTCCATGTAGTTCACGTTGGAGCCCGGCACGTTGTCCGAGAACGTGAGGCGCAGACCCGACGCGCCGTCCGAGCTCGCGTTGTTGAACACGATCGGCTCGGTGCCGAACACGGACACCGTCACGAAGAGCACACGATCGCGCGTCCCGTTCGAGGAGAGCTGCTTCGTGCCCCCGCCGACTGCGGCGAAACTGATCTGTCTCTTCGCGCCGAAGGTGCGACGGTACGGGCCGACCTGCGCAGCGAGCGCAGATCGGCGCATCAGGTTCTCGTATGCCTGCTGGTCGAGCTCGGAGCCGCTCGGCTTGCTATGGTCGCGAGCGACCATCGGCCTCAGCTCGCGGTGCAGGCGATGTAGTCGCCGGTGATCGTGACCTTCACGCGCTTCGGAGCACCGACGAAGATCACCCAGAGCGCCGTGTCGACGGTCCACACGACCTCGAGATCGGTCCCGGGGACGCAGATGTACACGCCGTCCCACTCGTACGGGCGGATGCCCATGCACGCCGAGAAATCGATCGGCTTCTTGAAGATGTCGAAGTTCCGGCCCTGCTCCTTCGCGTTGAAGGTGATCAGGTCGGGAGCCGCGCCCGCGAGCTCGGGCAGCATGATCGAGCTGCGCACTTCGCGGATGGCGAGGCTCATACGAGCGTTGACCGTGACCTTGTCGGTCTGCGAGACGACCAGACCTGCCGCGTCGATGACGGCGAAGAAGGTCAGAGCCTCGATCTTCACGTCCTCGGGCTTGATCGCGCCGCTCGCGATGTCTCCGTAGTACTGGAGGATCGGGCCGGGCGGGATCTGTTCGGGCGTGATGTTGGGTAGCGCCACGGCGTGCTCCTGAGAACGAGGTCGAGAGACAGAAGCGAGATCAGGAGAATCTCACAGGGGCCTCGACACGCCGTGAAGCATGCAGAGGCCCCCGGAGAGCAGGGCTCAGCCCTTCGAGACGGCCGCGCGGATCAGACCGTGCAGGTAGTTCGTGATGAGCACGCCGCAGTTCGTCGGCGTGGTCTCGTTCGTCTGCACGACGATCGTCACGAGCTCGTCGCCCGCGGTGAACGGCGCGGTGCCGACCACAGCGGACGTCAGCCACGAGCGCGCCTGGAACGAGAGCGTTCCGAGGAGCTCGTGGTTCTGGTTCAGCAGCTGCTTCTTGACGAGGCGGCTGGTGCTGGCGGTCGCCGGCACGCCGTTCGTCACGATGCCCTGGTTGTTCTCGGTCGTGTTGCCGTACAGGCCGTACCCGCTCGGGAACTTGATCGCCGGACCCTCGTCCTGGAGGATGTCGTTGATCTTGAGCCGGTAGAAGGCGTTCTCGAGGATCGCCTTGACGTCCTGCGGCGCCGGGAAGCTCAGGCCGGTGCCGAGTCGAACGTGCAGACCGATGCGGTCCATCACCATCGACTCGCCCGCCGAGAGCTTGCTCGGGGTGCGCAGGTTGCAGTCGATCTCGCGCTTCGCCTGCAGGTTCTGGAAGAAGTTGAACTCCGTGCCCGCGGCCTGCGCCCCGGTCGGGATGCAGATCGTGTCGTACTTGTCGCCTTCGCGGAAGTCGCGGATGTTCACGATCGTGTTCGGGTCGCTCGGGTCTCGGAAGAGGCCGGGCTGACCCTGGATCGGCTCGAGTGCCATGTCTGTTCTCCTGCTTGAGGTTTCTGGCTTGAGCCAACACCGTCTACGTCGTGGACCATCCACTCAGTTTCCGGGGTCGGGTTCAGTCACGTTGATCAGGCGAACCTGATCGAACTTTTTCCCGCACTTCTCTCGGCTCAGCGGCAGCGAGAAGGCAGCGGGACTCCTAGGTCGAGATCAGAAGCTCGGCGCGTACGCCGACTGGCCGCCCATGTACTGGTCGTACTGAGCGAGCTCTTCCTGCGTGGTCCCGGTCGACGCCAGCTGGCGCTCCTGGACCATCGGGGCGCTCAGGCCCTCACCCGCGCGCCACGACGCCGAGTTCGTCGCGACCGCCGACTCGAGCGCCGCGAGATCGGCCGAGCTCAGTCCGCCGCCCGAGAGCGAGGTGCTGAGGGTCTCGGGCGCGAAGCTCGCCGCGAGCTGCGCGAGCGCGAGGCCGCACACGCCGCCCATCAGACCCACCGCCGCGTCGCGGTTCTTGTCGTAGAGCACGCGCGCTCCGACGAGGCCGAGAGCGAACGCCGCGACGTTCTTCACGCGCATCGTCGTCGCCGCTTCCCACGTCGCGGGGTACGGGATCCGCTGCACGATCGCGCTCGCCGCGAGGATGCCCACTGCGCCGGCGCCGCCGACCATGAGGGCTTCCTTGACCTGCGCCCCGTTGGGCATGAAGCCATCGAGACCGTCGTACATCGAGAGCCCCATCATGTCGTCCTGGTATCCGGCCATCTTCGGTTCTCCTGTTGTGGCCCCGGGTGCGACGGGGCTGTCGCGCGTTAGATCTACGAGGTTGGGAGCATCGAAGTCAATCCCACTCAAACGCAGATCTTGTTCAGTTCAAACGTGAATCCTGTAGTCGTTGTGTCGTCGCGCGTCGTCGCCTGATGATCAGCCGATGTAGACGACGACGTCCTGCGGCATGTCTGCTCCGCTCGGCGTCACGCCGGAGAGCTGCACGACGACTTCGATGCGATCTCCTGCAACCCACAGAGCAGGGGGCGAAGGATGCAGATCAACCACTTCGGTAGTGCTTGCGAGAGCGACCGTCGCCTCGAATGTCGCGATCGGGCTGCTGTTTCGCCAGACCGTGTAGACGGCGTTGTTCACGGACGCGCCTGCCACGCGGTGTCTGACCGCGATCTCTCGCACGGACATCGCGCCTGTCAGCACGTACGCGTTGAACGACAGCGTGCCCGCTGCGGCTCGAGCTGTGCTGAGACGCGGAGCGCCCATCGGGATCATGTTGTGCCCGACGGTGTCCACGGCCGGATCCCACCCCGCGGGCTCCATCACCGCGAAGATGAGGCCCTGCAGCGCGGGCGTCGCCACGCCGCCAGTGCTCGAACCGGGCAGAGGTCTGAGGAACGTCATGGCTCAGCCCAGGTAGACGCTGACGTCTTCGGGCATGTTGGCGTCGGAGATCGTTGCCGCGACCTGGACCACGATCTCGATGCGATCCCCCGTGACGCAGACGATGTTGCCCGTGCCGTCGATGACCTCGGTCGTGCTGTTGGCCGCGACCGTGGCGATCGCAGCGGCAACGGGCACGCTGTTCAACCACACCTGATAGAGGATGTTGGTCGCGGCGCCGCCCGCCACGCGGTGTCGCACCGCGAGCTCGGTGAACGTGATACTGCCCGTCATCACGTAGGCGACGAACGAGACAGTTCCCGACGCGGCCCGATCGAGCGTCGTCAAGCGCGGCGCTCCGAGCGGGATCATGTTGTGTCCGGTGACATCCACCGCCGGGTTCCATCCGAGCGGTTTCATCACCGCCCAGATCAGCCCCTGCAGCGCGGGTGTCGCGACGCTGCCGGTGCCCGTGCCCTCCAGAGGTCTCAAGAACGTCATGTGCTACTCCCGGAGCGCCAACCACCGGCGTCGAAAAGAGGCTTGAGCAGCGGCGCGGGGTCGGCCTTGTTGCCGATCACCTCGATGCCGTGCGAGCGCGCCACTGCGCGGAGCCGGAGCTCGGTCGCCGTGAGCGAGAGGTGGAGGTGCGGGCAGCCGTACCGTGTGCCGTCGCGACGCTTGCGCACGGCGTTGCCGGTGCGTCCGAGGTACCCGAGCAGTTGGCCCGCTTCGATCGCGTCGCCGGGACGCACGAGCGGTTTGTCGCGCAGGTGCGCGAAGTACCAGCGCCAGCCGCCCTGCTCAAGAACGACGTAGTTGCCGCCCTTGTCGCTCCAGCCCGCGCCGGGGTCGATGCGGTTCGCACCGGGCTTCCAGGTTCGCGCTACCTTGCCCGGCCCGATCGCACGCACCTCGGCGCCCTCGGCGGCCATGATGTCGATAGCACAGTGAAGGAGCGTCTTCCGAGTTCCGTCGGGCTGTGTGCGAACGCGACCCGCGCGCATCCCGCCGCCCCATGACGGCTTGAAGTCGCCACTCTGCCCCGGACACTTTTTCCCGCTCGAGTTCTGATCGACGCCATCGTGCTCACTGTCCGTCGGCTGAAAGCTCGCGGGGATCTGCACCGGGAAGCATTCGATGATCGGCAGCATCAGAAGTTGTGCGGCATCAGCGATGCCCCTCTCGACGCCGCGCGGTACTGATCGAACTCGAGCCGGTCCATGCGCTCGACCGTGGTCGGTCCGACATCCCACGCCGGAGCTGCACGCACGACGCCTCCCGGGTCCACGTAGACCATCGGGATCACGCGGCCCGTCTTCGGGCACTCGGCGCACACGACGCGGGTCTTCTTCTGTCGGGCTGCGAAGTACATCGCCGCGGCGACGGCCGCCTGGTACGTCAGGCCGCCCTTCTCGCGCGTGAAGTGGTCCGCGCCCGTGTTGAAGAAGATGCGCTGCCAGAGCGGCAGCACACAGCCCTGGGCGATGGGCGCGATGCCCTGCGCCGTCACGGCCGCCACGGGCTGCCACACAGAACGCGCCGCGTTCGAGACCGCGGTCCGGCGGAACTCCTGCGAGAACTCCGCGAGCGAGTTCGGCGCAGCGGGCATGGTCGGGAGCGGGTCTTTGCCGCGGCACTCCATGCATGCGGGCTGCCCGCACGAGGGCTTCTGCTTCCGCACGATCCAGCACGGCGCTCCGTTCTGGAGGGCGCACGCGTCGACCGCCACCCTCGTCGCAGTGCGAAGATCTTCGTACGTGTGGAGGTAGTCCGGGACCGGATAGATCCTCGGAGCCAGCGCGAACACGTCTCCACGACACCCCGAGTCCGAGGTGCTGTAGGAGCCGTTGCTGTACGCGAGCGGATCCATCACTCGCTGACGCCGAAGATCTTCCCCGCGACGTTCGAGACCTCGGCCGAGATCTTCTTCTCGATCGCGATCAGGGGCTTGGCGACCTTCGCCATCGTCCGCCGGAGCTCGAAGCCCTTGAGCGTGTCGAACACGCTGACGCGCGCCTTGCGGTTCACGCAGCTGCGATGCATGCCGATCGGTACGGCCGCGCCCGGCGGTCGCATTTCGACCAGTGCCTTGTGCTTGTCGTCGGGATCGAACGGCTCGCCGCAGCCCCAGCACACGTGCAGGCCGTTCTTCATCGCGACCGGCACGAGGTGTCCCCCGTACGGCGAAATGATCATGTCGAGGTCGTCGAGGAACGTGGCTCCTCGAGCGAGCTGCACTTCCTCGGGAGTGATGCTGATGCCCGTCATCACGACCTCGTGAAGGAGCCGAACGCGAGCAACGCGTTGTTGGCGCCTGCCTGGAAGATGCTGATGACGAACGCGGTGCCGACCGTGCCCGTGATCGGGTGATCGTCGAACACCTGCAGCGTCGCGTCGGCGCCGACGGTCAGCTCGATCGTCGTCGTCCCCACGATCACGCTCGCGATCAACGCGCCCGCGGTCGTGTTGTTGATGAAGAGCGTGAGGAGGTCGGTCACGGGGCCTACGCGCTCCGCGGACACCGCCGGAATCGTGTGCACGGTCGTGCCGGGCGTGGCCTGGAGCAGGCCGATCGGCTGCCCGTTGCCCAAGCCTCCGTTGATCGGACGTCGCTGCTGAGTCATCTACCGTTCTCCTGTGGAATCGACGCGCGATCAGCGCATGAACGTGTGGGGGACTTCGACCACGATCTCGACCGCGTCCGTCTCTTCGCTCGACACTCCGCTGGCCGTGACAGTCAGCGTGAGTACCGGCAGTCCGGTCGTGACGTCTGCCGCCCACTCGGGCGACGCCAGCGCCCAGCCGATGATGTCGGCGTTGAGCGCGCGGCAGTACACCCTCGTGTTCTGTGCCCAGATTCGGCTGGGCATCGACGCGAACGGGCCGCCCGCCACCGCATCGTCGTACGTGCTGAACGGGAGACGGTAGCGAGGGTCGAGCACGCCCGTGTTGCCTGCGGGCTGCACGTACGTGGACGCGAGGCCCATGAGGAACGAAACGTTCTGCTGCCCCGCCGTGAACGTCGGACCAGCGTACTGCCCGAAGCCCGCCGCGCCCGCCGCGAGTGCGATCGATCCCGTGAATCGAAGGGTGTGGACGCTGCCAGCAGGTCGAGAGACTGTGATCGCCATTGCGGAGTCGTCCTCGGGGTGAAGTGCGTGTCACCTTAGCGCGCCGCTCTGTGCCGAGTCCACCCTTGAACAAACGAGTGCTGTAGTCGCGATGTAGTCGGTTTGTAAACATTGCGACTACTTAGCCGGGCTGGCGCGGCGCGGCGCATGTGCCGTATCTTGTGCTCCTCCCACTCTCTCAAGGAGCATTTTTCATGGCGAAGCACTGTCGTTGCCCCAGCGGCGCGAAGCCCGTCGGACGGGCCAAGAACAAGGGCTGCATGGCCCATCGCAAGGTCAAGGGCTGCATGCGCTACGTGCGCGTGAAGAAGGTCTGTTCGCGCTGACCGTCTCCCGCAGCTGTCTGAACGCGTGCTCTCGAGGGGCATGCGTTCGCACATCCACGTCGACCGCCGAATGAACCTCAACGTCGATCAGTTCGAGGCGTACCTGCGGGCCGTGAAGGCACCGAACACGGCGAAGAAGTACGCTGCGGAGGCCGAGCGATTCCTCGAGTTCCTCGAGCAGCGCAAGATCGACATGAACCGGCTCCCGCCGGGGATCATCCAGCACTACGCGGCGTTCCTCGTCGAGCACCAGTTCCAGTCCGCTTCGATCCACGTGATGATCGCCGGAGCTCGGAGCTACCTCGAGTGGTGCCGCGGTCAGGGCGAGTCGATTCCGACCCTGAACAAGACCGACCTCCCCAAGGTGCACAACCGCGAGCCGAACGCGCTCAAGAACGAGGCGCTCCTGCAGTACCTCGCGCTCGCCTCGCGAGCCAAAGAGCCGTTCCGATCGGCGCTCCTACTGCTCCCGTACTGCGGCCTGCGATCCGAAGAAATCGCGACTGTGTCAATCAGTGCCATCAGGACTGTATCACTGCCGATACGCGGTGGAGGCCATCAAAAACACGTAGTTATGATGGTACGTGGCAAGGGCTCCGAGCTGAGGGTCGCCCCCGTCATCTTCGACGGAAGGGCGCTTTTGGCTAAATATCTTCGGGACTGGCGTCGGCACCAGGGCGGAACGTGGCTCTTTCAGATGCCCGACGGCTCGCACCTCGCGACGCGCACCCTGCGCCACTACGTCCAGAAGATCCGCGAGACCATCGGCGTTCAGCGCCTCACTCCCCACACCCTCCGTCGCACCTACGCCACGACGCTCTGGAGGATGGGAGTCGACGACGTGACCCTGACCAAGGCGATGGGCCACAGGGCGCTCGCGACGACCCAGAAGCACTACCTCGACGTGTCCCCCGAGGACGTCGTCGGCGGAGTCTCTCGCGCCCTCATCGTGCGCGGCCCCGAAGATCAGCTCCAAGAAGCCCACCGTCAGATGACCGACTACATGGAACAGCAGAGGAAGCCCCGATGATGACCAATGGAAACTCCGCAGTGGACGACGTCTTCGCCGAGATCGAGAACAGCCTCCCCAAGGTCTCTTCGGTGATCGCCGAAGCGCCTCCCTACGAGCCGAGCTCGGCTCCCTCCCCCCGTCCCTCGGCCCGCGCGTCGACCGGGAACGGGCATCGCACGATGTTCGACAACGGCCCGTCCAAGACCGAGGTGAAGTCGCTCGAGCGCGAGGCCGACAAGCAGGCTCGGGCCACGGCGAGCCCTCTCGTCGCCAAGAAGTTCGGCCAGCTCGCGCAGCGCGTCCCGGGCGCGAACCGCGTGCGGATCAAGAAGAAGATGGACGACGGGACCTCCTGGTTCGTCAACGACTGGCTCTTCCGCGACATCGGCATCGACGACATCGAGGCGTTCGTCGCCAAGTTCGTGAAGCCGAAGCACGGCGGAGGGCACTACGACATCATCCTGCTCGACGAGCTCGGGCGGGAGTTCGATGCGGGCTTCGTTCGCATCATGAACGAGCCCGAGAACAAGAACCACGGCGACGACAAGCTGATCGGAGTCGTCTCAGATCTCATCCAGAGGAACCAGCAGATGATGCTCAACATGCAGCAGCCCCACTCCCCGCCCGTCGATCCGATCGACCAGATGCGCAAGATGAAGGAGCTCGAGAAGGAAATGGGTGGCGGCGGTGGCTCGAACCCCATGCTCATGATGATGCTCATGCAGCAGAGCCAGCCGCGCGGTCCCGATCCCGTGCTCATGGCGATGATGCAGCAGATGCAGAACCAGCACGCCGAGCTGATGAAGAAGCTCGAGGGAGCGGGCTCGGGCAACTCCATGCCGATGCCGCCGCCTCCCCCGCCCGCGTTCGACATGGCCGGCCTCACCGCCATGCTCTCGACCGTCGCGGTGCCGCTGATCCTCAAGCTGCTCGACAACAGCAGCGCGAAGGCCGACGCGAACAACGCCACGAAGCAGGACGTGCAGCTGATGATGATGGAGCTCCAGCAGCGCCTCACGCAGGGCGGCGAGGCTCCGAACCCGCTCGAGGTCGCTCGCGAGACGATCGCCCTCTTCCGCGAGCTGCACAGCGGCGAGAAGCAGCAGTCGCTCCAGGAGAAGCTGGGCGAAATGCGTGAGCTGCGCGAGCTCGCGAAGGACGTCGTCGGTGGCGATGCCGGCGGCGTGAACCGCTCGCAGACCAACTTCTACGACATGGCCGCTTCGCTGCTCTCGAACAAGGGCCTGGGCGAAGGCGTCGGCAAGATGCTCGCGGTCGCGTCCGATCGCATTTCGGGCGGAGCGGGCGCACCGGGTCCGCAGGTGACGACGCTGTCGGGCAACGGCCCCCGACTGGTCCCGGCCCGTCCGGCCAGTGCTCTGCCGCAGAACGCGCCCCAGGCGAAGCAGGAGCCGATCATCGAAGTCCCCGCGAACTACAAGGAGTTCATGGACGCGATCGACACCGCACCGAACGACTTCGCGCGCATGGAGTCGGTCGTGAAGGCGCTCGACGCCCTCCGAGCTCTGCCGCAGTGGAAGGACTTCGTGCAGGCGCTGATCACCGCCGCGGCGCAGAACGACAGGGACAAGGCCATGCGCGGCCTGCACCGCTGGCTCTCGATCATGGTCGACAACCGCCTGCTCTCCTTGAGCGCGGCCGACCTGACGATGAAGGCGTTCCTCGACAACTGGGCCGCGTTCCACAACGTCGTGCTCGCCAAGATCCCGCCCGGCATGATCCCCCCGCCCGTTCAGGAGGATGCACCTGCGGCGAAGCCCGCCGTCGTCACCCCCGCGCCGGCGCAGAGCGCGGCTCTGCCCGAGGGCGGCGAAGAGGCCGAAGAGGACGAGGCCGCCCCCGAGGGCCCGATGGACGTCGAGCTTCCGCCCGACATGGAGCATGCGTGATGACGATGGCGACGAACGACACGACGGCGGCTCACGCGCTCGAGAAGTGCGCGAGCGCGATGATCGACCTCAGCGCGGAGGACAAGGAGCGGGTGATCAGCGCGCTCAACGTCTTCTATCTGCCGCCCAAGCCCAGTGCGATCGCGGAAGCGATGCCCGTGATCGTGGCGATGCTTCCACTGGCTCAGAAGTACCTCGACAGCATGCTGGCTCCGCGAGGTCCCGTCGACTCCACCGATCCGGCTGATCCGCACGCGGAGTGGGTCCACGACGCGATGGCCTTCATCGGGAGGCTCTCGTCGGTGCAGATCGACACCATCCGCACCGTGCTCACGGCCGAACAGGCGGCAGAGCTGGACAAGCTGATGCCGACGCTGGGCGGGTTCGGAGGAGGGCAGTAGGCTCCCCCGGAGGTCCGTGACGCGCTAGGATAGGCGTCATGGACCTCCTCGGCCTCGGGATCGGTGTCTTCGGTCTCTACGTGGCCGCGAAGCGGATCGACAAGGCGCTCAAGGCTCCGGTTCGCGCTCGGGGTCAGCTCGCGTCGGGGACGCCGTTCTTCCAGGCGGACAGGGCGCCGGCGCGAGGGCAGACGACCACGACGCACAGCGGGCAGCGCGCGAACACGATGGCCGGTCCGATTCGCGTCACGCGCAAGACGGTGCGCACGCTCGACGACCGTCTCGCCCAGATCAAGGCGCTCGCCGCGGACGGCAAGTTCGATCCGACGGTCATCGCGTGGACACGAGCTCAGCTCACCCGCAAGTGCCGCGGCGGAGAGAACGGCGAGCAGTGGTGCGTGCCCGAGAAGGACACGCGAGCGGAGATCTCCGCCATCTTCCACGGCCTGCGCCGCGACATCCGCTACACCTCGGACATCTACTCCGCGGACACCTACGCGCATCCGCGCGTCACGCTGCGTCTCAAGAGCGGCGACTGCGACGACTACTCGAGCCTCGGCGCGGCTGCGCTGATGGCCGCTGGAATCCCCGCCAGGTTCAAGGTCATCAGGACCAAGGACTCGAAGACGTGGAACCACATCTTCATCCAGGGCGCGCACAAGGGCTCGTGGTTCTCGCTCGACGCGTCCGTGCCGGTGAAGCCTGGCTGGGAGCCTCCGCCGTCGATGGTCGCCGAGAGCCGCATCTTCGCGTTCTGATCATGACCACGAAGCGCCGAAAGAAGAGCCAGGACGCGTGGTCGAGAGACGCGCGCTCCGCGATGCGCCGGAGCCCGAACTACTTCGTCTGGTGGTACACGCTCAAGAGCCTCGGGCTCGTCGTCGCCGCTGGCACCGCCGCGTACTACATCGGCAAGCAGGCGGGCGCTCAGCAGGCGCGCTAGGCCTCCGGCGCCCCGAGCTTCCGCGCCGTCGCACACCCGTCGGGATGCGCCTCGTAGAAGGCCGCACAGCGCTCGCAGCACGTGATCTTGAGCGGAGGCTCCGAGCTGCCCGCGTCCGTGATCGTCACCTCGTGCGTCGCGAGCGGCATCGGTCCGTCTCCCTCGCGATGCTTCGGGTTGTACATGCAGAACCCGGCCGAGGAGAGGTCGTAGCCGGTGATGATCATCCTGCCCTCACCTTCCAGCACGGGCACCAGTCGTCTCTCGGGTTCTCCGGCGGCAGATACTCGAGCAGTGCGACGATCTCCCGTCGGATGGGCATCAGGGCGAGCTGTCTGTGGACCGGCGTGCACGGCGGCATCGACTCGGGCGGCACGAAGATTCCGCACGAGATCAGACCATGCAACTTCACCGTGGTCGTCAAAGTCGCACCGCTCGATCCAATGAGCGCGAGCTTGTGGCGATAAGCCGTGTCGCTCCCTTTGTACTCGTGCTTCGTCCACTGCGAAGGATCGATCACCAGCTCCGCGAGCTCGTAGGTCTTCTCTTTCACGGCAGCTCCGGCACGTGCACGTTCGACCACTTCCGATCGAGCGGCACCGCGTGCCCGGGGTCGGTGATGACGCAGATCTTCCCCGAGCGCTCCGTGAGCCCGACGTTGTTGCCGTGCACGTCCGCGAGCAAGATCCCTCGCTCGAGGTAGTGCCCGAGCGCGCCGCCGATCATGTCGCAGCCGTAGGTGTTCTCCATGTGCTCGACGAGCTGCTCGCAGATGGCCAGGCCCAGCGCGAGTCGCGTCGGGCCCTGCGAGTGCGTCAGACGGGTGAGGATCTCGCGCGACGTGTCGCGCTCCCAGTCGAACTCCATCGCCGCTTCCCAAGCCCACTCCCTGCTGCGACGCGCTTGCTCGAGCGAGCCGTCGGGATCTGCGCCCTTCAAGCGATCGCGCACGTCCGACGCGGCGGTCTTGAAGTGTTGGAGGAAGCGACCGAGCAGATGCAGCGCGTTCACTTCGTACTCGGCGTAGTTTCTGTGCGCGGCCGTTGCGCCCGCGCGCTGCATCACGTCCGTCAGCCCCACCACCGTCGCGGCCTCGCGCCAGAGCACGAAGAGCGGTCGACCTCGGTGTGCGCCGGGGATCGCGTAGATGCGCTTGTACGAGACGAGGCCCTCCGGGATCTCGCCCAGCGACAGAGCCGCCGCGACGAACACCGCCTCGGTCGCGTCGCTCGTGAGCTTGCAGACGATCCCATCGTCGTCCGTCGGCATCACGCAGCCGTAGTGCCCGCACCCGAGCTCGGCGACCTGGACCTTGCCCGACTTTCCGCCTCGCGCTCCGGCACGCGTGTGCTGCGGCACCCAGGAGGCCTGCGGCGCAGCGGCGGCGATGCGGTCCCAGACCGTGCTCATCGCACGGTCGACCCAGGGCGTCTTGGATAGGGACATAAGGATTCAGCCTACCCGTACCACGCTCGTGTGACGAGCCCCGCCTCGACCCACAGGTTCAGGCGGTTGACACGATTGTCCATGGTGATCAGCAGGTACTCGTTGTCGCGCTTCGTGATGCGCACCGGGCCACCGCCGTATCGATCTCGCACGGCCTCCTCGGTCCAACCGACGATCTCTTCGAGAAACGCAGCGCGGCCGAGAGCGAGCAAGTTCATCCCTCCCTCGCATCCGGCGCGTCGAGCCGTCGCACCCACGAGATTGGCGAGGACCGCGCCCAGCCCGCCTCGAGCCGTGCCTGCACGAGATCGTCCTTGAGCTTCCTCCACCGACGGGCCAGCGCCGACGTCTCGCGACTCAGAGCCCGACGCTCGGGCGTTCCCTTCGCCGTGCACGCGGTCGCCGCCTCCGCGGCCTGCAGCGTCGCGAGGAGCGTGCGCCAGCTCGGGTCGAGATCGTCGAGCGTAGGGATCGGAAGTGTCATGAGCTCCGGCGGAGGGCCTCGAACCCCCTTGCTCCGAGTAAACAGCTCGGCGCCCGTCCTGTCGAGCATCACCGGAAAGACGGCCAACGTCCGCGCCCGCTACCGTCTCGCGTACCCCGCCTTGTTGGGCAAGAGAGGGAAATCAAAAGCCCTCGTGCGCGCAGCCGTTGGTCCCGTGCATCCTACGACGACACCGCGACGACGGTCAAGGCTCAGCGTCTCACCTTCCGCAACGGCCACGTCATCGCGAAGATCGCGTCGAGGTCCCGCGGCTCGACGCAGTCGATCAAGCGCTGGTCCTCGCCCTCGAGCCAACCGTAGTAGCTCTTGCCGTCCTGGCACGCCTCGCTAGCGTTGCGCATGAGCTGGAACCTCGCGAGACGGCGTTCGTTGCTGCCTTCCGCGCACGTCAAGGTTCCTCGTCGTCGGGCTCTGGGCCCGAGCTCGCGAGCGCGTCGAGCCCCTTCTGCATTTCCGTGTTCGCCGCGACGTTCGACGCTCGCAAGATCTCGCCAACCTTCGCAAAGGCCTGCACGGCCGTACCCATCGCCGGCAGCCGGACCGAGCTGATGTGCCGTCCGCGCTGCGCCATGCGCAGCAGCATCGTGAGCGCGACGCGCTGGCGATCGGAAGTGTCCCGCGACGCGAGCATCGCGCGGATCTCCTCGATCATTTCCTCGATGGACACACGGCAGTGTAGCTCACGTCGGGGATCAGTACGTCCACGGCAAGCAGCTCCCGCAGTCGCAGTTCCAGTGCACAGGGCTCGGCGCGAAGATGCTGATCCTCCCCTTGGCGATCCCGATGCACCGACGGATCTGGTTGCCGACGCGCTTGCGGTAGCGCGAGCCCGGCGCGTAGCGGTGGATCTGCTCGCGCAGTTCGACGACGCGCATGCGCATCGATCCGGGAACATCGATCTTCATCGTCGGGCCATCGCGCGGACGTGGTCCATCACAGTGCGTCCCTGCGCATCGCGAGAGACCGCCTTCGTGCGCTTCTTCTTCTTCGGCACCCTCTTGATGACGCGCTTCAACTTCTTCGACGACCGGGTCTTGACCTTGTCGTACCCATCGCGGTTCGGCCACCTCGGGTTCCGCACGTCGATCGTGTGCTCGCGGTTCTTCGACTCGCGGTTCTTCGACTTCTCGAACGCCGCGCGCCGTGCCTTCGACCACGGCTTGTAGGGGCGCACGCGGTCGGTCGAGATCTTGCGCCAGACGCCGTCGCGCTTGTACCAGCGTCCGCTCTTGGGCTTCGGCGGACACAACCGCGCGGGCTTGCAGACCGACGTCGTCCGCGCTCTGCGCTTCACCCCCTTCTTCCCCTCGATCCTGCGCAACAGCGGACGCAGAGCTCGCACTGCCTTCTCGAGCGCAAGGATCTTCTCGTGGAGGATCTGCAGCGGCGTCTTCCGCTTCGACGCCTTCTTCGTGACGTCGAGGCCCGCCTTGTTGTACGTCCACTTCGTCGGGTCCCCGTAGAGCCTACGAGTGCCGCTCGGCACCCACTTCCAGATCTTGCGCGGGACGGGACGTCGCTCGTGCCGAAGAAAAGACCGCGCGCTTCTCCACCAGCGCTGCACGCGCTTCTCGATGAGCCCACGGAGCTCGAAGGCACGAGGCGGCAGCTTCTTCGACACCGCGAACTTCCGCGCCTCCGCGAAGGTCTTGAACTTGCGCTCGTGTCTGTTGATCCCGTCGAATCCGGTTCGCCAGAGCAAGAGCCAGGACATGCGAGTGCTCTTGATCACGATTCGTCCTTCTCTCCGAGCGCCGCCGAGAGCAAACGTTCTTCCATGCCGTCGAGTCGCAGCGCACTGATGCACCTCTTGCACCCGGCCGTGCTCGGATCGCACGCGCTCGCTTCGGTGTACCAGCCGCCCGCGTCCCGCCCGCAGAGCGTGCGCCCGTCCCGAGCTAGGTGCCGGAGTCCGGTGCCTGCCTTGGGTGGGTAGACGATGCAGACGTTGATCATCCGTCGAAGCCCTTTCGCGCGAGGAAGTCGTAGTCGTCCTTCTCGTCCCTGCGTTCGAGCTCGGCGCGCAGCCGCACGATCTCTTTTGCGAGCGCCTTGATCATGCGGTTCGCTTCGGGACCGTGCGTCTTCAAGTGCTCGCACCCGCCGTTCGTGCCCATGCCCCCGCGCTGCTCGGGACCGCGCAGGATGCAGCCGTGATCGGAGCACGGGTTGATGCGCCAGGCGTCGTGGTCGACGGTCATTCCGCCTCCCACGCCGAGGCCACACAGTTCAACCGCCAGCCCGTCTCGTTCCGCGCGTCGACGAACCACTCCGGCGGATCCCAGCTCCATCCACCGTCGGGCTGCGCCTTACCGGCGTCGAGATCTTCGCGCGTCAACACGTGCGACTCCGGCCACTGCGATCGAGGCCCGGACCAGCGCGCTCGCGGCTCGACGTGCTCGACCGTGTAGATCTGCCCGACGCACTCCGGGAACGAACACGACTCCTTCGACGGATAGCCGAGGTAGCGCACGCGCTGGCCGTGCGCGAAGGGAGGCTTGTGCTTGATCGTCACCAGAGATTCTCCGAGTAGAGCCGGAACGCGTCGCCTCCGCACCGGCGGATGATCTGTTTCGCGGCGAGTGCGATCGCGAGCGCCTCCTCGCGACCGACGAACCGGCCCGTGTCCGTGGTGAAGCCTTGAACGTGGCGCTCCTCCTCGCGATCCCAGACCCCGTCGTCGCACATCTGCTTGATCACGTTGTGATGGCGTCCCGGCGGCGCGACGGTGTAGACGGTTCCGTCGGCGTGGCGGATCGCGGCCTGAGCGATTCGTTCGGTCATGGCGTCTGCGCCTCGGCCGGGACGACAGGCTGCAGCTCCGGCGTCCCCTCGTAGAGCTCCTTCACGAACGCCTCGAGCCTCTCGTACTGCGCGGTGCTCATGCGGAACGTGCGCGTGTGCACCTCGATGCAGAGGCCACGGGGCATGATCGCTTGGTAGTGCAGCTGCAGGGTGCCTGGCTGGTTGCGGAGCGGGTCGCTGGGGATCTTTTTCACGTCGGCTCCGGGAGTGCTCTGAGATTCGCGACCCACGTCTCGTCCGAGGAGGCCTTGGCTTCGTCCTCGAGTAGATCGCTCAGGCAGTTCACCACGCCCGTGTGATCACGGTACCCGAGCGCCACGAGATCGACCAGGCGCAACAGCAGTTCCTCGCGCGTGCGCTGCGCCCGCTGCGGTCCCTGATCACGAGGTGTTCTCACAACACGATCTTCCTCTCGGGCGGAAGGACGATCTTGGCCGTGTCCTCTCTGCTCTTGAGCATGCGCGCGAACTCGTCGCCGAGCGCCTCGAACGCGTTCGACATGCCGACCGTGGTGCAGTTCAGCGCGTAGCCCAGATCATCAGGAGAGAGGTCGCCGGGGTCGAGGTGCGCGTGGGAGGGCGCGTCGAGCTCGTTCGAGCCCGGGGGGAGGATCGTGGCCGAGGCGACGAACGTGCGGAGGGTTCCGGCACGGGCGGCGGCGAGCGTGGTCTCGAGAAAGATGATCAGGGCGGGGGCTTGATCGGTCATCAGGAGGGCCATCCTGCCACAGGGCCGGGCGACCGTCTACTACATCGCGACTACGCACGGACCGATCGGGTGCAAGACCATCAGGAGGGCCAACTGAGAGTTATATAAGAGATCGCTCACAGGGGTAAGAAAAGTAAGTGCGTGTACTTGCCGATCCCACTCGAAAAGATCTGGAGCGTGCCGACGTGCCGACGTCTTTCGTGTACGAAACATCCCGGCCAAAAACAGATCTTTTGGCTGTTTACGGGGTCTGGGCCACATGTATAAGGGCCACAACCGTCCAGATCTTTTTTGGAGATCTGGAACACACTTTTCTTCAACGTTTTCATACGGTTTTGCAGCTTTGTGAACAGATCTTTTTTATACTTATTTGTTGATCGGCATATAGATAGTCTGAGGATCCTCCGTTTAGACCTCGGCAGACCTTTGCCGCCGATCTTTTTGGGGTAAATTGCGCGCGTGTGAGGACGTGGCCACAACACGACTCGTCGGCGTGCGGACGTCCTCGAAAGCGCTCTCGTCCAGCGCGCGCGGGCCGACGCAAACTTGACCCCTAGCCACCGACCCGGCTAAAGCGGGCATCACTCCTGGCACGTCCAGGGATCGCAGCAGGGGCTCGTGGCAGCCGTGCCGGAAAGCAGGCCGTCCACGAGCAGGGCCTCGAGCCCCGGCTGGGCTCTCTGTCCGCGCAGGAGCCTGCCCACATGCCTGCACCTGCCCCCTACGCCGAGCTCAGCTCGGTGCTGCCCTGCTGTCGTCGCTGCTCGCGACCGGAGCACCCCTCTGCATGGACGGTTCGATCCTCGGCCCGCGCCCCATCGTCGTCTCGCTCTTCCCGAACGAGCACACCTCGATCCCGCAGCAAAGGACGGTCGCCGGCTGGCTAGAGCTAGGTCCCCTGATTGGCGCGCATCGTGTTCAAGGCACGAAGAGCGGCCCGATGTTCTCGCCCGCCGAGTGGACTCCAGGCGTCGCGAAGACGAAAGCGAACGTCCTGCGCGTGCACTTCGGTGTGCTCGACCTCGACGACATCAGCACCGAAGCGCTCGAAGAGGTCGTCGCCAATCTCAAGTGCCCGTACGTCGTCGCCTCGACGTGGCACCACGGTGACTGCGGCGCGTGCAAGGGCACGAAGGTCCGCACGATCAAGAACGTCACGGGCCCGTGCGCCAAGTGCAACGCAACGGGACTCGCCGTGCCGGGGGACGTGCGCGTGCGGCTTGTGGTGCCGTTCTCGCGCCCGGTGGAGGCCGCCGAGTGGCCGCGCTTCTGGGCGATGTTCGGTCAGGTGGTCGGCCTTGGTCATCAGGATGAATCCTGCAAAGATCCGAACCGCTGCTCGTTCTTCCCGAGCCACCCGACGAGCCCCGCAGCACCCCCGATCTACCGACACGGCAACCACTACGCCGCGCCGATCGATGTCGATGACTTGCTCGCGCGAGCGCCCGCGCCTCGCGTTCAGGATTTCAGCAGGCCCCTCTACGCGAACGCGCCCGCGAACGCGACTGAGGCGCTCACGATCGCGCTCAACTCCGAGGGCATGCAGTACGAGGGCGCTCCGCTCTCGGTCTTCGATCTCCGCCAGCTCGTGCGGAAGTGGTCGAAGTCGGGTGCGTACAAGAAGTGGCTCGCGACCGTCATCACGAAGATCTGCGACGGAGAGGCCTTCGCGGACGACGGCGAACGGGACTCGACCCTCTACAAGGTGTGCGCGGCGCTCTCCGGCGCGTTCCCGCACGCGAGCGCAGCTGGTCTCGCCGCGATCATGGCGCCGGCGCTCGAGGCGATGGGTCTCGATGGCCCAGGAGCCGCGGAGGCGTACGAAAAGATCCGTCGCAAGCAGGCCGAGCCGCGCCTCGCGGCGACCGGGCGCATCGCCGAGCTGTTCAACGATCGACGCGCGACGCCCTACACGCCCGAGGAGATCGCAGCGTTCGCCGAGCAGATGGAGTGCACCGTCGAGCAGTTCCACCGGCGGTGGATCATCCAACGCGGCGGCTCGTTCTACCTCTTCGTCGGCGATCTCGACGAAGATCTCGTCTGCCGCAACGGCAACTACATCGGCCCGTACACCCGCGAGGACGCCGCCAACGCGTGTCGCCGCGAGCTCGCACCGGCGTGTGTCAACGTTCTCTTGGATCTGGTCACGGCGACGGCGGTGCGCGCAAAGACGATTCACGAGCTCGTGAAGGACTACGGCACCGTCGCCACCCAAGCGATCATCGACCTCACCGCGGATTTCTCCTACTACGAGGCGCGCAAGAGACAGTTCGTCGAGGCGACCGCGCCGATGCGCGACCTGACGCCGCTCTATGATCATCAGGTAGAGGCGTGGCTCTTCGCGCTCGCGGGCCCGCACTTCGATCGGCTGTGCGAATGGATCGCGGCGGTGACGTTCCTGAGCGAGCCGTGCGCCGCGCTCTACCTCGAAGGAGCGAAGGGCGTCGGCAAGACGCTCCTCGCGCTGGGCGTCTCGAGGATCTGGAGCACGAACGGCCCGACCGACCTCGAGCAGGCGCTCGCGTCGTTCAACGAGTCGCTCTGCCACAACCCTTTGACGTTCGGCGACGAGCACGTGCCGACGGACGGGCGCGGGCGGATGCGCACTGCGGAGCTGCGCGAGTTCATTCAGAGCCGACAGCGCGTGCTCAAGCGGAAGTTCATGCACCCGCAGACGATGATCGGTTGCGCTCGAGTGATCCTCGCCGCGAACAACAAGAACCTCATCCACACGAGCGAGAGCCTGACCCAGCACGATGTGCTCGCGCTCGCGGAGCGGATCTTCCACCTGCCCGTGCAGGAAGCGGCGGTCGCCTACCTCAAGACGATCAAGGACGCCGAGCCGGGGATCACACGTCGCTGGGTCGAAGGCGACCTGATCGCCAGGCACGCGTTGTGGCTTCGAGACGAGATCACGATCGATCGCAGGAACAGGTTCCTCGTGTCGGGCGAGGGCGAGGCGCTCGCGAGGACGCTGACGGTCAACGATCGGATGAAGAGCGCGGTGTGCAACTGGATCGTGGCGTGGATGCTCGACCAGGAGAAGCTGGCGCAGACGCCGTTGCGAGACCGGATCCGAATCGAGGACTCGAAGCTCTTCGTGAACTCGCAGGTGCTCGTCGAGAAGTGGGATTTGTACACTACCAACGAGGAGCCTCCGCCGACTGGCAAGATCTATCGAGCGCTCGCGGACATCGCGATCGGCGAGCGGATCAACAAGCGCGATGCGTCGGGGAACGGCCGGCACTACCGCGAGATCGACGTGAAGAATCTTGTCTCGTGGGCCGAGCAGAGCGGATACGCGACAGAGCAGACGCTGCGCGATATTCTCGCCAAAGGCACCTCGTAATCATTCAAGAAAAACTAAATCTGCGCGCGCAGATTCTTTTCTTGATCAAGGTGTAGTCCGCACGTAAACACAACTCCTCGGTCGCGCATGGGAGTGCGGGCCGCAAGGAGATTGTGGGAACCAACAACTACCTCAAGGTCGTCGGTCGCGTGGATCGCGAGTACGTGTTCTTCGACGACAGGGACGAGGAGAGCGTGAAGCTCGCGCTCGCGAAAGCGCGCCCCTCGGCAGACGCGAAGGTGATCGCGTTCCGCCGCGCGCTCGACCTCTCGGGCAGGATCGACGGCGTCGTCGGGGAGGACCCGTACGAGAAGCTGACGGTGATCAACCTCCAGGAGCGAATCGACGCGGCGAAGGCACTGAACGTCGTCAGCGCGCCGAAGGTCAACTGACGTGGAGAAGAGCGAGCGTCAGGAAGCGTTCGGCGCGCTCGCGGGATGCGGGTGCGGAACGCTCGTGATCGTCGGCGTGATCGGAGCGTCGCTGGGCGTGCTCTATCTCGTGGTGCGCGTGGTCTCGCTCGCGTGGAGCGGGCAGTGACCTCCTTCGACATCCTCGCCATGGCGGTCATGATCACGCTGCTCTGCTCGGCGGTGCTCGCGATCTTCGTCGCGCGGCGTCCATCGCGCTCGGTCGAGATCCTCGAGCTGCACGAGGTCAGCGGCATGGAGAAGCGCTGGATGGCGCTCGTGCGCGTCAACGGCGTACCCGCGGTGTACATGCTCCGCGGCGAGTGGCGTGACGTCTTCACGCAGAAGCCGGCACCGGACTGGCTCGCGGGACTTCTCTTCATCGGCACGCGAAGGAAGAGCGGTTGAACCTGTGGATGCCTCAAGCGCCGCTCCCGCGCGAGTACATGCTCGCGCCGTTGCCGATGCTTGCGCCGATCCCGGCCGAGTACGCGCAGTGGTCGCCGTGGGCCCCGCAGATCATCGCGCCGCCTCCGGTCCAGATCATCAAACCGTTCGAGCTCAAGCTCTCTCCGTCGCAGGTGAACAGCTACGAGGCGTGCAAGAGGATCTGGGGATGGGAGAAGCTCGACGGTGTTGTCGTCGAGCAGGGGAAGGCAGCGGCGGTCGGGGAGCGAGTGCACTCGATCCTCGAGCAGTGGTTGCAGTTCGCGACGCCGCCGAACCTGAGTGAGGTGCTGACGATCGACGGGCACGAATACTTTCCGGGCAAGATCGCCGAAGCGGGCTTGCACCATCTGCCGCCGCCGGGGCCACACCTCGAAATCGAGAGGTGGATCTCGCCGCGCATGTTCCACCTCGCGGGCGCGAAGTGGAACGGCCGCGTGGACGTCGCGCATCGCCTCCTGGGCGATCCCGAGGTCATCGATCACAAGACGACGACCGACTTGAAGTGGGCCAAGACGCCCGAAGATCTTCGCAAGGATGTGCAGGCGTTGGTCTACGCGTGGGCGGCGATGGACGCGACGGGAGCGTCGGCATCGCATCTGAGGTGGATCTACTACCAATCGAGAAAGCCGTTCAAGACGCACGTCTCGTACATGCACATCGGGCGTGACGAGGCACTCGCGGGGCTCGAGCCTCACGAGCGCGTGGCGAGCGAAATGTTCGAGCACAAGCGCGCCGGTCGGCGAGCTCTCGATCTCGAACCAACCCCGAGCGCGTGCTCGCGCTACGGCGGATGCCCGCATCGGATGCGATGCAACTTGACCCCCCAACAGCTGATGAAAGCGACGTACGACATGGAGACTCTCTCGCTCGAGCAACGGATGGACGCCGCGAACGCGGCCATCAACGGCACGCAGGCCCCCGCACCGCAGTACCCCGGTGGGTTCTCCGGCGCTCCGGTGCCGCAGCTTGCGCCGGCGCCGATGGCGCAGGCCCCGATGCCGGCCGGCATGGTCACGGACGGCGCGCAGGGCGCGTACGCCCCGCCGCCGGTCCAGGGTCCGCCGCAGCCCCAGCTCGCCCCCGTGCCTGTCCAGAGCGCGCCTCCGCCCCCGAACCCGTTCCCGACGGCCTGGGCGCCGCACCAGACCGCGCCGGGCTGGGAGGCCCGCCAGGTCGCCGCGACCGGCAACGTCGCGACCGACTGGGAGATCCGCCCGATCCAGGTCGCGGTGCCGACCGCCCCGCCGACGGGCCAGGTCGCCGCGATCAACCCGCCCGAGAGCGCGAACCAGCCGCTCGTGAACGCCCCGTCGACCGCGGTCGAGGTCGCCGTCGATCCGTCGAAGGTCGGCGATCGGTTCGACGCGATGGACCTCAAGATGCTCAAGGCCGTCGCGCTCGCCGAGGGACTCACGACGCCGAAGCTGCAGGAGAAGAACATGCGCGTCTTCGTCCGCAACGCGATGCGCGACAAGGCCGCGGGGATCGTGCAGTCCGCTCCGGTCGTTGCACCGGCACCGGTCGTGGTCGTGCCCACGCCCGCCGCGAGCTCGCTCATCCCGGTGCAGGGGCAGCCCGGCGTCTTCTTCAACACCGCCACCGGCGCGATGGTGAAGGCCAGCGACGTGATCGAGCCGCACGCGCCTCCGCTGGCGCAGTCGATCCCGCAGGCGGTTCTCCAGCACACGCAGGCGCCCGCCGCGATCCATCCCGCGATGGTCGCGATCCCCGGCGGCGACAAGTTCGGCGGGCTCGTGCCCCCGATCATGGTGCACGTCGATCCCGAGGAAGAGGTCGACGAGGAGCCGGTCGAGGACGACGAATCGAGCGAGGGCTTCTCGCTCTACATCGACTGCCTTCCGCAGAAGACGACGAAGCGGATCGTACCGCTCGCGGCGCTCGACGGTATCGGCAACTTTCCGCCCGCCCACGGCACGATCGTGCTCGTGAACCGGACGATGATCAGCGCAGCCGAGATCGCTCGTCTCGTCGAGCTCGCCTCCGAGGTCGTCGTCGGATGAACGAGCAGGAGCAGTACACGGCCGGATGCGGCGTGATCATGCTGATCGCGGCGGTCTCGTTCGGCCTGGGCATTCTCGCGAGGCACTTTCTCTGGTTCTGAACGATGGCCATCCCTCCCCCCGATTCGGTTCTCGCGCAGATGTTGCGCGAGAACGGCCAGACGCCCGAGGACTTCGCTCGACAGCAAGCGAAGGCCGAGGCGACCGGCAGCCCGTTCCGATCGAAGCACGGCGTGCAGCGGTCGGCGGAGCTCAATCGCATCCTCGCGCTTCCGAGGCGACGGTGGGAGGACAGAGCCGACGTTCTCGCGGCGAAGATCACGGACTTCCTTCGCGCGCCGGGCGGGAGCATGAAGCTCCGCCCGATTCAGGGTGCGGCGCTCGCCGACATCCACGACTACCGCGGCGGGCTGATTGCAGCTCGCGTCGGCGCGGGGAAAACGATCATCAGTCTCCTCGCGTTCGTTGTGCTCGCGTCGCGACGTCCGGTGCTCCTGCTCCCCGCGAAGTTGATCGACAAGACGACGCGGGATCAGGACACGCTCCGCAAGCACTGGCTCTTGCCGGGGCACGTGAAGAAGGTCTCGTACGAGATCCTCGGCCGACCGCAGCACGCGCTCGACCTCGAGGATATCAAGCCGGACGTGATCGTGGCGGATGAGTGCCACAAGCTCAAGAACCCGCAGGCCGCCGTCACGAAGCGGATGAAGCGTTACATGAAGGCGCACCCCGAGACGATCTTCGTCGGGATGTCGGGTACGATTCTCAAGCGGTCGCTGAACGACTTCATGCACATCGCGGAGTGGGCGCTCAAGGGCCTGAACCCGACGCCCGCGACGTTCCAGGATCGTATCGCGTGGGCGATGGCGCTCGATGAAGTAAAGGACGACGAAGGAAGGCTCGCGCCCGGCGCGCTGATCGAGCTCTGCAACGACGAGGAGCGCGCTCGCTACGCCGAGGAACCGCTCCGCACAGTACGCGTCGCGTTCCAGCGTCGTCTGACGGACACGCCCGGCGTCGTCGCGTCGCAGGATGGACAGCTCAGCATGTCCCTGCGCATCGACAGCGTGTCGCCGGAAGTGAACGGCATCGACGACGCGCTCGCGAAGCTCAGGAACGACTGGGAGCGCCCGGACGGAGAGCCGATCGTCGAGGCGATCGAAATGTGGAGGCACGTGCGAGAGATCGCGCTCGGCTTCTACTACCGCTGGAACCCGATGCCGCCGCCGGAGTGGCTCATGCCCAGACGCACGTGGGCGAAGATGTGTCGCGAGATCTTGAAGCACAACCGCAGCGGGCTCGACAGCCCGTCGCAGGTCGTCGATGCGATCGACGCGGGGTTCTACCCGGTCGCGAAGTCCAGCCTCGATGGTTGGCGCGCAGTGCAGAACACGTTCGTTCCGAAGACCGAAGCGGTGTGGCTCACGCAGGACGTGTTGAAGTTCTGCGCGGATTGGATGCAGCGCGAGAAGGGGATCTGCTGGGTCGAGCACGTCGAGTTCGGGAACTGCCTCTCGCTCATCAGCGGCGTTTCGTTCTACCAGCGCGGCGGCGTGAACCAGGCTGGCTCGCCGATCGAAATGCATCCCGAGGGGACGCCGATGATCGCGTCCATCGCGTCGAACGGCGAAGGACGAAATCTCCAGGGCTGGAACAAGAGCCTCGTCACCAGCCCGCCGAGCTCTGGTGCGATCTGGGAACAGTTGCTCGGCCGCGAGCATCGGGACGGCCAGCTCGCCGACGAAGTCATCTACACCGTCATGGTCAACGTGCCGGAGCAAGCCGCCGCATTCGAGCGCGCGTGCCGTGACGCCGGTGCGCAGACCGACCTCACCGGCCAAGAACAGAGGCTCTCCTACGCCGACATCACCGTCGTGAAGTCGGAAGACGTGCGCCGCTAGCACGCAACACGCACCGGCGGGAACCCCCGCGC
>ERZ1292644.526-Hain-H14-01um-R2-526-length-25378-cov-10_pt1 | contig 25378 bp, 34 predicted proteins | sample MGYA00564402_ERZ1292644 | MGnify/ENA primary metagenome ERZ1292644 (study PRJEB36523, sample SAMEA6512644) | groundwater metagenome | collected 2019-01-09 | study: AquaDiva: Metagenomics assemblies of 32 groundwater samples
AGGCGGATGGATCCGGAACAGGGCGACGAAGGCATCCCCATCAGCATCGATGACGTCGATGACAGTCTCGCCTTCGCCGAGCTCATCAACGCGGTGCGTCCGCTGCCGAAGCAGGTCGCCACCGCCATCCTCCTCCACCTCATCACCGCCGACCCCTATAAGATAGACCGCCACGATCTCATCGCGCTCACCACCGCCGCCACGCTCGGACGCATCTACGGACGCGACATCCCCGGCGAGCACATCGTCGTCCGGCGCGAACTCGACGACATCCTCCGCGCCGCGCAAGAAGGATACGCCGCCGTCCTCAGACGCACCGACCACCGATACCGACAGAGGATGACGGCGTGAAGTGCATCAGCGACACCTACGGCAAAGACATCGATGATGCCCACCGCCAGTCATCGCTCGTCGACTACCACATCGTCAAGTTGAAGCCCATCGAGGAGGACACACGCACCTATCCTGCCGTCTGGCCGTCGGCACACCGACGGCAGGACGAGCCGCCCGAACGCATATCCAAAGACGAGCCCGTCGGCATCCCTCATGGGTGCAAGCTTGCCGTGCGTCAGCAAGACATCGACGCCTACTTCGCGATGACGTCGGCCCGGCCGGAGAAGATCACATGAAGCAGGATTCTTGCCCCGGATGTCGGCAAGGCAAGTGGTGGAAGCATGACGCCATGGGGGCGAGAGAGACGGCGGAGATATTCGGTATCGGCGCGATGGTCGCCTTCGCCATCATCACTGCGCTGATCGCCATCGACGCGTCTGCCGCATGGATGCATCGGCTGATGCGGTTGGCCATCACGTTGACGATAGCCGTCCCGGCGACGTTCTTGCACATGCACTATGCTATGCATGTCGAAGGACAGCCATGAACTACCACTGCGAGAACTGCGGCTGGCTCAACTGCCACTTCAGCATCCGGCAGCGACGGACGACGACGAGGATCATCATGGAGGAAGCTTTCGGATTTGTCGGTCTCTTCGCCGTGGCATTGGCATATCCTTTGGCTTTCGCAGGGTATATCCACTGACTGGAGAATAGAAAAGAATATATACCACGTATGCCCCATCGATGTCCATGACGACGGAGACGCCGTCGACACCAGGAACGAAAAAGACAAGAACGGAGGAGAACGCCATGGTAGATTGGAATCAAGTCAGCGGCGGCGACGTCGAGAAGCTGCCTAGCCTCAACGGCGAGATGAAAGAGGTCGGGAACAAGAAGATCGTCACGTTTCTCGACGACGGCAAGCTCATCTCTGCAGAGATCATGGAACGCGCCAGCAAGGCCAAAGGCCTCAATATCAAGTCAGGCGGAAGCCACGTCTTCACCGTCGTCGACAAGGGCATCAAGAAGAGCTTCTGGGTGAAGGAGACATCGCATAGCGTCGTCCGCGAGATGAAGAACGTCGCCTCTCCCAACAACAACACTTTAGTCGGGCTCGCCGTCGAGATCAGTCGCGTCAGCAAGAGCATGACAGAGACCAACTGGGGCTTCCGCAAGGCCTAAACTTTTCCTTTTCGCGGACTTCACCGCCGCAGCCACGATGGCGACGGCGATGGCGCTTTCCCCATTTCCCGCCATCGCTGTCATCATCTGGAGACCATAGGAGAACTCATGATGAGTCGACGAACCGCCATAACAGCCATCATATCGCTGCTTCTCCTCCCGCTCGTCATCGCTATCAACCAGACCCACCAGATCGCCGTCACCACCAACGATACCGACATAACCATCACCGATACTCACGGCAACCGTATCACGCTCAACCGCTCTCAGGCCAACCAGACGAACACGACCGACTTCCGCCTGCCGAACGCCTGCGGTGACATCGAGATAGACACTGTCGAATGCGCTGACAGCGTCGTCAACTGCGGCCACGTCAACATCACCGTCGCCTGCCCCACCGACACCATCACTTGTTCCGACCAGACGCCGGCGCTCCAGCAGTGCCTTAGCCTCATCAATACGACCATCCAGCCGCAGCAAGCCATAGTCGCCACGCTCCCGCCGCAACCGACGTCGCCGACCACCCCGGAGATACCATTGTGGGTCATCATCGTCGGAGCTATCGCCATCATCGCGTTCATCTATCGCGACAGGCTCTTCCCGAAACGGGCCACGGACCGTGGGCGACAGGCGACGGACTTCGAGTCTCGACGCCCGTCGCCCGATGCCCGAGGCCCGACGCTCGAGCCTCGAGGCTGGGACGGCGAAGAGCCGCCGCGATTCGATGACGAGGCGCGGAAGAAAGGCCTGATCTGACCATGGTATCGACCAGGCCGCCATGCGTTTGCGGACACCTCCGCCACAATCATCGATATGCCCGTACCAATAAGGAAGCGGGCGATGACTACTGCTGGCGATGCGACTGCCCACGATACCGGCCAGACCCGACCAGGCCACCATCAGCATACGGCTCCGACAGGATAGACGTCGCCAAGGCCCTCGGCGACGACGTCATCCAATACGCCAAAGACGCCTATGACCGAGGATATAAGGACGGCCATGACACCGCGACACGCACGATGGGGACAGGACATGGACAAGAATAGTCACGCAAGAACATGGTCATGGGTGTTCTGGACCTTGATAGCTATGCTCTTCATCTTGCTCCTCCTCCTCATTTCCCAGACGACATATGCCGCCACCGTCGACATCCCCGTCCAGGTCGTCGTCACCGGGAACAACGCCACCATCAAGATCGCCAACGGCACCAGCTACTCCTTCGCCTGCCCAGGAGATCTCACCGCCAACCAAGTCCTTCAGCACGTCCTCGACGGCAGCACGTCGACGGCAGGCCAGTGCGGCAACCTGTCGACGGACTTCATCCGCAACGAGACCGCGGCCATCGCCAACCAGACCGACGATGCCGGCCGTCGTATGATGGACGGATGCGAAGCATCTTGCCGTCGGCAGGCGGATGCTCTCCGGCCGCTCATCGCCGACGCCACCAACGCATGCCAACGCGTCCTCGATAAGCAAGACCTCACCAGTATTGCTACCAGCCTCAGCCGATGCCAGGTCGACCTCCAAGCAGCCAAAGACTCCCGATACGCCAACTACGCCATCGCCTTCCTCGCCGGCGCCATCGGCACCTGGCTCTTCCGCAACAGGCAACAGGCGAAAGACGACATCGTGAGGTGAAATCATGAAGGGAGTTATCGTCCGGATCCTCAGGAAAGAGGAAGCGAAAAGGTATGGGATGCCATCGATAGATGATTGGTTGGATATCCGACCACCCGATCATCGCGAACGTCTATTTTGGGAACGGTTCGCCCTAGGTTCATTTGTCGGAGGATTGTTCTTGACATTAGGGTTGGCCTACATGTTCCCGGATGCAAGACATCTAGTGATCTTGATATTCCTCTTCGGATCTGCATGGTCGATATTCGGCGGTGTCTGGAAGACACGAAGATTCGAGAGTTGGCATTATGGCTATCCTATTCCGAAAGGCAAGCTCGATGTCGCTGTCGGCGATTTTGTCGAGGTGACGACAGACGTGAAAAAATCATCGATTGATCTGACGATAGCGTAGAATTGACCATGGCGACGACGACAGCGGACACCGGCGACGGCCTCATCCCATCAGCCAAGTGGAGGCCCCAAGCGATAACGTACGCCCTGGAAGGACGGAAAGACGTCCCGCCAGACATCATCACCATCGACTACCTCACCCTGCAAGAGCACGGCCACAAGATCGTCAGCATCCGCAACGACGGCATCATCCAGGACAAGACCGTACGGCGACGGTACGCCCTCATCCCCACCGGCTCCCGAGGGCAGGACTACGGCGCCATCCCCGCCACCGTCACCATCGAGCACGACCTCGCCAACAAGCGCATCCGCCTCGTCCAGCAAGGGCTCCAAGCATACCCGACGCCATGGATAGACCTCGAGCGCAGGCGAGGCGTCCACCACGTCATCGCCAACCTCGACCCCTTCCGCGCCGAGCAATCCCTCTTCGACACCTTCCCCAAGTACGGGCGCAAGAACAAGAGACGGTCCATACGGGAGATACCCCTGTTCATCACCGACCGCGACGAGCTCTGCTGCCTCGGCATCAAGAACGACGACCCCATCATCGGATTCGCCGGCGACCGCGGCGGAGGAAAGTGCCACCTGGAAGGGACGATGATAACGATGAGCGACGGGGATCTCGTGCCGATAGAAAGACTGGAGCACGATGACCGAGATATCATCGCCCTCGATAAGGAACTCAAGCTGGTGCCAGCCAGGAAGGAAGGATTCCACAAGCGGACAGTGAACGTGGTCCTGGAAGTGAAGACATTGACGGGGAAGTGCATCCGGCTCACCCCAGAGCACCCGCTGCTGACCGTCCTAGGTTGGAGGCAAGCGCAAGAGCTTTCTGCAGGGTCACGTATCGCCACGCCTAGGCTGATCCCTACCCTTGGCGAGAAAGACATGCACGAGCACGAACTGAAGATCCTGGCGTATCTGATCGCTGACGGCCACATGATGCACGGCACCGTCTCGTTCACCAAGAAATATGACGGCATAGTCATCGATGACTTCCGTTCGGCCGTCAATACATTCGATGCATCATTGAAGTGCGTAGATGCCGGAAAGGGTGCATGGAGGGTGGCGAAGACAAAAGGGAATTTCAATCCATTGAAACGATGGCTTGGCGGCATAGGCATCTACGGCTTGAGGTCACGGGATAAGGTGATCCCTGCGCAGATCTTCAAGCTCAGCAAGCGAAAGATGGCGCTGTTCCTCAATCGCCTCTTCTCCTGCGACGGCAGCATCTGGAAACACCAAGATACCTGGCATGTCGAATATAGTACCACGTCCCCCATCATGGCCCAGCAAATCCAGCACCTCCTGCTCCGGTTTGGCATAGTCGCTATCCGGAGGTCAAGGACGACATACCTCCCTGACGGGAGGCCATACGAGAGTGAGCGGATCGTGATGGAGGGCGCCGCAGTGATGGATTTCTGCCAAGAGATAGGATTCTTCGGGGACAAGTCAGTAAGGATGGCGCAAGCCATGCTGGACATGCCGTTGAAGAAGCAGAACACGAACATCGACACGATCCCGAAAGACTTGTGGAAGAGGTATCGTCCATCATCCTGGGTCCCGATAGGGAAAGCGCTGGGGTACACGCAACCGAAGGCAGCATGCCATTCCCAGTATTATTCTCCCTCGCGGCAGAAACTCATGACCATAGCGCAGATCGATGGACGCGAAGACGTGATGCGTCTCGCCACGTCCGACATCTTCTGGGACGAGGTGAAGGAAGTGAACGTCCTCAAAGGCGAATTCACCGTCTACGATCTCACCATCCCGGAAAAGCACAACTTCGTCGCCGCGGACATCATCGTGCACAATAGCGTCAGCCAGCACGCCCTCATCCACATGGTGCGCAACCAGACCGACGTCTGGCAATGCCTCCTCAACGACAAGCTCCAGGAGACCTTCACGTGGACCAAGCCCACCAAGTGGGACGCCATGCGCGACACCCTCGACCGGCACGGCATGCGCCCGTCAGGGCTGCCCATGCTCTACTTCGAGCCATCCAGCAAGAGCTACACGCCACGCCACGGCATCCGCCCGCTCGCCTGGGACTTCCGCAAGATCATCCAAGACCACGAGCACTACCTCTCCGGACGCAAGGCATGGGAGATACCGCCCAAGAGCGGCGGCGAGTTCCGCAAGCTCCTCCCCCAGCTCTCCCGCTGCCGCACCCTGCAAGAGATCAGGCAAGCCGTCGACGACGGCCTCAACAGGAACGTCGACAGCAGGAACAACAAGCAGGCGAAGGCCATGGCCGACGCGATCATGAGAGTGATAGCTGATGTGATCACCGAACGCGTCACCGACATCGACACCGGCATCAAGCCATACTGGCACGTCACCCACCCCACGTATCGCGGCGACCAGGACCCCTTCATCGCCGCCATGGTCCTCGGCTACATCCCCAGTCTCATCACCGCCCGCGTCCACATCAAGGAATACTTCCCCCAGATATTCCGCTACATCGGCGAGAGCATCTTCGCCTTCCAGGAAGAATACGTCCGCCACGGCCAGCGCATCTGGATCAACTGCGACGAGATCACCGACTACGGCGGCCAAGGCAGGGGCAAGAGGTACACGCCCGCCACGGCCACCATCGAGAAGCTCATCGCCGAGGGCAGGCAGCTCCGCATCGGCTTCACGTGGGCCACCCAGAACCCCCACTACCTCAGCGAGCGCATCTGGAGCAACACGAACTATCTCTTCATCACGCGCACCAAGGCCGAGCTCGCCAAGACCTACGTCGCCAGCTACGGCCTCCACAAGGCATACGCCTCCAAGGCCGTCACCCTCCCCAAGCGCCACGCCATCCTCGTCACGCACGTCCCCGACGGCTTCATCCTCTACACCAAGGACGGCGCCCGCTACCACGCCGACGAGCCTCTCATCGGCACGCCATTCCCCGTCCCCAGCGAGCACAAGAAGCCAGGTGCCGCATGAAATGGTGGGTGAACTTGTGGATGATCGACTTCATAGGGATATGGATCCTGGATTTCATCATCCACATGATGGCACCGCATTTCCCAGGTACCTATATCAAGTACACCATGTTCACGATAGATGCCTTGGTCTATGCGACGTTCCTGACATTCTTGGTGGCGATGATGAAAGGTCCATATTGGGGGACGAAAGCATGACGCTCGACGACCAAGGTTTCCTCTCTGGCATCAGCTGTCCCCGATGCCACCTCGCCATGAAGTTCCTCCACCAGGAAGGCAACATCTGGAAGAAGTGGCGCTGCGTCTGCTGCCATCTCGCCGTCTTCGACTGCGGCCCATGCAAGGACAGCGACCACAGCAAGAAGATCGAAGAGGGTGGGTGAATGCATGCAAAAGTTTGTCGTCGGGAGCTTGTTCAGCGGCATCGGAGGGATAGAGCTTGGACTTGAAAGGACAGGGGGTTTCGAGACGAGATGGTTCGTCGAACGAGAGCCATACTGCCAGGAAGTCCTCCGCCGGCATTGGCCGGGAAAGCCCATCTACGATGATATCGCCGCTATTGACTGGGGCTTTGTCGGGCCTGTCGATGTCCTCACTGGCGGTTTCCCCTGCCAAGACATCAGCAACGCCGGAAAAAGGGAAGGCATCACCGGCGAGAGAAGCGGCCTCTGGAAAGAATACCTCCGAGCCATTCGCGCACTACAACCTGGATACGTTATCGTGGAGAATGTTTCTGCGCTCTTGGACAGGGGAATGGGGGTTGTTCTTGGGGACTTGGCCTCGTGCGGGTATGATTGTGAATGGGACTGCATACCGGCTCAAGCCGTCGGCGCCCCTCACCGGCGCGACAGGGTTTTCATCGTGGCCTACCCCCACCGTAGCGGATACGTTCACCTGCGGCCTGTCCTCAACCCAGCAACGGGAGGGGAGCAGGCACAGCCTTGGACAGTCCAAGGCCGTGATGAGATGGCCATCGCCTACGGCGGACTCGATCAATCAGCGCAAGGGGAAATATGCCCAAGGCGGGACGCCATTGACGGCGCTAGTCCTGGACTGGCCGACGCCTTGCCGCCAGGAAGCGAAACATCCATCCAACGGTTTAGCGAGAAAAGTATGGCCGACGCCGAAGGCAACGGAGTGGAAAATGAACGAATCTTTGGCGTCGGCGGAAAGGAATCTCAACAGGCCACCGCAGCAATTAAGTCGTTTCGTGAGAGTATCGGAAAAGAGCAATGGCAGGCTGAACCCTGCCTGGGTAGAATGGTTGATGGGGTATCCAGAGGGCTGGACAGTTATATCTGGCGAGAGCGCATCAAAAGCCTGGGAAACGCCGTCGTCCCGCAAGTCGCCCAATACATCGGACAAAGAATCTTGAGTAACCACTCGATAGGAGTCAGAAATGATTAAGAACAAGGACAGGATTGTTTTTGTCATCGTCACCATCATCGTCGCCACCATGGCAGCAATCACCAACTCAACAGCGTACATCTTCTTGACCATGATCGCCATAGCCGGCTACACGACATTGACTCTACGAGGTGCATCAGATTTGGATGAGGTGATCACTTGACGCATCTACAGGGGGAACTACATCCTCGGTGGAAAGGTGGAAAACAAGAATCTAATTGCAAGCGTTGCGGTATCTCAATATTTTGGTATAGTTCACGAAAGAAGATATACTGTACGAAGCCATGCTATTGGAAAGCCAAAAAATTTTCAGCTGAGGAAGGTGAGAAAGCTGAGATGCGGTATAGGTTGCGGCAGAAGAAGTACGACGCAAAAAAATATATCGAGAATCCGGAGAGACGAAAACAGGCTGTATATAGGTGGAGAGAAGTCAATCATGAAAAAGCCAAGGCTTATTTGGATGCGTATCGACGAGATAATGCGGGGTATCGTGCGTGGTTGCAGGCATATCGGCAGAGTGAACGACATAAAGTTGCGCACGCTATGCGTCAACATCAACGACGAGCCAAGATTGGCCCTATATCACGGGAATCAATCCAAGCCATAGAAAAAATCAAGAAAGGGGGTGCGCATTGTAGTTATTGCAGGCGAGAATTGCCGTATGCACATAGGACGATAGATCATATTGTACCGATTCGTTTGGCTGAGATTTATGGTGGAAATGTGAATGAGCCGACCAATCTCGTGATTGCATGCATGTCTTGCAATTCATCGAAAGGCAAGAAGACAATCCAACAGTGGAGACCTGATCTTTCGTCGATGTTTGGATGGAGGGCTGACCCATGGAAAAACGGATAATATGTTTGACGTTATTGTTTTTTGCTCTTATGAATATAGTATTCGCATTGCCAGCCATAGTCTCGCAAGTGCCGGTAAATAGTTCCGTATTGCAGGGTAATTCTAGCGAGTCATTCATGGTGCAGTTGAATGAGACTGCGACAAGTGCAAGCGTATATATCGATGGGATAGAGCAAGTCATGGGCTGTATGGGTGTGGTATGCGATAAGACGGTTAATATGGCTTTTATGACGGATAATGTGACCCATGGGTTTTTCTATGTGGCAAATAGCATCATTTTCCCATCAAGCGCGTTCATCATCGACCGCATCCCATCCACGTCATCCAACTTCTCCGCTGTCGGCGTCACCGAGACCGGCATCCAGATCGTGTGGAACGCCAACACGGAAAACGACATCCAGCACTACCGCATCACGCGCAACAATCTCTTCCTCGTGAACACCACATCGACAGGCTACCTCGACACCGGACTCCCCACGGGCATCCAGCAGAATTACACCGTCCAGGCCATCGACGGCCGCGACCAAGCATCGGCGGTGGCGAGCGCGAACGCCATCCCTGAAGACATGACGCCACCAAGCCTGATAAGCCTCACGCCGGCCACCGGCACCCTCTTCCCCGCGAACCCCATCACGTTCGAGGCAGTCTACGACGAGAACGTCACCTTCCAAGTCCTCACCGGCGGCTTCCCCCTCGTCCAGCAAGGGCTTGACGAGAACCACACCGTCACCATCAACTTCGGCGCCAACGGATCGTTCTATCTCGTCTTGAACGCTACCGACGCCGCCGGCAACAGCCTCCTCACGCCATACGTCGTCATGGTCGGCCCAAACACCACCAGCATCAACCTCACCGTGCTCGGCATCACCGGCATCAGCGACGTCTGCTACGGCATCAAGACCGACGCCTTCGCCGTCGGAGATCAGTGGATCCTGCGATGCGACCTCGTCTATAGCGGTCTCGACAATCTGACCGTCCGCTTCGACGACATGCTCGGCAGCCTCGACAGCATCGACTTCACCCTCGAGAGCCAGCCCACGGCCTTCTGCCTCGCCGACTACGACAGCGGCACGCAAGACATCGTCGCCAGTCCCGCATTCAACGTCATCAACGTCACCAACGTCTTCGGCACCACCGTCCATGACTGCCCTGACACCAACCCATCCAGCGCCGTCACGTACAGCGTCATCTGGAAGATCCCTGTGCCGCTCGGGCAGGTGCCGGACACGTACGCATTGGTCTATCAATGGGCGTTCGATATCGTGTGAAGATGGACTATGGGTACGCGACGACCGATAAGCGATCGGGCGAGGACCGGCAGCTTCAGCAGTCGGGCGGCTTCCGGCGACCTGGAAGCCATCGCCAGACGCTGCCCGAAATGCGGCCATCGAAAGATGTGGAGCAAGCTCGCCAGCGGGACCCTCCGCTGCACGAGAGACGCTTGCCAGCATGCAGCGAGACGGTGAACACCTATGCTTCGATGCGCGACCTGCGGCGAATGTTTTAACAGGTGGAAGTACGCGCACGTCCATGAGGGCACGTGCACGGACCCGAGGATCACGGAATACGAATCGACGGATGAGGAGGTAACGAAATGACGGAGACTATCGACGTGGACAAGACACTGAATCCCTATCGCAGCTATGGCATCGGCATGTTGGCATTCGCCGGCATCATATGGGCAGGCACCTGGATCATCAACGCATGCTGGGCCAACAAGTGCGACGTGAGCCTGCCCCTCATGCCTGTCATCCTGTTCGTCGCCATCGTCGGCCTGTACGCATACACGTACAAGGCTTGAGGCATGGACGCATGGGACGTCAAGACCGTCCACCCTCGGCGGCCGGCATAGGCTTGGCCATCATCCTGGCCGCCATGATCGTCATCGCCGCCATCGCCGCATCAGCATACGAGGCCGTCAGCCCGAACAAGACCATCACTATGGCCGTCCAAGGGAATGCATCCGCAGGGAACACGACGGCCGTCGCAGGGAATTCCGGCGGCGACACCGGCCTCTACCGTGGCTGCTACGGCTGCATCGTCAACCGCACGAGGGAAGCCATCGCCAACTGGACACGCGAACAGGCCACGAAAAGGAACCTGACGATCCCTGCTCCGGCGGTCGTCGCATCTAGCAGGGGGATTTCGGCCATCGTGAATGTCTCAGATGCGACGCCAGAGACACAGCCATCGCCAGAAGCCGTGCCCACGCAAGAAGACACGGACGCCACCGGAGCATCGAGCACAAGTGACAGGAGGCCAGCGGCGGCCATCGACGTCATCATCGGCATCGTCGCCATCGCTGGCAGCATCCTCATCATCCACTACAGGCCACCATGGAGAGACAAGAGCAGATAGATGAGTACGTCGAGGACAGGCTCGAGAAGGGCATGAACCCGAAAGAGCTCGCCGCACGGCTCGAAGCTAAGGGCTGGCCCGCCAGCATCGTCATCGCCACCATCCTCCCCCGCCTCCGCAGGGAACGGATATCCTACTTCAGCGCCGGCGCTCTCTCCGGCATCGGCTTTGCCATGATCATCAAAGGTGTGATGGGGTTCGCGTGAGGGCGAAGCCGAAGCCCACCACGCGCATCGGCGGCCTCGCCACCGTCCGCTGCCCCAAGTGCGGCAACAACCGCATCCGCTATGAAGGCTATCATAAGTATCGCTGCATACGTTGCGGCCACGTGACCAAACGATGAGAAAGCAAGATGACGTCCGCGTCGGCAAGGTCCGCGACCGCGAGCCGCCCAGGCAGGCGGAGGCCGACGCCGCCGACACCGACAGCCTCCTCGATGACCTCCGGCGGGCCATGCGCGACGCCCCGTCCGGCGACGTCCGCGACCGGATAAGCGCGCTCATCAAGCAGCTCGCCATCGTCAAGACGGCCAAGGTCAAGCTCAAGGTCCGCCTCGACAACCTCCGCACCGAGGTCGAGTCCGAGATGGAAGAGATGCACGACGGCGGCCTCCGCCAGCTCATCGGGCGCTACATGGACGCCACCGACGACTACCACTTCTATGACTATAACGAGCATCAGGTCATCTACGCCTTCATCACGGAGGATCTCCTGCCGAAGGTCACGGACGCCATCCAGGAAGTCGATGACGATGATGATGGCGGCGTCATCATCGGCGAGCCGATAGACGACGGCCGCCGTAGAGGCGACCGGACATCAGCAGATGGACGGGCGCGGAGCGGACGGAAGCCGACCGAGAGGGAGGCTGACGGCCGGAAGCCGGCAGGCAAGAAGGACGCGGAAGAGCTCGATGAAGACATACCGCTCCCCGCATCCGGAGACGACGGCAGCGATGACGATGATGGCGACGGCAGCGACGACGAGAAGACCGAACGGGGCCTCGTCAAGGACGCGGTGCCGGAAAAGCCGAAGCCGGGCCGTCCGCCAAAGTACGAGTTTGTCGACGAGGACAGGCCGCCGAAGCGGAAATACAAGTCCCCGTATCCTGACCCTTGGGCGCACGAGAAAGAGCGGGAGAAGGCCGGGCCCGTCGATGAAGTCCCCGCCCCGCCGCAGCCGGCCGGACGCGAAGCGGACGGACGGCCGCAGCCGGCCGTCGAGAAGCCTCAAGCCCCATGGAATGATGACGTCAAGCTGCACATCGCCCGATACCGGGAGTTCACTGATGAGATGACGACGGTGAAGGGCAGGGCGAGCAAGCGTTTCCGCGAGCGGGAGCTCGTCAAGCTCATCGCCGATGAGTTCGACACGCTCATCAGGCTCACGAAGGACCCGCGCTGCAAGGATGAGGCCAAGGCCAAGGCGCTCATCGGGAGGTACATCGGGGCGTCCCTCGACGGCCTCGACGACATGGTTGACGACGCGAAGGGTGATGCTTCACGCGGCCGTTGATCATCCCGGAGAGCCACATCCGCATCGCCATGCGCTGCCCGTCCTGCAAGAAGGAGTACGAGCAGAACATCGTCGAGACCAAGATACGGTGCCTCCACTGCCAGCACGAGGGCTTCCACGACATCACGCAAGAGCTTGATTATCAATATGTCGCCGCCCGCGTGCCGTTCTACCTCATCGTGCGCGCGCTCGAGACCGACGACGAGGTCATCCTCCGCGCCAACCCCCGTCACCTCCACGTCGTCCGTCTCGCGGCCGAGAGCTTCGCCAAGGCCTTCGCCTGCGAAATAATAGATGACGGCCAGATCAGCGACACCAGCCGCAAGACGGGCAGCCAGCTCCTCGTCTACCAGCTTCGCATCAGGAAGAATTCCTGGGTGGCGTACGAAGTGAAGAGGACGAGGCGGTGAATCCTGTTGCAAGTTTTTTGTTGGGCGTCTTTGCCGTCTTGACTTTTTTATACGGGTGCCGTTGGGCATTGGTGTCTTTCATCAGGATAGCGATGATCGGACAAGATTTGGATGGGCTTATCAAGGAGTTGCGACGATGAAGTCAGCGAAACAGAAAGGGATCAGATGGGAAAACACGGTCAAGGCCTATTTTGAATCTATGTCGTATTATTGCATCCGTTCCGCCGCTAGCCTCGGCGATTACGACCTCATCGCTATATCTTCTGTCGGCATCAAGCATCGGGTCTTCGGCATCCAGTGCAAGGTCTCCCACGGCATGCTGTCGCAGGAAGAGCGTGTCCGCATGCTCCAGCTCGCTTTCCGTCATGGCATGACCCCTATCCTGGCGTATCCACGGCATGGGCCGAGGAGCAAGGAGAAGGATAACGTCGTCCTCGAGGAGGTCACATCGTGAGCCCAGCGTACGATGATCCGGAAGTCGTCACGACGAGGGAGGCGTACGAGGACTTCCAGGAGAAGGAGCAGAAGCCCGCGGCCAAGTCGTACCAGTTCGAGACGGGCCATTGGATCATCATCGCCGTCACCGTCGGCGTCCTCCTGTACGCATACAAGACCGCCATCCTTGACGGCCTCGAGACCTTGGCCGTCGCGGCAGGCCTCATCTTCCTCGGCTGGCTCATCCTCCAGTCCGGCCGCTTCGACGCCCGACGCCTCATCCCAGTGGACGTCCAGCTCGAGCGCGTGCACCAGTTCGTCGAGCGCCTCCAGGCCTCCGACATGGCCGACTTGGGCAAGGTCACGATCCATCCGGAGTTCCGCTGCCAGAAGGTCGACGGCGGCAAGTACTCGAACGATTACGTCAGCCTTGAGATCGAGACGATAGACAACGTCGCCAAGCCATACATGGTCATCGCCGACCCGTACGTCGACGGCAGGGGCGTCATCGGCATGAGCAAGGCGCCGATGGGCTTCGGCATGCCGCCGCCCATCAAGGACCTCCAGAGCCTCCAGAGCATCACGGAGCAGTACGCCATGCGCTTCGGCCTCGGCAGGCACCTCTTCCTCGGCAAGATGGGCCGAGGCATGCGGGGGAGGGGCTGATGACGGACGGGCGCCGGGCCTCGGGCACAGGCTGGATCCCATCCGGCCGTGCAGCCGGACCAGGTCCGGCTTGCATCGGGCCTAGAGAACGGATAGCCAGGGGCTTCCGTGATGCCGGTCTCTTCACCCGTTGGTGCGGCCGTTCCTTCATCGCGGGCATGAAAGGTGGCGGCAAGGCGACGCAGTTTCCGAAGTTCTGGATGGAGCTCTTCATCGCCCTGGCCGCCCTATCATTGTTCTTCCGTGATTTCCGCAGCGCCGCCATGGCGATCGCTTTCGCCGCCTTCTTCTGGTTCCGGAAGCTGTACGTGGCTGGCGCGTGGCGGGCGCTGGCGAAGGAAGATTTTATGAGACGACGGCCCCCAAAGATAATCACCATCCCAGAATAGTAAGAAATCATTATATACTTCCCCATCTTTCGTTTCCGTACATCCGATGACAACTGGATGCGACGGCAACATAAACTCATAATGATTCTGCCAATCGACTCGTGCCGTCGCTAGAGACCGGTCCGAGGCACCAAACAACCATCTAGCGAGGTAAACACCAATGGCAGATAACAAATGGTTTCTGATCGTCGGCGTCCTTGCGGTCGCGTTGTACCTTACCGGCTCCGGCGCCGTGGCGAATCCGTTCGCCCAGACGCTGGCACCCGCGACAGGCACCACGCAATCGGGAGCGATACCGGCAGGACAGGCATGTTTTAAGGAAGACATCAGCCTCATCCCCAACGCAGTCCGCGCAGGCTTGCTCGGCACCGCCGTGGGCGACGGCCATAGGGTCTTCGTCATGCAGGATGGCGGCAAGTATGTCGATAAGGGCGTCATCGCCAATCTCGGCAGCCTGACGACCAGCGTCGGGCAGAAGGTCCGCATCCTCTTCGGCGAGAACTCCACGACCTATTACAGCGTCCCGTACGGCTGGGAAGATTATGACCAGGCTCGCGATGTCGACTGCTCTGATCCCTTTTCGGTCCAGCAAGAGCTCGCCGCGATGGCAGGCAGCGGCGGAGTGGCGGTCCCGACCATAACCTTCTTCAACGCCGCAGGCACCGCAGCCACTGTCCAGGCGATCGCCGCGGGCGGCAAGGAGACGGTCTCGTTCAAGATCACGGCCCCCGCGGACTCGTGCATCTCGAACCCGAACACCAAGACCAACCCGGCCGTGGCCATGCGCTACAACAGCACCGAGATGCTGGCCCCCAAGGTCCAAGGAGCGAAGAGCGTCGGCAACCCGAATTTTGTGGGAACGCTGCAGACGGGCTTCCGCATCGTGACATGGGAGCTTCCGGACAAGATCTGCGACCTGCCGGGCATGTCGCGTGAGAAGACCTACCTCGTCGATCTCGAGGCGGCCTCTAGCACGGCGAACCCGACCGACCAGGTGAATACGTCGCTTGTCGACGCAGACTTCGACCTCAACCAGGATACCCTCGAGCTCATCGATGGCTTCCAGGACGAGTCGCAGAACAACCTCGGCGTGACCAACGAGACGACCTTCAACCTGACCATCTCATAGGCCAGGAAATCTTTTATTTTTTTTATTCTTCCATCCCTGAAACGACAATGGCTAAAGCACCATGGCAGCGCGGAATGGCATCCGGGACACGAGCATCCTTCTCGCGGTCGCCATCCTCCTCTTCGTCTTCCAGGTCCTCTACAGCGCGGAAGTCAGCAGCATCTTCTTCACGCTCCTTATCATCGGCCTCATCATCAGCCCCGTCGTGTACCCCATCTCGCGCTTCCCGGTCGAGTTCGACGCCCGACGCCTCAGCGACATCCTCTGGGGCCTTGGTGGGTTCGCGGTCTACATCGTCCTCCTCACGCCGGCCGTCATCCTCATCAAGGGATCAGGCGCATCGGCTGCCCAGAGCATCGTCGGCTACATCCAAGCGACCACACCGATCCTCGCCGGGAGCACTATCGTCACGCTCATCGTGTTCGGCATCCTCGGCCCTATCACCGAGAGCGTCGTCATCTTCGGCCGTATCTATGAGTTCATCGGCACGACGGCGAAAGTCGCCATCGACCGTATCACCCTCCGCAGCGTCCTCCTCGCCACGTTCATCGCGGCCGGCTTCACCTTCCTCCATCTCCAGGCTCGCGTCCTCGTCGCCGAGGCGGCCATCTTCGACAATGTCGCCATCATCAGCACCTTCCTCTTCGGCGCGATTTCCATGGCGATCATCTTCTACCGCTCGAGCAAGGGCATTAGGGAATTATCGCCGATCATCTGGATGCACGTCTTCGCGAACATCAGCGCCATCCTCATCAAGATGGGAAATCCATTCGCACAGGCCATCTTCGGCCTTGCTTGATAAGAACCACTGGAGGTAATTTACGATGCGACCGACAAAAATGTTGAGCATGGCCATCCTGGCCGTCATGCTTGCTGTAGCCATCATGCCATCCGTGGCGGCGGACTTCGCCAACCTGACGCTCAACGCGCCCGCGGACAGCGCCATCATCAGCGGCACGAGCGTCCTGCTCAACGCCACGAGCAACGTCACCGGCCCGACCGCGCAGAATGTCACCTTCCAGGTGCGCTGCACGGACAACATCAACAGCTCGTACAACACGATCAATATCACGACGAACACGACCACGAACCAGTTCACGACGAGGTTCGACTCGACCACGGTCGAGGATTCGAGCATTTGCGAGATCAAGGCCTTCCTTGGCGGGAATGACACCGGCGCGTTGACGGACACGAACAATCTCATCCGCGTGGACAACCAGGTCCCCACCGTGCCGACCAACCCCACCAGGGCGGTCCTGCGCACGAGTGCGGCAAGCATCAACATCACCGTCAACACGACCAGCGTCATCCGGTGTAGGCTCGTCTTCACCGGCCTCCGGCCAGCGGACGCGGTGGACATCAACAACGTGACGGAGAGCGGCGGCGTGTGCTCGTTCGCCTTCACGCAGCAGCAGATGTCCGACGGGATCTACCGCTACCAGTCGTTCGCCACGGACAATGCCAATGAGACGGCGAGCGCCGGCGTCAGCGAGATAGAGCTCAGCCGGTCATCGAGCAATGCCGCCAAGGCGGGCACTGCCGTGGCCCAGGTGGAGGCCGCGCAGGCCAAGAAGGACAAGGACCTGACGACGCTCATCATCGTCGGCCTGGCCCTGTATGGCCTGTACTGGTACACAAGCAAGAGGAAGTAGATCATCATCGACAACCATATGGAGGTAGACGACTATGGCAAGATTTGACATGAATATGCTGCTTGGCGGTCTCCTGCTCGCGGTATTCGCCGCGGCCAGCGTGGGATCCCTAGGCGGCCTGATCGGCGGACTGTATTCCGGCCTGGCATTCGTCGTGCCCTTGCTGAATCAGTCCCTGGCGAACCTGCTCGCGGGCACGGTCGGCATCCTTGCGGGCAAGTGGGCCATCGACGCGTACTGGCCGAGGCTGAAGTAGGCGGCTTTCGGGCCAGTACCGATGACCTATCGATCGATCCAGGGATGATTCGGTATAGCCTCCGCTTCGCCACCATGCGTCCGCTCTTCGCAGTCCTGGCGGTCCTGCTCTTCCTCATACCAGCAGGTCTGGCACAATCTGATATCCTCGATGTCCCGAATGACGCCGTATTCGGCAATGCCGGTGAAGTATCTGGCGAAGTGACTGTCGCTGGACCGAGCCTCCCATTGCTGTCTGTCGTCGCATCGCAGGTCGACGTATCTTCAGGCGGCTCGACGACCGTCACCGTCAAGCAGAAAGCGACCGCTTCATGCGCTAATGGCAGGATGGTCGTCGACCTCTACCAGAACGGCAAGTTGCTGCGTACTTTGCAGAACAAGCCATCAGCGCTCAAGAAAGGCATCACGTACCAGTATGTGACTTCGGCCATCACGGCATCCGGGCTCGGCATCGTCGCCGGCGATGTCGGCGTCCAAGGATACATATTCTGCGATGACATCGATCCTAGGAGGATAAGCGCTATCGAGCAGGCCACCATCATTTTCAGGTCGGCGACGCAATGCGTCCGCGTGCCGGAAGTGTGCTCGAACGGGAAAGACGATGATTGCGACGGCACCAAGGATGAGAAGGCATGCACTGGCGAGACCGGTTGTTCGTCGCAGGTCAGCACCGCATGCTACAACGGCGACATCTATTACTTGAATAGCTGCGGCAAGCGAGAGGATGGCATCACGACGACGGCATGCGGCGGCGGCAGGTGTCCGCCCGCTGTCGACTGCGGCTCTGCCGATTGCAAGTTCTCCGGCGGCGTGGCCACCTGTGTTGCCACGGAAGAGACGGTCCCTGGTGCGAGTATCGGCGACCAGTTCAGCCAGATAGTCATGAGCGGCGATTCCCGCATCCAAGTCCCCTCTTGCGTCAAGCCGAACGAACGGTTCTCCGTCCGTGTCCCCCTCTACCAGGAAGGCAACATCGTCGGCTCGACCAAGATAGAGGCGGGCATCTACACGAAGGCGTTCGCGGAGAAGACCTATGGGGATGTGTGGCGGAAAGAACCGGCAGTCCTTCAGTCGATAGCGGAGGCGCCAGCATCCGCCGCCCAGGACGTCCCGAATTGTGTCCCGTCAGAATCGTTCGTCGACACGGATAACGTCTCCTTGCGGCCAGGTCAGCAGATAACTATAGACTTGCAGCCCGAGTCGCCGAATCCGTCGGTGCTCTCGAGCAAGGACTTCATCCTCATCGTCGGCGTCTACCAGACGTGCGGCCAGGATGGGTATGACGTGCCGGCGAAGACTCTCGCCGGAAGCGTCAAGGTCATCCAGGCCAGGCGCATGACGGTCAGCGCGACTTGCGACCAAGAGCCGCAGCTGACGTGCAATAAGGACTCCGATTGCGCGTCTGATGAATATTGCGATTCCGGCACCACGTCGGCTTCCGGCGCGAGCACGTGCCAGCGTCGGCAGGGCGATCAGGGTGAAGGCGGGCAGAAGTTCTGCGATGCCTTCACGGAAGAGCAGGTCAGGGGCATGACGCCGTTCGTCATGGTCAAGAACGCATGCTATATCTCTGGCTGTCCCGTAGGTAGCGCCTATCATGATTTCGGCAGCCTCGGCACGGAGAAGACGTTCACTGGCGCCAGGAAATACCCTAATGTGTTGACGGGTCCTGGCGGTATCATCGGTACGCTCAAGACGGCCATCGTTGGCGACCAGACGCAGACGTTCGGCGGTCTCTGCGTCATCGAAGGCGAGGCAGGATTCGGCATCGATACGACGACGCTCATCCTCATCGGCGTCGGCCTTGTCTTCCTGTTCATCGTCTTCAGGTTGGTGGGCTGATGGTGTTCATCGCGGGCACGGCGGTCGCGGCGTTCGAGGCGCTTGCGGCATCCCAAGGGATGCTCATCGCTCTAGGTGCCTTATTATTGTTCACCGGCGCATACAGGGCGGTGCTGTGGGTCATCGGCGGCATCATCGCATTCATCGCGTTGAAGGTGACGTTGGCATCGAATCCCTTGCTTGCCGGCATCATCATCTTAGGCATCATGGTCGCGGCGCTCGTGGCGCTGCGGAGGAAGTAGTATGGTCAACATACCTTTCATCGGTGAAGTGGACACATTCGTCGCCATAGGCGGTGGAGTGATCCTGGCGATAATCCTCCTCGTCTTGCTCACGCGGGAAGGCCAGAAGCGTACGCATGTCGACCGTCGTGAGACGCCGGAGATGTTCCAGATCGTCCTTATCGTCCTGCTCCTGCTCGCCGCGGCTGGCTTCGTGCTCCAGGGCCTCGGCATCATCACGTTGCCGAAGATAGGTCCGTTGTTCATGCTCGCTCTCGTGGTGGCGGTCGTGGCCTTCGTGTTCAATTTTGTCACGGGCAAGCAGCCGTTCAGCACGGCGAAGGACATCGTCAAGGTCGTCCTTGTCACGGTGTTCATCATCTTGGCGTTTATCTTCCTGCCGAAGCTGGTCCCGCAGTTCTTCAGTATCGCCGCTGACCAGTTCCGGGAGAATGTCGGTTCGGCGACGCAGTCTATCGTGTCGCCAGGGGGTCCATGAACATGGTATTTGACGGCATCATCCGGTGGTTCAACAATCCGCGCGTCTTGGGCATCATGCGTGCCGTCCTCTTGCTGGCTTTCGCCGCGAGCTACGTCCCGTTCGTCCAGGGCTTCGCGCAGGGCGTCCTCGGCTTCCAGCTATATAAGGAGGTCATCACGGTCGGTCTCTTGGCCGGACTGTTGGGCATGTTCATCAGCATCGGCAGTCTCACTGGCCGCCTATCAAGATAGTCGGAGGTACACACCATGACATTGCAGCCCCTTGCGCTGGTCGGCTTTGCGCCGCTGGCCAGCCTGATCATCGCGCACATGATTGCCGGCGGCAAGCGTGACTATCGGCGGAGTTTCATCTTCGCGGCGGTCGCCTTCGCTCTCGGCACGAGCATCCTCCGCCTCGCGGCCTTCCTGGGCCTGGCGGACAGCGTCGTGGGCCTGTTCAACAGCCTAGCCGGCGTCCTGCCCGTAGTGGCTGCGGCAGTCATCACGTCGAGCGTGATCATCCTGCTCGGCATCCTAGGCACGGAATGGGTCACGGGCTTCAAGGAGGAGCGCCAGATGGCCATCATCGGGTACTACATCGTGGCGAGCATCGTCATCGGTCTCGTGCTCGGCGGTGTCCTGAGCGTGCCCGTGGAGACGATGCAGAGCATCGTGATCGCTGGTTGAGGATCCCCCCAATGGATAGAGGGACGATACCGGGAGAGATGACCTAAAATGGCACACATGGCGGTCCTGGTAACGACGATATCCGGTATCGTCCTTTTCCTATCCATCCACGCCAGCCCGCTGGGCCCTATCATCGACCAGAACTGGGCCTTGTTCGGCGCGGCAGGGATAGTCGGCATCCTGTATGGCCGTACCCTCCGCAACGGCTTCCCAAGGGGTCACTAGATTATGGTGTTTCAGTTCACCAGCATGGCATCGGCGAAGGCCTTGGCTGTAGGCGCCGCCATCAATAGCCTCCTGTCGTCCGCGACCGGCGGCAGGCCCTTCCTCGCCGCGGCCATCCTCAGCCTCGTCCTGTCCTGGCTGTACGTCCGCCACCTGGCCAAGACGACGCAGAAGATGGGCGTCCATATCCTGATCATCGCCGGCCTCATCCTGTCTACCTTCCTCTTGTTAGGGATAGGGCAGCCGGCGCCATAATGATTCCATGGTTGACCAGAACAAGACCGTCATAGGCATCCTTCTAGCCATCGGCATCCTCGTCCTCCTAGGCTTTCCCGGCGTCCTGCAGGCCGTCACGGAACAAGGCAGCGGCATCAGCCACGAGTTCTCCTGGCACGGCATCGAGTTCAAGGCGGCCTGCAGCGAGCCGGGCGCGGTCACGGACGGCGCCGGCAACCTTCTCGCCCAGCGCGATAGCGAGTTGGCCGTCACGGACGGCAGTGTCCGCATGGCGGTCAGCGGCGCCCCTTTCCGCCAGCCCCCAGGTGGCATCGGCTGCCTCTTGCAGACGGACAATCTTGACCTGGCGCAATATTCCCGTATCAAGCTATCCATGTTCGGCCAGGCGAGCAGTGCCCACAAGCGTGCCGGCAGTACCGTTGCCCTGTACGTCACCGATGGCGTGTCTGACGTGCCGGTGGCGAAAGCGTTCACGGATGGCTATTATCAGGGCATGTCTGGATGGGGTGATGTCTCGCTTGACATGCAGTCATGCGCTCTTGGTCCCTCATCCACCTTGCGGGATGCCTGCGTCACGGCCACAAAGACCGGTGGCTTGTGGACCATGGCTCCGTTGGACATGGGCTTGCGTTCGACGACACGACAGGCCGTAGGCGATGAATTGGCTGTCGCGGAGGCGGCCAGGAAGGGTCCGCAAGATATCTCTTTCTTGCGTTTCGGCACGAGAGACCAGTTGAATCTGTTGTTTGAGGTCGGTGCCGGCAATGGCGATGATAAAGGCGGCGGCGTGTCCGCTTCGTTGGAGATCACTCAAGTCGAGATCACAGACAAGCAAGGGGATATCATCACGGTCGTTAGCAATCGTACCAGGCCGACGCTCGATCAGCTTCTGGTGAAAGGCATCGTCAATGGCGGGCTCGACCAGTCTACGTTCACGTACGTGGGCGATGTCAAGCCCGTCAATGGCAGGGCGACGTTCGTCCCCATCCCGACCACAGGGGACATCGGATACACAGGTCAGGGCGAGGTCATCATCACCGCCCCCACGATGGCGTCAGGCATGGTCGAGCCTGCGGTGTACGTGTTCGAGCAACTTGGCGATGTCGGCGGCCAGCGTACCCGATGCGGTGCTGGCCTGGTCATGGGTGTCGACAATCATACGATCTATGATGTCAACAATCTCAATATCATCCCGACGGTGGGCAGTGTCGGTCTTGAGGCCGATAAAGGCAAGAAGTTGCCATTCGAGGCCGGTTTTAGCCAGCCTTCGGCCAGCAGCCCTGTCCAAGTGGAAGATGTAGGTAGTGAGTTCCAGACGCAGCCAGTGCAAGGTGGCGGGGTCAGGAGGCGCATCATCTTGGTCTACCTTCCTGATGATAAGGTGATGTGGTCGTTCGATGATGGCGCCTCATATTCGCCAGCCAGGAAGGTCGTCTCTTCCGGGGCGGCCAATCGCGACAAGGATGATATCGTGTTCGGCGCGCAGACCAACAATGGCGGCCTGTGCCCGGTCACGTTCCAGCTCCTGTCGGCGAAGCGCATGACGCTCGAGAAGTACCTCACCGATGGCTTGGTGGCCGGCACGGCGGTCACGGACGTCCAGCCCGCGCTTGCGAACGTGACCGTCCAGGACGTGACGCCTGAACAGCTGGCGCAGGACGAGGATGATGTCCTCCAGCTCCTGGATGATACCCGCCAGGGCCTGCGCAACCAGGTCCGTGGCGGCGGCCTGGGCACGTCGGGTTCCATCATCCTAGCTATCCTGGCGGCCATCGCCGTCTACCTGGCGGTCAGCAAGAAGAAGCAGTAGGATTTAAATAGTCGTAATTCATGATGACTCACGATGCAAGAAATCAGCGCGGGCGAGGGAAGTCGATGATCCTGCTACTGGCGGTTGTCTTCTTCGCGGTCATCTTCGGCGTCATCATCTTCGCCACGTTGGGCAGCAATAACCAGCTCTACGACACGAACAGCACGGACTGGTACGCGGGTAACTTCTCTGGGTCGTATCCGCCAGGCTACGGGAGCAGGAACGTCCAAGGCAACGCCACGACGTCTGTCATGCCTGGCACGTTCTCGTTCAACACGTCCTTTCCGGACGCGGGCATCATCCGTCTTGAGCATTCCCATAATCAGACGTCTTCCGGCGACGACTACATCATCTATGACGATGCTGAGGATGGCCTGAGCAATGGCAATTCCGGTGCGGGTCTCGCTGGCGGCCCGGATTGGGATAGCGGCGGCGGCGCGCCATCGTGCGATGCCGGCACCCCTTCCTGTCGCATCCGCGCGGAGACTATCGCCGGCCGGAAGGTGTCTTCGTCGCCGTATGAGGCCTTGTTCGGCCTGGCCAGCTTCAACTATACCTGCCCGAGCGGCGGAACATTATCCTTCTGTCGTGCTGCGTCTAGCGACTATGGATTCATCGTGCAGAACGACACGTTGACGACGTTCGAGTTCTTCTTCAACGTCACCACCATGAGCCCGGACCTGGACGGGACGGCGGTGCGGTGGACCGTCAATTCGCACCTGGCCAACACGTCCGGCGATGGCTTCGTGCTGGCGTGGACGGTCGAGCCAGGCGGCCAGCGGCGTTTCCTCCTCCAGAACACGTCCGCTTCCGCGCAAGGCGGCAATATGAACGTCTCCATCAGCCTCGGCTGGATGTACCACGTGCGGATGGTCGTGAACACGTCCGGCAACGCGTCCGTCGATGTCTTCTTCAACGGGACGCTGCTCTGCGATGACTGCAATCCTCGCACGGGCGTCTTCGATACCGTGAATTCGACGATGTTCACGTCGTTCAACAACGGCATAATCATGCTCTTCGATGATTTCGCCATCTATAACGGCACGTCCAGGCCGTACGTCCGCCAAGGGAATTATTCGTCTCCTGCACGGTGCACGAATGGCACGGTCTGGCAGAACGTGAGCGTCTCGACGCAGGAGAACGGCACGAGCTCGGCCTGCGTGCGTTTCCGGTTCGGCGCCACGGTCGGCGACCTCACCGGGGCGAACTACACGCCATGCATCCGCAACGGGACGCATGCGCTCTCCAGCATCGACCAGCGTGCCTGCCTGGATTACGTGGCGAACCTGTCGGCCGACTGCGGCTCGAAGTGCTACACGACGCCGCTCGTGCTGGACGTGAACGCGTCCAGCGCGGCGAACCTGGTCATCCAGAACATCACCTGGATCAACGCATCCGGCATCTACGGCAACAATAGCCTTCTCATCGCGTCGAACATCAGCGTCCAGGTCAACGTGGTCAACAATAACCTGCCGGCGAGCGTGAACTTCACGGTCATCGGCCCGAACAACGAGACTTTCTTGTCGAACTACCAGGTCTTCAACCAGTCCACGAGCGGGACGACGCTCATCAATTCCTCGAGCTTCAACGCCACCATCTATGGCAACTACCGTATCAACGTGACCGTCAATGACACCACGAATGGTATCATCGCGAGGGGCGGCGCATGGTTCAACGTGAGCGATGCGGTCCCGAATGTGGTCACGATCAACACGACACTTTCTGCCACTACTTCTGGCGGTATCGAGGTCCGTGCGGTCATCGTGGACGACCAGTGCTTCAACATGACGCTGAACGATACATTGGTGGAGCCGGATGCGCAGACGTTGAGCGATAGCGCATGGGAGCTGTCCAACCGGTCGCGGTGGGAGTGTCTGTTCGTTCGGAACCCGTTCAGTAGCCTGACCGTGGGCACGGCGAACGGTACGCTGTCGGTCATCGAGAACTTCCGCAATAACACCTTCAATTATTCCGTCAATGTCTCCGCGCCGGAGGAAGGCGGAGGCGGCGGCGGCGGGGGCGGTGGCGGCGGCGGCCTGGTGGAGCAGGTCTTGGTCTTGCAGGCCCTGCCGCGGGGTTCGTTCATCATCGGCGACAGCATCTGCAGCGTGAATGAGGATATCTTCTCGCGGCCGGACAACAAGACGGCGTTCTTGGCCGAGAACGTGACGTTGCGGCAGGGTATCGTCTTCACGGGCGATTGCGGGACGCCGAAGGACCTGTTCAGGAAGGGCGGTCCGATAGTGCGGGCGTTGCTCTTGCTTGGCGCGGTGGCTGGCGGCGGTATCATCCTGACCGGTGCCGGGAGGAAGCGGCGATGA
>ERZ1292644.527-Hain-H14-01um-R2-527-length-25365-cov-5_pt1 | contig 25365 bp, 32 predicted proteins | sample MGYA00564402_ERZ1292644 | MGnify/ENA primary metagenome ERZ1292644 (study PRJEB36523, sample SAMEA6512644) | groundwater metagenome | collected 2019-01-09 | study: AquaDiva: Metagenomics assemblies of 32 groundwater samples
CCAATTTCGACAAACGATGGGATTGGTGTTTTCTTTCTTCCAATCGGTTGATCACTCCTGAGTTTGTATTAGCGAATTTGGATAAACCATGGAATTGGTTTGGACTCTCGTGTAATCCGATAATGACTCTTAGTTTTATAACAGTTAATTCAGACTTGAGGTGGAATTGGGCTGGACTATCTAAGAATCCATCGATCACACCCGAGTTCGTGTCAGCCAATCAGGACAAAAAATGGGATTGGTTTTTCCTCTCTCGTAATCCATCAATCACACCTGAGTTCGTGTTAGCCAATCATGACAAAGATTGGGATTGGTGTCAACTCTCTCTCAATCCATTGATTACCATTGATTTTGTTATCACTAACATAAACAAATCATGTAATTGGAGGTGGCTCTCTATGAATACATCGATCACCCCTGCTTTTATGATCACTAACATAAACAACTCGTGGGATTGGAAGTGGCTCTCTATGAATACATCCATAACTCCTGAGTTCGTGATATTCAACATAAACAAACCATGGGATTGGGAATGTTTGTCTTGTAATCCGTCGATAACACCTGAGTTTATATCGGCCAACATAGAAAAACCATGGGATTGGACTTACCTCTCTTCAAATCCTTCGATAACATATGAGTTTGTGATGAACAATCAAGATAAACCATGGGATTGGTTTACAATGTCGCACAATAAAGGTATAAACGACCCGTTCGTTATAAAACGGATCAAACTCCAGCGCCAGAAATCATTATTGGCATTGGCTTCATGTGAAGTATTAAAAGAAGATATACTACGAAATGTATTTAGATTTATGTAAAAATAATTAAAAAAGGAATTGATTAGGAATTATATTTTCGTGACGCTCTTGGCACACCATGCCCCTTGAGGAAGAATTTCTTGTCCATTCGTTTGTGGTTCTGTTCGTTGCATAACGAATGCAACAAAATCTTCGGTGCTGACGTCTCCAAGAAGGGTATTAAGTGTTTTACGTTTTACTTCTATGCGCTTCTTTGTTGTTTCCACTGCGTGGAATGCGGTTGTTGGGCAATTGATACAATTGGGATTCTCTTGTTTGAGAACGTCCAATCGTTGTATGAGAATACAGAATATTTGCATTGTACGTTCTCGATCATCGGCAACATAACCAGGTGCCATATAGATGCATCGAAGAGTAGCATTTAAGGCTGCCTCGTCATGTAATAGAATTGCATGTTTGGCCTCGATACTTATAGGTAAGAAAGACGACATTGGTGTTTGAACGCGAATGATAACAGGCGAACCATTACCATTCCCTTGGGAAAGAGAATGTAATCCAGAAGCGAGAACACGTTCGGCAATATCAGTGTCATCATAAACAGGAAATGTTTTATCGAATAAGAGATCAACTACTTCAGCCCAATCGTCCCAATTGACATTGGTGTTTTCAGTTGGAGATGATATGGAATCAGAGTTGTCGGTAGTTGTATCCATTTTTTGTTACAGTTCTGTTTGTTACAGTTCTGTTGATCAAAACACAGGAAAGTGTCAAAAACACAGGAAAGTATCAAAATAAAAAAAGGGACGCGAAAAGACTGGGACATAAAAAAAATCTCTTGTTTTTACCAGTAGATCGGGAGAACATAAAAAAGAACATAAATGCGTACTGCAACAAAGCATCGACATCATCATCACCGGCATGGTGAGATTCATGTCACTGAACACGTCGCTGCATTGATTGAAAAAAACATTAAAGAAAGCTGCCCTCAGCGCACGGATGAGTGGTATAAGAAGCGTGATAATCATTTAACTGCATCAGCTATGGCGACGGCTTGTGGTGCCAATCCATATGAGAAGCGCAGTACATTGATTAAACGTAAGACAGGCCAAGAGAATGGATTCACTGGTAATATTGCAACTGAACATGGCAATCGATACGAACAAGAAGCGATTGAGAAGTATGAAGGAATGAGTGGAGAGCGTGTAATTGAGTTTGGTCTATTGGAAAGCATGAACCATGGTGAGCATTTCGTGGCTGGTTCACCGGATGGCATTACTGCTTCAGCGCGTTTAATTGAAGTTAAATGTCCTTTCAGGCGTAAACCAACGTCAACAGTACCTGATCATTATTTATATCAAGTTCAAACATTAATGCATATCCTTCGGTTAAGTGTATGTGATTTCATTCAGTACGTACCAGAGACGTTCTGGTTACCAGAGACTTTCATTGTTACAGTGGTCCAATATGACCCATACTTCTGGAAGGCGAAATTCCCTATTATTCAACGGGTTTGGGAGGAAATACTGGATGTTCGAGATAAACAAAATAGGGGTGTATTTGAAGATAAAACGAAAGCAGATGATGGCGACACAGACGATGAAATGGAAGACTCTAAAGATGATTCAAAAGTAATACAGGTGGTTTCAGTGGGCCGCATCATTGAGATCAAGCGGGATATACCGATGTTAATATCATTGACACCGCCACCAGTGATGGACACGACTGATTCAGTTGTTATTCGAGAGAATGACGGAACAGATTCGAGATGGCAAATGGTTTCTACATTTTTTGATAATGCAATGAACACAAGGACAGCTCAACCACCTCGAATTGCCCAACCTTATGGATTATCAATAAAATTAAATTGATTGTTTATTTTTTTATCTGTTTTGTATTCGAAAAACCATGGTGTCTCGCTCCCTTCTTGTTTGTTTTGTTCTCGCTTCTATTGTGAGCGTCGGTATATGGACCCTTTCTGGATTGGAAACAAATACAAAGGTGATGTTGGTTGCTTGTACTTATTGGTTTGCTCTTGTTGTTTTGATGACGTTCAATGCTCCATATTTGATAAGTCGTATTTACAGTTCAATTGATTTGGAGAAAGATATAAACGAGGTCAGAAAAGAGGCCAAAAGAGAGTATAAACGGAGAAGCACACGCACGGCCCTTGTCAAACAACTAACAGAAATAGAAAAAAAAGAAGAGGCTGAAATAGATGGAAAAGTATTAAGAATTTTGGGTTATGTAAACCCGAAGATAGAAAATGAAAGACGCGAATCAGAAAAAAATAAAACAAGAGAATAAAGACATATATTTTTTTTTCTTTTGTAAACACAAGCGAGAACAGAAGAATCAGAAAAAAGAAGAAATGCTTCCGTTGATTGTACGTGGTGCATCAGAAGAGCTCATCAAACAACTCGTTGATTTCGGGTTCGATGTCAAAGACAATGAAGAGGGCAAGATGACTGCAGAAAACATCGCATCTGCATATGCAGTTGTCCTTGTCGTTGATCGTGTTACACCTGCCATTCTCTGTACGGCTGTTTTCAATCTCGGTACGATTGCCGCATTCGGAAAGCCAGTGTTTGTCATGTGGCGACCACGTCAAGATAATGAAGGTTTTTTCAACCCTAGCGACGTAATTTCACAAGCGAAGAATGTGAGCTTGACTTATTCAATGGAAGGACTCTTGAATACTCTTGTATTTTCGTTGTTATCTAAATTGGAGTTTAAGAAGGCAGAACCAGAGTCAAGACCGATTGAAAGTGGACCTATCGGAGATGCAGCCAAGTAAAATAAAATATAACAATAACGAAACTTTTTTTTCTTTCATTATAATTCAATGTTAATAGTACCAAAACAATCATGCCAATTCGTAGACACTACAGTGAATGCCAACGTGAAGTCACCAGTGACCCTCATCTCTACTGGGCATTATTAGCCATCTTTATGTATGTCACATTCTTCTTCTATTTTACGACACCATGCGAATATGAATACCTTCAAGCTGAATATCCTGGTACAAAGGCTGGACCACCATACGGGATTATTTCCACTCGAACTCTAACTGATCCGGAATATTTCGATTCACGTCATGGTAAACCATCTACTCTGGGTGACGGATCTGGTGTTGGCACACTTGATGGTGATCCATCTCCAATGAAGGTAGATACTCGTGATGATTCATGTCAATGCGTATGGATTCAGAGTAATATATCTGTTGTCCCTTTTATTCATACGCCTAATGACAGTGGAAAGAAAAAACATGGTCTTTGCTCTGTGAAGCGATTGGGCCGAGTGTTCTTTGGTGATTATGACTTGAAGAAGAAGGTATGCACGACGAGAATCGCTGGTAAGAAAGAGGATTCAACTGTGTTTCAGTATTTATCGGGGAACTGCGAGACACCATTCAAGAAACGAGACACATGCGCGGCCACTCAAGGGGATGTTCTACTTGATGTAGATACTGGTATCTGTTCAATTGATGAAGTGTTTGGTTATGCGTCAATGCGAAATGGTGAAATGACTTGTGTGACCCCGGAAACAGAGCAATGTGCTGGATTTAACTTCATTCCTATTGGAGGTGCTTATTGTTTGCCGCCGTCTGTTCATTTCCAATAAACGTATTTTTTATCGAGACATAAGAGTAATAATAAAGAATGAGTTATCAAAAGACAGACATAGTTGAATCATCGGTTGTTATTGTTGTTATTGTCGCTGCAATTGTTGCAATTGTTATTGTAATTACGGGTGTGTTCAATAAATCAACGAGTGTTCCTATTAAATCACCTGGTTCAGTGGTTGTTGCCCCTGAGACGAATGATAAAGAAAACAAAGGAAAAGAAGAAGAGAAGAAAGGTCTGACAACCGGGCAGATTGTTCTCATTGTAATTGGATGTGCTATCGTTGTCTTATTGGTCGCTGGTACGATTAAACACAAAATGAAAAAGCCTGCAGAAGAGGAGATAAAATCAAGGACCACTAAAAGAATAAAACAATTTGATGACATGATGAAGGACATTGGATATAAAATTGAAAATGAAACAAGACAAATCGTTATTAAAGATTTCGACACTATGTCAGAAAAGAAATTCATCCAAAACATGAAGGAATATAGAAAGACAGCTAATAAAAATATGCCGTCCAGTAAAACACCGGCAGATTCAGAACATTATTCAATGATGTCTGATTTACGTACAAAACATGGTAAAATAGCATCCAAACCCATAGAAAAATTACTGGATACATTCGTGAAAAAACACTTCACAGATGATCCAATTGGACAGTTTGAAGCTATGCGCGACATAGGCTTGTATAACAAACAAAGTGGAAAATTCCATCGTGATATGGCGTTGTTGGATTACGTAGGAGAATGGACAAAATCAATCGAAGAGGTAGAAAAATCATATGAGCACCCGAAGTAGTTAAATATCTAATTCATCTTCTCGAATAGAGTATTCAAATCAAGATGAAAGATATCGCGCCATGGTCAGTGGTCAACACGAACACACTTCGGTTCTCTGCACTAATTTGGGCGGTGTTTCTATTTGCCAACATTGGTGCTCGCCAGTTTGTCACACCGAATGTATTTGCCAATCGTGATAGTATTCGTTCTTACGCATGGGTTATATTCGTGTGTGTTGCGACCACTGTAATTTGGATTGTGTTGTCGCGTGCTATCTCTCGTTTTATGCGTGTTTTCATATTCCTTATTTGGTTGGCTAGTATTACGTTTGTTTTCTTCTGGAATGCATTGATTGCTGATACAGTGAAAGATGTGTCTTTATTTTGTGTCATTAGTATGGCGAGTTTCTTCTTGATTGCAGAGTTATCCAGTCGTATGAGTCGAATTAATGATATTGGTCGAATGTCAACTTTAACTCTTTCTGTTTTATTCGTCGTTTCGGCGATATCACTCGGTGTTCTCCAGTACTTAAACAAGGGCATCGATAGTACTATGTATTATGTCGTAATTGGTGCTATGTTCTATGTTATGATGCATGTGTTGTCCATTTGGTCTTATCTGCATCGAGATAAAGACATCTGGTTGGTCGAGAATACGTATTTGTTTGCTTTCTTTTCACCACTCACTGAAAGCGTCGATGCATTCGGGGTATTCACTACTTAATCATTTTTTATATGCTATTTTCTCGATAAATTCTTTTGTTGATTTTGTATTATATCCCTTTACTTTCTCCATACCATTAATAGTCTCAATTAATGTGTTCATTTCAATACCAGCTCCTTCATTCGCTTTTGTGATTATTTCGTTTGCCCATTTTTTATATTTCTTTTTTATTGCAGTACGATCATTAGTTAATAGAGAGTTAACATTTTCTTTTTCATTGTTATTCTTTTTCTTAGTAAAAACGGCATAAAGAAAAGCAACAGTCAAAAATAAAAACGCAAAAACAATATTAGTCATGAAAATAAAAAGTGTCATATAGAACGGATGAGCGACCTTCTCATGACTGTCACCAACCGCATATACAATGTCGTTAATAAGGACAACGACAAAATATATAAGACAAAAATAATTAAGAAATTCCGATAGAGGACTCTTTATATCGTAAATAATGAAACATGTAAACAGTAGATAAGGGATATACCAAGCAAGAAATGCATTCAAAGTAAATCGAGTACCTAATATTTTATCATCTGTTCCTTTTTTTTCATTTTTATCTGTTACCCCTGATGTTGCCTTGGGTGTCGTCGTTACTACGACTGGTGTTGTTGGTGGATTCAATAATTTGATAATCACTATCGTGATTGCCGCAACTACCATCAACACAAAAGAAACCTTACATGTGAAAATAAGCTGGGTCCTGGTGGTGGTACTCATTTTTCTTTAATTTGATATATGGTAATAGATAGTTATTAAAAATAAAACAAAAAAGTAAATCAATAAAAATATGTATTTAAAATCAGTAAAATGGATAGTGATACTGAAGAAATCGAAGATGGTCCGGTCTCTGAAAAAGAGATGAAAATACTTGAACAATTCCGGGCGAAACTTGATTATCAAGGAGATCCTTATGGTATCATTAAATGTGATTGGAAATTGGTTCGTTATTTGCGTGCCAGATCAATGGATGTGAAGAAAGCAGAGTTATTATTTCATAAAAGCATGAAACAACGCGCTCATTACCTGGAGTGCCCGGAAGAGATCCAGAAGTGGTTTTTCACTCATGTCAGTTCATCTCATTTCACGCAGTTGTTATCAGATCTAACTCAATCGAGATTACCTTGGTATTTCCGTGACAAAGAGAATCGCTTGGCATATTTCATTCGTTTAGGTCGATTAACTAAAGGGAATGTCCGTGAATTGGGTTATAAGAATATGGCGCATATGATGGTTTGGACAGGGAAGTTTCTTGAACAAGACTTGGAAACTCATTTTATTGAAAATGAATGTACTGGATCAATGAAAGTTCATATCGTTGTTGACTTGGATGGGTTTGATATGTCGTCACTTGCATTAAAGGACTTACCTACAGTGGCGCGTAGTCAGTTATCTGTTATATTCGATATCTTCCCTGAAACAGTAGGTTTTATCACTATTATCAATGCCCCTCCATTTATTGTCACAGCATGGCCGGTCGTTGCAATGTTTGTCCCTCGTAATACACGAAAGAGGATCACTGTATCTGGCACGAATGTCACAGAGAATGCCACGAAACTCCTAGAGATGTTCACTCCTTTGAATTTACCTCTTGCCCTTGGAGGCGCTTGTAATACAGATGGACCATATTGTCCTTCAAGAGTGTTTTGTTCTTCTTAATCAGTTTTCTTAATCATTTCAGTAATGTTACAGGATCATTTCAGGATCAGCCGATTATTTGGTCAAAACCACGTTTCACCCTTGAGTCAAAGATGAATTTATTAGTATGGTGACGCACCAATTTGTAAATCCAATTTTAGTTTTTTACACTATATATACATAATAAGGATAAAATGAAAAAAACCAAAGTTGGATTTACAAATTGGTGCGTCACCATACTAATTTTTTCATCTTTGCCTTGGGACGAAATGTCGATTCAAAAAAAAAGAAAAAAAAGAAAAAAAAGAAAACAATCACTCAATAGGATGGACATTCAGAAACTACTTGAGCTCTATCCAGACAAAGAATGGGATTGGTATTATCTCTCTATGAACTCGTTGATCACTTCAGAGTTCATAACAACCAATTCAACCAAACCATGGAAATGGAATGCTTTCTGTCATAATCCATCTATCACTCTTGATTTTATAACAACCAATTGCAACGACTCATGGAACTTGACTTCTCTTCTTCGTTATCATCCGTTGATGACGATGGAGTTTATTTTATCTAACAAAACCATAAAGGAGTGTATCTTATATTCCAAACACAACATCTGGTATTACCTCTCGTGGAATCCATCGATCACTCCCGGGATTGTAGAATCTAATCAAGATAAACCATGGGACTGGTTGTGGCTCTCTATGAATCCATCAATTCCACCTTCTTTTGTGATGGCCAATATAAATAAAATGAGATGGAATTGGGCTGCACTCTCTTTAAATCCATCTATCACTCCTGATTTTGTGTCAGCCAACTGGGACAAACAATGGAATTTGAGAAACCTCTCTTCTAACCCATCGATTTCTCCATCCTTTGTGATGGCTAATATAGAAAAGAATTGGGATTGGTATGAACTCTCTCAAAATCCATCAATCACTCCGGAGTTTGTGTCGGCTAACTGGACCAAAAACTGGTGTTGGTTCTTCCTCTGTAGAAACCCGTCAATCACTCCTTCTTTTGTGATGTCCAATCTCGACAAACCATGGAGTTGGAATTTTCTTTCCCGTAATCCATCAATCACCATCGAGTTTGTGTTGGCCAATATAGACAAGCCATGGAATTGGCCTGATCTCTGTCTCAATCCGATATTCACTCCTTCTTTCGTGAGCGCCAATCCTACGTTGCCATGGGATTGGGGACATCTTTCTCGTAATCCAGGAATGACATGCGAGTTCGTGGTGGCCAATATAGACAAACCATGGAACTGGAAAATGATGTCGTCGAATACGGGTATTTTACATCCATTTTTAATCAAACGGAAAATGAAACAAAATTCTTTAATTGGTTTGGCATCGTGTAATATATTAGACGAGGATATAATACGAAATGTGTTTAAATTCATTTAAAACGTAATGTATATTAAAATAAATTTTATGGGAATAAATATATGATCATAGAAGGAAAACAAGTAACAAAAAGAGTCATGGGTATTGAAAAAGGAATTGAACGTGAAGTCATCAGTACTGAACGTGTTTGGTATGAGAATCAAAAAGCATTTCTTTTGTTGTTGGTGGTATTAGTGGCTGCATTGTCATTGCCATATTTCAGAATCTTGAATGAAGCATTACCAGATATGCATCCAGCTGTAGTTGCAGTGATTGCAGGAGCAGTCATGACTGCGGTCAGTTATATCCCTATGTATTATATCAATAGTAAATTTGCATTGAGTAATGCACTCTTGGTTGGAATTATAGTGAGTAAATTCTGTATTTATGGCGCACCTTGTAGTTACCCTGCACCCTTATTGATTGCCTTCTTTTTCTTTATGTTCTTTTATGGATATGAAGAACGTGAGCATTTGTGGCCAAGTGATCACAAATGCAGTGTTTCATCAAGTATAGAACCTTCGCATTAAAATGAGTCGAATGAGATTTATCTTATTTATGAAACAATCACCAATAGAATGGAAACACTTCTATCTACTCATAATCCTAGGATTCATACTGTTACCACACGAGACAAAAGCAATGGAGATATCGAAGTAGTCACACAGTTGTGTATCGAATGTAGTAGCGACGACGACGACAAAATGTTGTTGTTGGCCATCCAAGGCTCAGTAATAAAGAAAATGATCGTAGTGGAGAAAGAAAAGACATGCACATGGATGAATTGGTTATCAAGTTTTTTTATTCGTTCGGGACCACCACCAAGTGCTCATAATCTCAGGGTTTGTTCTGTTGTGACACGAGTCAATGGACATGGAATTACAGAGGCGTTCGTACAATTGTGTTATGACATAAAACATGGCGACTATATGGTTTTGTCTCTTCAAGGCTCATTTATTACGAAGATAAACGGGGTTCTCATCATGGCACGTATTACACAAGAAAAGAAACGTTTTGCGACTTTTGTCCATGAACTTGTTATCAAGAGTCCAGCCGACAGACTTAAATCACCACCACCGAAACCCGAAATGAGAAGAAGTGTATTAGAGAGAGGGACACCGTGTATCATAGTATGATTAGTAAAAAAATAAAATAAATTGAATTAAAACCGGCAGATTTTATGATTTGGTGGCACATTGAACCCTATTATTCTGGGTCCAGGACGTTCTTTAGTCCAATCATCAAGCCTTGCCGAACCATGTAATAGGCGCTGAATCGTTTGTACACATACTTCAACTGCTTTACATGATTGTCCTGTGATAGTCAGTCTTCCGTTCATATCGATAGATATGGAAGTAAATCCGTATGGTGAATTTATATTAACATATACAAAACTGGTGTAGATTTTTGCACTCATGCCTAACATCAGCTTCATATCTAGCAGCATTTGGTTGCGTCCTTCTATTCCGTCAGTCCATGACGATTTTAGATCAACCAGAACAAGGTCTTGTGTCCATGTTTCCCAGTAACGTGGAAAGCGATTCATTATAGATTAGGGTTTTGTATCTATTCATGGGATGAAAAAAGCGTCCCATTTTTTTAAATAATTTTCTGATAAAAAAAAATAAATGAAAAGACGGCCTGGGAATTAATGTCGGACAGTATATGAAGGCAAAATGTATTCAACGGATGAAGTGTCTCGTTTATTGATTTCAATACAAGAAAGTCATGCAGTTATATTGGCTGAAATGCGTGCCAATGAGACATTGCGTCGTTCAGATGAAATTGAAAGCCGCTCTGAATTAGAATTGAAAATCAAACGTATTGAACAGTCAGCAGTTCGTATGCATCAGCATATCGAATTCGTGGAGTCAATATTTGCACACATCCGAGCTCCGTTGTATTTCATATTAGATTCAATTCGGCCATTCGCAAATCGTTTAACTCTGGTACAAGATATGTCAATACGGGAAACATTGTCTATAGACACAGGTGTAGAAAATCAACAAGTAAATTCAACTGATGACATAGACGTAGATTAATAAAAAAATAATTTATTCCTTTTGTAACCATGATATATGTATATTAATATCATATCGTCCAACGTCTCCGCCATAGGAGGTCAAAACGGGTGTCATTGTGCTTTTATTTACTTCGTAACCTGCTTCCTTCATGTTATCTTGAACAGTATCAACGACTGAACGAACGGCACGCTCGTATTCATCTAATGTCAGTGTCATGTTTTTAAAACTATATGGATTCAAAAAATCCTTGTATTCAAAGGAGTATTTTCCGTCCACGCAAACGGTATGCATTTCAATGTTTATAGCAGTTAAAAAATTCTTGACCAGACGATGCTTGTTGCATAACAATATCTGTTTACGTGTATCCAATGCACTTAGTTTACGCGCTTCATCTGCATGTAACACGAATGTTGTTTTATCGTCTGTCATTATTTCCTAATTCTGTTCTTTAATAGGGTTGAAATGAAAAAAAATATCATTCTTTTTTTCTGATAATTATTCCTTTTTTTATTCATTTTTTAGATCCACAACACTAAAGATGAATTAATTAGTATGGCGACGCGGATAACCAAGTGGAAAATCAACAAGTCAGTTCAACTGGTGACATAGACGTAGATTAATAAAAAAATAATTTATTCATTTCATACCCATGATATAAGTATATATATATTAAACCGTGTAAATTTATATAGGCGATCATCGAGAGACATAATAGGTGTCATCGACGTTTTCTTAATTTCATAACCTAGTCCCTTCAGAGTATCGGAGATAGTATCAAGAATTAAACGAACGGCATCTTCGAACTCACTTGGTGTTGGTACAACATCAAAATGTCTTATCGTCGCAAAATCAATATATTCAATGAAGTGTTTTTCATGGTTGCATTCGGTACGAATTTTACTGTCTATATCATTTAAATATATCTTAGATATGCGAACAGAGTTACTTAATAATAACTCTTTACGTTTATTTGGTATAGCGAGTTTACGCGCTTCGTCTGCGTGTAGCACCAATTCATTGTATGACATCTTGTCTAATTGTTCTTTAACAGGGTTAAAATGATATTTTTTTGTATCACTTTTTTGTATCACTTTTTTTGTTTAATTATTCCTTTTTTTTATTCATTTTTAGGATCCACAACACTAAAGATGAAAAAATTAGTATGGCGACGCACCAATTTGTAAATCCAACTTTGGTTTTTTTCATTTTATCCTTATTATGTATATATAGTGTAAAAAACTAAAATTGGATTTACAAATTGGTGTGTCTCCATACTAATAAATTCATCTTGACCTTGGGAAAAAATGTCGTTCCAAAAATAATCGGCCAATCTCGAAACGATCCTGGAACGATCCTGAAACAATTATGAGGCTCGATAGAAATACGTTGGAAATCAAATAAATTTCGAATTAAATAAACAAAAGATCAAAAAGAATCAAAAGCCATGTCTCAGCCAACTCCTGTTCCTTATGTAGGCAATGGTACTAATGCTGTGCCATACAATACTAGAATGGTGTTTCCAAGTGAACCAGGTGCTGATAGTGCGACTGTCGATGTATACACTGGTATTTCAGATATGGCCAAATTGACTCAACTTCGCGAGCGTGCAGTCTATGATATTAATACTCTTTCTTATGCTCCTGTCGCAAGTTCAGGTACTGGTGTGTTGTTTCCAGATGCAGTTCGAGCAAAAGTAGAAATTGAATCATCTCTTCGTGTGCGCCCAACGAATTTCAAGGGTAAGAAACAATTGGACGTCAGTGAAGAAGAAGGTGAAGTACATTACAATCGTCAGTTTCATCCGAATGCCACGAATGGTTCAATGGGCGGCCCTTCTGGTACTTGGCAAAAGAATAAAGGTGATCTTCCTTTCGTTGGGTATCCGAATCCTGATTACTTTAGTTTATATACTGAAGCAATTCCGACTCATAATGTACAGAACCTTACCCACGCGCAACTAACGGATGCATTGCGTGTTAGTAGCGGTGCATTTGATCATAATGACTATTTGAACCGCATTGGATCACTACTGAAGAGCGGTGCATACTCGGAAGCTTCACATGCTAGTATTGATAAGGTTGTTCAATCAGACGGAGGTGGAGTCAGTGGTGATCCACGTTTGTTAGAGCGTATTGCAGAGGAGTACGAGCGTGATTTCCAGAAAACCAAACGAATGATGGTTGCTGACGCTACTGCTGATCCAAGATATGGCGAGTCAGCTCCTGGAATTTTATATACTAATGAGCAAAACAAGCGTATCTCAGAGCGAGAGACTCAATTCAACACCGTCAACCGCATGTGGGGTATCGGATCCAGCTACAGTGCCCCTGAAGTCTTCCGTACTGGATAAAATCCATTTTGGATAAAAATGAACGACATCTTTTCCCAAGGTCAAGATGAATTTATTAGTATGGAGACGCACCAATTTGTAAATCCAATTTTAGTTTTTTACACTATATATACATAATAAGGATAAAATGAAAAAAACCAAAGTTGGATTTACAAATTGGTGCGTCCCCATACTAATTTTTTCATCTTTGGTATGGGGTGAAATGTCGTTTCAAGAAAAATCAAACCAAATTGAAATAAAGGCGGATATACTGCAGTTATACTTCAGTGGCCGCGCATACTATCAAGGGCGTTGAGGTGACTTGGACGAATATTGGATCCATTATTTTTTTCTTTTTCTTGATTGTATGATTGATTCAATACTATTCCAGATGAAAACCAGATCAATGACCAAGACGAAGTGTATGAGTTGTGATTCGTTGATTTGCCGTACTAGTTTTTACTCATGGAAATGCCAAGAAATCAAATCAAAGACATGTCTGCTTTGCCTTATGGAGCATCGTAATGCATGTCTAGTTTGTCAAGCCGATGTACCAGAGACACTTCGAATGAAATAATAATTTATTTATTTTTTAGTTTTTTTTAATTCAAATAATTTTTTTAACTTAACCGGTATGGAATTTTCTTACGTTGGGAAAAAAAAGCAAATCCCGAATGATTCAAGAGTTCAAAAAAATAAAATAATGGGTCTTGAATCAAGTCCAGCGCGAAAGAAGAAGAAGAAGGGATCATCTGATTACTCTGGAAGTGAAGAAGAAGAAGAAGAAGAAGAAGAAGATGATGACGAAGAAGACGAAGATGAAGAGGAAGAAGAAGAAAATGAAGAAGAAGAAAATGATGAAGATGTCGACTTGAGAGATACCGATGAAAGTGATGTTCATTTCTCTGGTACTGACGACGATGAAGAGGATATCATAACAGAAGACAAAGAAGAAATGAATGACGTAGAATCAGATACTGATAGTGTCACAGATAAGAACGGTATTAAACGTGAATTGAAACGGTTAGCACAGGCATTGAAAGTGAAAACAAAGAAGCCAAAAAAAACTAAAAAGTTACCGAAAGAATCAAAGAAGAAAAAGAAATCAAAATGTACATTCGCTAAGCTTTTATCAAAGGCTCGGCGCACAACAGAAAATCATCGAAACGATGTTGCATTTGCATTGGCTTCGCGTGCAAGTGTAGAAAAAGAAAACAAAGAAATACTCATTGATGATCAATTGGCTTTGATTGCTAGTAAAGAACAAAAAGAACAAAAAGAACTGAAACGGAAACGAATGAATAAAGAAAAAACACAGACGTCAAAGGGATATAATGCATTTCCTTCCATTGTAAGAGGATATAACCCGTCAATCATTGAAGTCTTTACAGAAAGAGAGAAACAATACGCTTCTACTCGAGATCAACGTACTTTGATTGAGATTGTTAAAGAACTTGATGTAAAGAAAACACGTTTTGTTCCTTTCACTAGCAACCATAACGACTCTGATTTCTATTGCAAGCCATGTAGTTTTTGTTGTTTATGGTGTACTGAGCCGTTTGAATGGATCCCACTTCCTTTACCTCGTCGTATGTCAGCAACAAGGAGTGGACCGGATAATTTTCATGTCACTGGGCATTATTGTACTCCTTCATGTGTTTTAGCTGCAGCCGAAGAAGTGTGTGTCGTTAATCATCAGAGAAGTTTACGACCGTTAGTATTACATATGCTTAATTCAGTATATGGTTATAAATCATCAATTCATCTTGTATCTGCTCCTGATCGGCGAATGTTAATGAAATTCGGTGGAGTCATGTCAATTGATATATTCCGCGCGACAGGTGCACTTGGAGTTAAGACTGTACCCATTGAAATGCCTTTGTTTCCATTTTGTGCCGGGATTGAAGAGATTGAGAAAGTAAAAATTAGTGTTCGTGAAACTATCGCGCCTGATAGTGTTATTGAACATGTCATACGTGTTGTTCATGGTATTGGAGCACAGCAAATGACAATGTCAAATGCGACATATAATCAAAATAACAACAACAATTTTACCAAATTAAAACGACCACGTCAAGACACTGAAATTAGTACAGCTCGAACGCCTCTCCAGAGGTTTACGGCAATCCCAACGATAACAGAACAGTTAGCCATATCTGAGCGGATGATGGTCCTCGAGAAGGAAACGATAGGAGAAGATACGACCCGGGTCAAACGTAAAACATTAAAGGACTTTATGAAATTAGAATCAAAACCAAGAAAATAAAAAAAAATATTTAAAACTCGTTTCATTGAAAAAAAAATCTAAATAAAGACGAAAGAAAAACAAAGAAATGTCAAAGAGTAAACACCATCACTCAAGTAAGCGTCACTCGAAGAAGAGTAGCCACCGTCATCCACCTTCTAGTGTCCATTCAAGGAAGCAACACGATGATTCAATGATGGCTCCGTTGCCGGCCGCACATGAAACACATCGGGAACACGGGCATGGTATGTTTCATTTGATTGTATTTCTATTGATTGCAGCGATTGTTGCCGTTGTTGTCATTATTTTATTGGGTGGTGACGATACGACAACTGGAAAAGCAACATCGGGAAAACCAAAGACAGCAACGCCGGGACCAAAAGGACCAGCTGATCTACCGAAAGATGAAGGCGATGGTAAAAGCAATGTTGCTAAATGGTTCTCTCGATGGGGTGCCTACGTCGCTGAGGTTTGGGATAAAAGTCCTGGAGGAAAGACAGCCATTATAGTATCTGGAGTGGTTGTGTTATTAATGTTGCTCTTTGCACTTCGGTGGATATTCTCGGATGCATATGAGCACAGCAACACAGAAGATTTGAAAAAAAGTTTGGCTCGTATGTTGGGTGAAGAATACAAAGGAGAAAATACAGAAGACAAAAAGAAAGTTACAGATGCCGTCAAAAAACATATCACAAGAATGGATGAAGCAAAAAAAGAACAGGAAACTCTGAGAAAAGAAATCAATAAACACAATTCATTTTTCGATCAGGCTACGTCAAAGAATTTCACAAAGACAATGGAAGCTAGAGTTGCAATCAACAAACAAATGGCTGCTCGTTTCATCAAATCGCGCCAAACATTGGCTAAAGAATTGATGGTAATCCCTGGTGTCGAGAAGTTTTTAGAGAATGCTGGATTGCCTTCCGATTTTGCGAAACCGGATGCTAAATTGGAAACACAAAGACGATCACATTTCAGTAGAAATTCGTTCGGTTTGTGGACATCCATTTGCATTGCCATCAATGTATTGATATGGTTGTTATATTTCTATGTATTCAAAGAGAAGAATCCATATAGTGTGTATCCAATAGCCGGTGTGTCTTTTATCACTTTAATCACTTGGCTTTATTGGAATTATTACAAAGGTTTTCATATCAAGTCCGATGGACTCATAGAAAATGTCGTAATGAGGAAATGGTGGCAGCTATTTGCAACGAACAGCGACAAAGGCACAGACGCGAAAGCGTTAGAAGCAGAAGCAATAGCTTTTATTAGTAAAGTCAGGGCAGATGGCGATAAGTATAAAGGAATTACATCCAGAGAAGAAGGAAAATCATCGAAAGTCACACCTGCTGAACCGGTCGGTTCAGGCATCTAAACATTCAAAACAGTTGAAACGCCAACGAATGACATCAAAAGAGCAGGAAAAACGGGTTCTCTGAATACATTTCCTTCTGTGCGTCCAAGGTAGCTCAGATCAAGATGAGATGTTCCTGTATTAGAAGACCATATGATATTCGAGAGCATTAAAGCAATATCATCAATGAATGGCCATTGAGAAGTCATAGTCAAGGCGGCAAAGAAGACAAAAGAGAATATAATCGGTGTGGTGAATATGGACCTCTCGTGTATTTCTTTCCTTGATGCTGCTGTTGTAAAGACATACATACATGCGAGTAGGGCTGGTACAAATAATGTGGTTTCACGGGAAAGTGCGATGATAAAAACGCAAATAGAAAGGAACAGAGCGACCGCGAAGAATACTCCGGTTGCGCCTTCTCTTACGAATGTTATTTCGCCTTGGAGTCCACCTTTCTCTACCCTCGAATACAAATGTTCTGATAAAGCCATACCTAGTAAGAATGAGCAAACAAAGTCAAATAATACCAACCGAGCGAAGAATGGCGTTGTTGCTTCACATTCAGGCCAGTAAGACGTCAATGTCGTGATCGTCAAGCCAGAGTGTACGCATGCGAAGAGAAATCCTTGTAAAGTGGAAGAAACCGATGCCATCTCTTTTTTTTTTAATTTGTTCCTTTTTTGTTTTTTTGTTCCTTTGTTCTTTCGAAAAAAAGGAGATAACCGATAATATCTTTTTTTATTTTTTTGTTTATTTTTTTTCAAACGTTTTTTTTTCCAGATCCTTAACTCGAGAAGAAACAACGCTTGACAGCCTTGACATACGATGGAGTGTATCATCTGTACAGAGATCTTCAATGCGGGCACTCGTAAGCCAGTGAGTTGCGCTCGTTGTTTGGTTTCAGTGTGTCGTCTATGTATTGCAAAGTATCATAGTACAATCTCTGTTGACATGCATTGTATCCAGTGCCGCTTGCCGTGGTCCCGTGATTTTGCGACTGTTAATATGACAAAACAATTTATGACACACGATTACCGCGATTTGAAAGAGCGTATTGCATTTGATCGCGAGCGTAGTCTTTTACCAACAGCATTACCTTTCGTTCATGAAGTGCGTATTCAACAGGAAGAAATTGTAAAACTCGAGAAAATGAAGAGAGATCAGGTCTTCTTAATTAGTGAAGTAGAAAGGACACATGCTGCTTATAAAGAACATCAAGACGTCTTATCAAAGGAGAAAGGAGGGAGAGATGCGTTTAGTAATTACAAAAAAACATGGGATGCATATTCTGCTGCAGAGAAAATGAAGAAGAAACATAATGTTAATATTCGTCAATCAGAAACGAAGATCAGGAATATTTCATTCATGATCAATCAGATCACGCCTGTATTCATTGAAGATGGAACGAAGAAGAAGGGTTTTATTACAAGAGGGCATTGTCCTAAAACGAATTGTAATGGTTTCGTTGAGGAAAGATGGTCTTGTGTTGTTTGTAAAACTAAAGTGTGTGAAACATGTCATGATGTTACCACGGATGGTCATATATGTGCTGAAGAGACAGTTGCTTCGTTGCGTTTGATTCGCAGTGAATGTAAGCCATGTCCTTCGTGTCGTGTCCGTGTATTTCGTGTAGAAGGGTGTTCTCAGATGTGGTGCACGAATTGTGATAGTGCGTTTGATTGGAAGACAGGCCTTTCTATAACAACAGAGTATTTCCATAACCCTCATTATGCTGATTGGGTGGCGCGAAATGTTGCGAAGAAAGCCACTGTTGATAACGATGACTTCGTATATGATTGTCAAGTTCCTATGGTGAATCATTGGCGCATCAATAATGTAAATGATACAGATGAAGCACAAGTAGCCTTGGGTGCTATCTTGAATTGCGCGAATGCATTATTAGATATACGGTATTATGATCCTTTGACATCAAATGAAGAAGTGTGTCGGCGCAAGGTACGAATTGCATTCTTGATGGGTGGTATAGAAGAAGGGCAATTCAAGCGCGACATGCAGAGGATTGATAAGCGATTCATGAAGAAACGAGAGATAGATGAAGTGTTTGTCATGTTTGCTACAGTGTGTCGTGAAATACTTTGGCAATATATTAAGCGCGAGTTAAATGCGATTGAAGTCCAGATGTCAATCGATAATGAAGTACGACCGTTTGCACTTGCGTCAATCGAGAAAATCGCTTCTATTCACGGAAGTGTTCAAATCAATACATTGAAGCAGAAATTACAGCCTACTTATATATGTGGACGATTATAAAAAAATCTTGATAAAAACAAAGGAAAAATCTAAATGTATAGAAAAGAAAGAGAAAAATGACCAAAAAATATTCGGAAACACACGCCCCTCTCTTAACTTTTATAAAATTGCATGGACTTGCTATATTAGTTGGTATCGTTGTTCTTACAGTAACGTTTTACTTTTTTATCATACCAATTTTCTTCTCAGTGAATAGTATCGACAACAACGAAACCACGACAAAAACTTCAATGCCCATTACTTCTGTACCAACTACTTCTAGACCTGCTACTTCTTCTGTGCCAACTACTTCTAAACCAACTACTTCTGTGCCAACTACTTCTACACCCATCCCTGTTGATGGGTGTTCATTCGGTTCAAAATATTATTGTACAAACTCAAGTGAGAAAATATGTGCGCCAACTAGAAAGACATTCTTCACTAATGATGAAAAGTTTCCTCAAGACATAATCGATTTCGCTAACCAGAATGGAATTAAAATAGGAGAATCTGGACGGTCGTTTACTGCACCTGAAGGATTTTGGACTGACAATCTGATTGCACAGATAATCGACAAAGAATATATTCATTTGGAACAGAAAGGTCTCCCAGTTTCATTATATATGTTTATATTCAATTTCCAGACTTTGTTTTTACTCAAAGCGGACAATACAAATGAATTGACAAGATTTTCTGATAGTAGCTATAGATCGTTCATTCCGAAAAGTGTATTGAGTCGTAGTCTACAAATAAACATGTGTGAAAATGCTTTATAAATGGGACGCCCTTGAAAACCAGCGTGCGCCAGAACCCACTCTGAAAAAAAAGATAAGACTGAATGCGTCAGAACCCACTTTGGGAATCCAGTTTTTTGAAATCCAGTTTTTTGAAATCCAGTTTTTTGGAATCCAGTTTTTTTTGGAGAACCCAAATGTGATTGATTGACGATTCCAAGTTTTTTCAAAGTGGCAGTTCTCTAAAGTCATTCAAGATGTCAACCATTTCTGACACACCGACTGGAGAGATTATGCTTGGTAGAGTTTTGACGAAGGTCATGGTATTGATGATAATTTTCAGTTTTTCCTTCATGATTTTGACGGATCTAACGTATTTTGCAACCTTGGAGGCCACATGTGTCGATCCATACGCCTCAAAAAAAGGAAGCGATTATGGAAGCAGTTTTTGTGTCATGCGGACGTTCGCGATATGTATATCATTGTTGTTGATGCTACCAGAATTAATCTATGGGCCAGTGACTCTTTATGTATCCTTCAACATTATAGACGCTCAGAATAGTGGTCCATTTTTTCCACTTCTTTTACTTTGTGCGTGTCTTATTAAATTGGCAACAGTGATTTCATTGGCTGTTCTCTCGTTTTTCCTCCTGCAACACTCTGTATCATACGCTGATTTGGTCGTGAATGTGGCAGCGGTGCAAGTCCTTGTGACGTTGGACGACAAGTTCGTTCGAATGGGGAGCCTGACTCTTATGGATAAAAGCTATCAAGACACTTATTTTGACAAAGTATAAAACACCCCTATGCTAATTAATTCATATTTTATTTTTTTTCATTTTATTAAAACGATTGATCATTAGTCACCTCGACAGTTTCATGATTATCAGTTGTTGTCGTCGAATTACAATAGAACGTCTCTGTTTTTTCATCAGTGCATAGTTTCGAGTGTACTTTCAATCCTTTTGTATTTGTTTTGCTCATACAGTTGTCGTCACAGTCCCACCATCCGTTCTTTTTTGCTTCGGTGGTTGAGTCAAATGGAATACAACAGGCGCATGTAAGTGGTCCTTTGTGTTCATCGTGATTGCATGTGTTTTGAGATGTATTCAAGTCAAGTGTGGATAAATCACAATATGCTTCTTTTGACATATCTGACGAACAATCAATTAAATCGCCGTTACTGTCAGTGTCAGCGTATGCAAATCGATTCTGTGGATTGCTCTTGCATGTTCTATCACAGTCACGCCAAGACACGGTGGTATCTGATTTTGAAACGCAGCAGTATTTCGCTTCTGTTTGACTTTCTCCTGAGACAACGAATGCCCCATATGTATTATCTAATACCCCTATTAAGAATTTAAATGGCCCAGCTGTGATTCCTTTTAATACAGTTGTGTCTCCTTGTATGAATATCATTGTCACTGCTATGACACTTGTACACACGCCAATGACAATGCACCCAACGCGGATAGCATATATAGTCTGACTAGTATATGTTTTTACTTTCTCGTAAATCAAGAGGATCAAGGCAATTATCCATAAAACAAATGAGGTTACAAACAAGCGACTTTCAGCACGTACTGACATCTCGTGGTTTCGTCTTAAAAATAAAACTAATTGGTTTAAAGTAAAAGATATTAAAAAAAATCTCAATTTTATATTCAATGACTTTCGAATGCAACAACATATGGAACCAGTGGACACGACATTCACACGGAAGGATCTTCCTTTTGTTTTGCCTATGCTGATTTTTGGCACTCGGGCTCGAGTAGGGGTTCAGATTACTATTACATTTGTATTTTTCTTGGTTATGTATTATTTTTATTACGCTGCACCACGGGTCATTGACGCGGTTGGTCATACTGGATACACGATGCCGAAAGACGCGAAAATACCGACGTGGTATTTGGTTATTGTGTCACTCATTTCGTTTGTTCCTATGGGTTACACTTTTCTTTATTTGAAGCATAATTTCCTTAAGGGTGAGGGCAAATAGATGAATCCGATGCCATCGAATGAACCACAGGACAACGGCCTGTCACGGCACATTGTTTTAACATTGTAATAAAATGTTTTTTAATATTGATTGCAAGTTCATTTACCGTGTCTGTCGTATGTTGGTCTATTGTAGAGCAATCGGTTTTAGTGATTTTTTCGATATCTGACAACATACTAAGGATATTAGAAACATTGTGTTTAAATAGAGAATGATCATATGTTATTGTAGTTTTTTTTTCAATTGTTATTGCGTTCGCTTGCATTTTAAAAATAGTTTGATTTCTTATCATTCGATATTTTTAAATGAAACGAAAATAATATTGTACTTTATGTCCCGTCGTCGAGGTACTCTCGGATGCGATTATTTAGGTTGGACAAACGACTATGTTCGACACGAAACTCTTGCAGTGGTTGCAGTTGTCCATTAGATTCGCGAGAAATAGCATTCGCTCGTGGTCTTGTTGCTACTGTTACTCCGACTGTGTCTCGGGCCATCGGAAGTCCATTTCTGATGAACGCGACTCGTTGAAATCCAGGGGTTCCATTGGAGTTTCCATTGGAGTTTCCATTGGAGTTTCCATTGAAGTTTTCACTCATTTCCATTACGTTCCTATTGGATGCGTTGATGTCCCTTGTGTACCTTGAGAATGCGACACGTGGAAAGACTATGTCAACCTCTGATGCTCTTCTCATTGGGGTGCCTTCTTCATTTGTCCAATGGCGTCCATTATTCGGTGGAAGACCTGATTCAATGTCCAATAGAGTCTTATAATTGCGAGCGAATAAACCCATCTGAATATTCGTGACCACGCAAGATCCTTTCGCTGCTCCCATGATGATAGGAAAGCGACGTGTCAATATAGGTAGTAGGCGCCTGTAGTCACTGCTTTGCACAAGCGGTTGTTCGAAATACTCCAACCCAAGGATCTTATCTGCGATTGGCACAACTTCATTGTAAATGACCAAGAGTTTGACTATCTTGTTGACAAAGAAGAAAGATCCATTACCATGTCTGCAATTAGGGCAGTTAATCTCGCTTGTTGCGCGCGCTTCGAAGTACTCGAACATACAGTTGAAGCAGAACAGATGCCCGCCTTCGCATGTCATCTGCACTGGGTCAACAACGAGGTTGGCACATATTCCACAGGTGAAGTTGCTTTCGATAGTCTCTTTGTGCGACATGTTTCTTCGATGCGTTTCTTCGATGCTTTTCTTCGACGACGCGTTCCGTGTCTGTTGGTCTTACGATTCGTTTTTTTTTCCATTCATTTTATTAATTTTCTATTTCCGCGATCGTTCTGATTTTTTTTCCTCTCGATTTTCTTTTGAATTTTTTTCTTTTGAATTTTTTCTTTGAATTTTCGAAATATCAACGGAAAATGGAAAACAGACCTCATTTGCTTCGTTATTATTTTAGTGTGACAAAATGATGTTAGAAGAAGAGGCCAATGATAAACGCGTTGTTCATATTGAATCAGGTGTGGTGCAACATGGTGCTCTTGGTGTGAATAACTTCTTCGTGAAAACACCTGATGTTGGTACTTTCTCTGCATTAATGTATGCAATGAGTAGTCTGATGAAGAATGTTCGTTTGTATGTTTCTGAAGAGGGAATGAACATCAATGAAAGTGTCTCACGTGATGATATGCATTTATTCGTAAAGTTCCGAGCGTCTGCATTCGAGGAATTCCAGTCAGATGGCGATTGCGTGGTCTGTTTCGATCCAAATCATATATATCAATGCATTCGTGGTCACCGGCAACGCGATGTTATGACATTGTCTTTTGATAAGAAAAAACCTCGAGTCCTCTTGGTTCGGATTATGCGCGATGGTGAAAGCACAGAGTTAGAATGTGATATCCGTCTTTCCGGATGTGTGCGTCAGATATATAATGCCCCGACGGTGGAGGTGGATTACTTTCTTGCGTTCGATACTGGTGTTTTCGCGAAGATCATATCAGAATTATATGAATTACGAAAGGATTTTACAGATAATTGGGTGACGATTGATTGTAGTCCATGTAGTATGGTGTTTTCAAAATTAAATGGATATAAGATACCTAAAGTACGTATCGAGTTGAAGACAGCAGAAAACAATTCAGATACAAACACAGAGAATGAAAATAAGAAAAGAAGAAAGAGATCAAAGACTGATTCAGATGCACAAATGGTGGAGAGTGAATGCACAAGGAAAATAAAACAAAAGAATGTGACACACGAGTATTATATCACAGACTTGCATTTGTTACAGAAGTGTTTCGCAATCAATCATGGGTATATAATGATGTATATAAAAGAAGAATTCCCATTGGTTATTGAGATAAAGGTTGGGACACTCGGGGTGTTGCGCGCAGTATTAATGTACAGACAAAGTGGTTTCGATGACGACAATTAAATTATATTTCTCTTTTATGCCTATTTATATTAGTTCGTAGTCTTCTATCTTGTCACTCGAGTGTAGTTCTATATCAGTGCCAAGGTCGACGTCACTTAGTTTTTCTTCAGTCATAGCTGTTTTGATTTTCATTGGTAATTCATTGTATGTCATCAATGAAAGGTTGCCGTATATAAGCAATTCGTAGTGTATGTCATTCAATACAAATATACCAAATCGTTTTGATTCCTCGAATTTTGTTTTCTTCTTTAATCGATCTGCTATTCTCATTGTTCCATTTGAAGAGAATGTAACTACAAGGACATTGACATTAAGAGCTTCGTCGAGTGCTTCCAATGCCATGTCATCTCCGAAATACGCTCGTGTTCCGACGATATTCTTCAGTTCATCCAAGGTTGTTACCGTTGCCATAAAGCCATAATCACGTAGTAATTCATTGTCTGATTCGTGTTTTGCGTCTTTGTATAATGTCATAAGAAAATCGAGATTCGTTTCTGTGATACTATCTTGAACTATTCCTCTTAATTCGGCAATAGAATAATCTCTTTCTGATTCCATTAATTGTTTGTAACAATAGAATAAACAATCACCTTGGCCTAAATTTTGTTTGAGTGACCAACGACTTCGTGGTCTTGACAATACTTCCTCTTGTGGTTCGTTTTGGAGTTCCATTTGTCGTCTCTCTTGTTGTTCCTCTTGTAGTTCCTCTTGTAGTTCCATTTGTGGTCCCTCTTGTGGTCCTTCTGGTAGTTCCTCTTGTAGTTCCTCTTGTGGTTCCTCTTGTGGTTCTATTCGATATTCTATCTGTTGTTTCATGGGTGCTTTCATTCGTGGTGATTGTACTGCCTTAAATATAAGTGGAAGGAAAGTGACCAAACTAAAGACTACAAAGGCGAATAAGACGATTCGTTCATTACGAATTATTTTTGCGTCTTGCATTGTTTGTTTATTTTCTTTTCGTTTCATCTGTTCTTGCTTCACTTTCGTTTTTTTAATTCAACAAAGACATTCGCCTGGATGATTTTTTTCAATGTTTTTTACTTGTTTTCTTTTTTTTGAAACGACATTTCACCCCATACCAAAGATGAATTTATTAGTATGGTGACGCACCAATTTGTAAA
>ERZ1292644.529-Hain-H14-01um-R2-529-length-25344-cov-52_pt1 | contig 25344 bp, 38 predicted proteins | sample MGYA00564402_ERZ1292644 | MGnify/ENA primary metagenome ERZ1292644 (study PRJEB36523, sample SAMEA6512644) | groundwater metagenome | collected 2019-01-09 | study: AquaDiva: Metagenomics assemblies of 32 groundwater samples
GGATCGCACTGATGGAGCCATAGGTAAAGCCGGTGACCCCGAACTTGATGGCTTCTGGTCCTTCTGTCACACGCTGATGCCCGGCGTGAAACCATGTTTCGTTCAGTGTGAACCCGTAATCATCCGCGCCGGCCGCGACGCCGCGCCACAGGACCTGGACGTTGATACGATCATGCTGCGTATCAAACGGCAGGAGACAGCTCACGACGGACCCAAAGCCGTTGTACATCGTCGTGGTGCCGTTTGTATTGGCAAACGGGAACCCGTTAACGAGCCAGGGAACGTCACGGTCTGGGTTGCTCAGTGCCTGGCGCAACCCGCGCCGGTTGATGGTATTGTCAATGGTGCACTGCCACGTGATCTGCACCGGCGTAATGATGTCGTTATCCGGCCCTTGGATATAGTGGCTAAAACTCGTGATGAGCCCCCGGTCCAGTACCGGGATCTCGGGCGGGCGCATGCGGCCTGCGGCCATGGCGAAGTCCATCTGCATAAAGGCGACCTGGAAATAGTACACGCCGCCCGCGCCGTCTGATTGATTGCTGTAGCATCGGAGCTCGCCTCTTTTCCCAAAATACGCAGTTTCTGCCATACCTTGTTCTCCAATGAGTTATGAGGATTTTGTGTTTATAATAGGGTACGACATTATACTTAAATCCTATCGTCCCCGCACCGCCGCCTGTACCAGTCTCAACGCTTCATCGCGACTCAACCCCGTCCCCTCACTCTCCGGCGTCAGCAGCACCGCGAGCATCGTCTGGCAGAACAGCGCCAGCCCCACGCCAAGCGCCTTGTAGTGAATCGCCTGCTGCACAGCCTGGGCTTCGGTCTCGTGTTCTTCCTGCCAAACAAGGACTTGTTCCCGATCCGTGAGTGTGCGTTGCTCCGCCATAACCACTCCTATACCCGCGTAAACTGTTCCAAATAGCGCGTTCCCACCTGGAGCACGTGTTGGATAATGCCGCTTTGTTGACCCGTATCCTGCACATGTTCTTGAATGCCATCCAGAATAAGTGATCCGACTTCCAGGAGCGTACCGCTCAGGTCATAGATCGGCACGATGCCTCCCTCCGGGAATGCTGCCATAACAAGGTCACGCATCCCCGCCGTGACGTAGCGCGTTGTAAAGACCCGGGCGCGCTGGTAGAGGTCGAGCTGCAGAAACCCGCGCCTATGCGTCCCGAAGATACTCCCGCCAACCTGGCGCTGGAAGTCACCCGTCAGTCCCAAAAACTCGTAATGCGCCTCCACCCAGGGCGCGTCGACCGGTGGCACGAAGCGTCGCACCCCATGTAGGCGCAGCGCGAGGGGTTGCCCCTGGGCGTCGACAAGCGATGTTTGCAGGTAGAGATCGAGTGATGCATAAACATTCGCAAGTGAGCCAGCAGCGAGCAGCGCCATGTTACCGTCCCCGCTTTGTGCCAAAGGTTGTGCGATGGAGTTGGGCCATCACATCACGTACCTGTGGCGAGAGTACGCCAGAACTTCTCCCTAGGGTGATGCCAAATAAGGCCCCGAGGTCCGTCCCTTCTGGCAGCCGCGGCGATGGTGGCGTGTTCGGCCAACCCCCGCCCATATCTCGTGCCGTCCAGGCCCTCCCGATGAGCGTTCGGATGCGCACGCGCAACGGTTCCGCCGTGTTCGCTAAAGCGCGCCGAACGAACCCCAGCGGCGCCTGGCGACTATAGATTCCCGCGCCGGCCACAAACCCTTCCCCCAGGGAGCCGCCACCCAGCCCGATCGTCTTTGGACCGATGCCGCGGTAGCCGCCATATTCGAGGAGCGGTGCATACGGCGCCGAATTCTCGATTTTCCATGCCAAGGACGATGGGCCAGGTATCACTGAACTCCAATGCGCGCGCAGATAGCCCGTGTCCACCGGAGACGTCGCCACCAACTCCGCACGCAACGCGACCGTCTGCGCCTGGACGGCCTTACTGCCATCATCGGCCATGCGTCGCGCAAATCCCTGGAGCCGCGAGGCGAATCGTGCCGCCGTGGCTGTCATGGTGATGGAAATGATGTCCGCCATGCTTGCCATCCTGGGCTACTGAAGGACGATCGACTCACGCAGACGGTCAATCCGCTCTATCAAAGACTGGACACTTGCCACATGCTGATCTAAGACCCTTTCAACCGGGCTCCCGTATGAGATTCCCTGAGCAGGATCTTTTGCAGCCGCCAAATCTACCTGGCGGCACAGTGGTTCAAGGTGTTTCACCAATACGCTGAGCGCTTCATGGGCATGCATGAGGAACGTTTCAAGACGGTTGATTTTTTCAACAATGCCATCCTGCGGTGGGCCAGGTTGCAACATAGGAAACGAGGCATGTTGCCCATCACTAGTCGTCAGTTTTGCGACTGGACTATCGTGCATATACTGCTCAACTGGCATAAAGATTCTCCTTTCAGGGAAAGAGTACCGCCCGCATGAACCGCATGTGAAACTTGGCGGTCTTTTGAAAGAGTTTCACCTCTTTGGCATACACCTCTTCCACCTCGAAGCGCCGCGTAAAGAGGAGAAATCGATCACCATAGTTGACGTCCCGCATCTGCTCCACTGTCCAGTCCCAATAACTATCCAAGACGTCAATGACAGCTTCGGCGATAGAGGTCCGGCCCAGGGTCGCGAAGATGTGGAAATTGATATCCACAAGTTCTTCGGCGGATTCAAGTTGGGTCATCCCTGCCCTAGGACCAGCTTGCGGCTCTTCGATCACAACCCAACCTTCGCCATTGGGCTGCGGCTCATAGCCTGACAGTAAACTCATGGCTTGTGGAAAAGCCCTGTACAGTCGTTGATTATTGACTGTGCGAGGGCCTAAAATACCAGGGACAAGCAATGGGTCCTCCAGTAACGTCTGATAGATCCCCTCAAAAGTGGCCGTCCGTCCAGTCGCCATAGCACTATCCAAAAGTCCATGTTATACTATCTATTGTGCGGCTCACGGGACGCCGGACAGCCTGCTTTCTTGGGAGCAGTCGCCGCACATACCTCAATCCAAGCCACTCTGGCCAAGGAGAGTATCCGTGCCTACCTGCTCGAAGTACCATGTCGATAAACCACTTGAAGCGTTTACTCATAACCGCTCGCATCCCACAGGCCATAACCCCGCATGTAAAGCTTGCGATCCTGTCGAAACCTACAAACGGGATTTTGTGCAACGCGGTGGGCCACTCACTATTGACAAGCGGTGTCCCCAGTGTGGCGGCACATTTTCCTTCACCGCCTTTCGCCCCAATCCACGCACCAAAGACGGCCTTCAGCCATGGTGTCATACCTGCGAGAAGTCGCTGCGAAACACGTACTACCACTTGACGACCCATCACAAAACCCGTGAGCCTCTGCATATCCGCTTTTGGCGCATGGTTGAGACCAGCGGCGATCCAGATGCTTGCTGGCTGTGGACCGGTACCATCGATGAATATGGATATGGCATCAGTAAACATGCTCATGGTGGCAAATCTCTGAAAGCCCATCGGCTTGCATGGGAATTGACGTTCGGTGATATTCCAGAGGGAATGAACATCCTGCATCATTGTGATGTTCCTGCATGTTGCAATGTTTTTGCACACCTCTGGATAGGAACACAAGCTGACAATATGCAGGATTGTGCTGCGAAAGGACGCAAGCAATGGAGACATCCCGCATCAGCAGACCTTATCCCAAAAGCAGTACGGAGTAGATATAAAAAGGTTACTTAATTATATCTACTAAATACCTATAACTTATTGATTATCATGATGTACACATTATCAATCGCACAGTGCTACTGTCACTTCCTGAATTTGCAAAATGAATGTTCAGTAGCCCGCTGCCGCCGCCCGCGGTCCAGGCCAATTGCGTCGTCAAGATCCCCGCGCTCGCCTGGCTGACATAACTCGTAGCGTGCCCGATCCCGCCGAAATTGATGCGGACCTGGTTGTTGGCTTGGAGCCCGAGGACATTCATGTTGCTGAATTGCGGGAGGGATACGACGAAATCGCTCACGCCTGGCAGTAACACGAAGTCCATCGCGAGGGTTGCACTGACGGTCGTTAAATTGGAAAACGTTTGATTGAAGAGGCCACTGGTCGAAGAAACACGCCAGCTGCCGCTTAAGAGAGCCTGGTCTGTTGCCATGGGACATCCCTCCCTGGGTGCAAAGCGCACAGATGGCGCGCCTGGAAAAACATGCAAACCGTAGTATGTCTACGACAAGAGTAGCACGCCAGGAGGGAAGAGTGACTAGGAGGGAGGGTTAGCGGAAAGACGTGTGCCCTTTGGATTCATGGACGTGCATCAACGCCTGGTGCAAGCGCCAGAGATGCGCATCAAGAAAAGGCGCGGGGAGATCGTGGATAGACGCCCAACGGACAGCGAGACTTTCTCGAGACACCCGCAATGTGCCGCTCAGAACGGTCGCGACAAAGGTGAGGTTCGTATACTGAGCGGGGCCATCCTGGTACTGGACAATCGCTCCGTGCATCGGATCAGAGTCAACACTGGTGAGTCTATACAGGTGTACAAGGTACCCGCTTTCTTCCTCACATTCACGGATGGCGCAGTCCTGAATGCTTTCTCCAACCTCTTGGGCGCCTCCCGGAAATCCCCAATGCTGGTTGTCGGCTCGTTGATGGACGAGAACGTTCCACGGAAAAGCGTAGAGGTCTTCGACGACGATCACCGTCGTGCTCGGCAGCAACACTTTCGGCCAAATGCGCACAGGATGTCCAAGACTATCACGAAACGTCGCAAGCTGCGTCTGGCGTATGCCGTACGTCAGCGAAAACCCTTCAGGGAGTATGTGTTCAGGATTCAATAGATGCTCCAGTCCATACGCACTTGTCTCTTCCCCAACCTTGCGGAATCCTCGGCCTTCAGGCTGAGAAGGATGTTAATTTCAACCATAACTTGCGCCACCATGACATGCGGGATACTTCCGGTCGCCTTGTCAATATGCCGAGTTCCTCAAAAAATACCCGTCGTTGCTGTTTTTGCTGCTCATTCATCCAGGCATCAATATCAATTCGATCCATCGAACTTTCCTTTGTTCATACCATCGCAATTCCTGTGAGGTATACGCAATCCGTACCAGCCACCCACTGGCATTGGACAGCGGGGTGATGTACGTGCCAAAGCCAAGATAGAAATAGCCGTTGTAGTACGTAAATGATCGCGCAAAGCCACCGACCGGAGCCGTCTTGAAGTACATGACCCATGTCTAATTCACGAGGTCGGTGGTCTTCCAGACGTTCGTCCAGAAATCACCATCTGTCCAATAGGTGATGAGATAGAGCGTATTCCCGATCACGAGGATATCCCGGAGGACCTTGCCAGCCCGCCGTCGGAAACGCGATCTTGGAGGCGGTCCACATGGCCGTAGCGTACATAAGGTATGCCGGCTCAGGATGAAACCCCGCATCAATACTGCCAGCTAGGTAGACAATGCCCCCAGCAAACGGCTGATCATTCTGCAATAATCCCCCCACTCGTAAATTGGCCATCTCCGTGCACATCGATCGTACAGCCGCCATCCGCCTCCTGTTGTACCCCATGCCCATAGAGCAGCAGTCGCACACAGTTGCCGTCATCCATCGCATAGACGTCCTGACTGACAGTCTTGCTGGGCCATGCCGCTCTCACATGCGCCGTCAGGGCTTCTCGATCGACTGGATAATGGATCTGGCCGTCTGCCCGCTTATCATCAATCAGGTTCACCATAACGACCTGCCCAAGCTGGCCCAGCGTCATCAGTAACCCCACTTGTTCCGCAGGCGGGAGATGCTCAATGACGTCCATACACCAGACGACGTGGGCATAGGGCATCTGTACCTCGCCACGGAGCACCACGACGGTGGCGTCATAGCCCCACTGGGCGAGTCGCCAGCGGCAAAAGGCAAGGGAGCGCCCCTCTAGATCAGCAAACGTGACATGGTGGCCATAGTGCAGGAAGGTCATGCCGTCATGGCCGGCGCCGCAGCCGAAATCCAGAATCTGGAGCGGCCCGATCCCGAGCTGTAGCACCAAGGCATGGAACTTCCGTTTCCAGCCGTGAAGAAAGTAGGCAATACTCTGGTAGCAGAGGATATCGGAATCACGATAAAACGAAGCCGTATCTTGATAGCGAGCCGCTTCCTCAAAGACTTTCGTGTCTTCATCCGTGCACCATTCATAGCGGAAGGCATCGCCAAGGAAAACGCGAAGCTCCGCCCAGAGCGGATGCCAGGGAGGAGGATTACCATAGGAGCGGCGCGGATCAATCATGCCATGGGCTCCGTTTCTACCACGATACTCTGCGCCGCGCGTGCCGCTCGTGCTACCGCTTCCTCTCTCGTCCCCCCCGTCGCAATGACGCAACCGGCACGCTGCGTATGGTTCGTAGTTACAGCCATTATCTCGCCAACCTTCAGCGGGATATCTACAAAGCGTACACCAGGCAAGGTATGCACTGTATCAATCCCTTGCACCTTACATACACGCCCTGGCACCGCAAAAACATAGCGAATCGCCGTACCGTGCGGCTTACTCGCCATACACTCATGTCGTATTACCGGTTCTCCTGTTGCCAACTTAATGGCAATGCCTACCAAGTCGATGCCAGTTGCCAGTCCCACTTGCATGCTCGACATATAGCCGCCACTCAGCCGCGCCGCCATCTCAATTACCTTCGGGCCATCAGGCGTCAGGACCATATCCCCCTTCGCTATGCCCTCAGTGATGCCCAGGGCACGTGCGGCTCGTGCGGCGACATCACAGACGGCACACTGGTCCGCAGGACTGAGGATGCTTGGTTGTTCACCACCATCTTCGATGACGTGCGGCGCAAACTCATTAAGGCGGATGTAGTTCCTGTCGATGAATCCTGGTGTTTCCGCCCACCCATCATGCAATACTGTCTCCGTTGAAATCTGTGGCCCCCCGAGCCACTGTTCCAACATCACGCGCCCCGCGGGCGACTGTGACCGACTGTGCGCAAACGCCCACGCAAGATCCACGTCACGCGTCAGCCGCAGCACGCCTCTGGCACCGCAACTGTCCACTGGTTTCAGGACGAGTGGCGCACCATCCCATAGCACAACTAACGCCCGCAACTCCTCAAGCGATGTTACGGTGGCAAACCAGGGGATCGGTATTCCCGCTTCCAGGAAACGCAGCTTCATGGCAAACTTGTCGCTCGTTAACCGTGCGGTCTCGACACTGATCCCCGGTAACCCTAGCGCTGCGGCAACGGCTGCTACCGTCTGCGGCACATCAGCCGCAAGAGCGATCACGCCATGAATTGGCCCCATGCGCTGGACGTACTCGACGGCGTAGACAACCGTCTCTTCAACCGCGTAGGTCGAGACGAAGATAGCTTCATCGACATAGGCAAAACCAGGGGCCTGCGAGTTGCCATCCGTGGCGACGAGGTGATACCCAAGCGTGCTGGCGCGCCGCAACGCCGGAATCGCTTCGCGGCCGGCGCCGAGGACGAGCAGTGTTTTCATGATTATAGAATTCCCTTTTCGCCTTCCAAAACCTTGGTCAACATTTCATGTAATGCCACGATACTATGTCGTGGCATCTGTACCGTCGTGGTTATTGCAAATCTAAGAACATCATGGACGATATCTGGCACCACTTTCCCAAAAGACAGGGTGTCCTCATCTGGTCCAGTTGTATAAAAACACGTTGTTGCATAATTAACATGATGATCTGATACGTAGTACCGCGGAAGATCGCTAACACGACCCTCCTTTTTTGGCGTATCCACTACAACTGTTTCTATCTGCCCCTCATTACCCACAGTACATGCCTCCATTACAATTGATCGTTGCCCCATTTATATACCCAGCCTCCTCGCTACACAGAAATGCCACGATGCTCGCCACTTCATCCGGCGTGGCGATACGTCCCAACGGAATACTCGCCACTTTCGCTTGTCCTGCCGGCGTCGTCAGCTCGTCGGCCACCATCTCTGTCGCCACAAGGCCCGGGGCGACCGCATTAACGGTGATGCCATCGCGTCCGTAGAGCCGTGCGAGGGAACGTGTCAGGCTTTGAAGGCCACTCTTACTCGCGGCATAGTGCGTTTGGTTCACACCACCGATTTGTCCACCGATAGACACCAGGTTCACGATGCGTCCCCACCGCTGCTGCCGCATCAGCGGAATCACCTCTTGGCACAACCGAAACGGCCCCTGAAGATTGACACGCAGCATCGCAGTCCAGTCGGCACTGGTTAAGGTAAGAAACGGTTTTTCTTGCGCCATCGCGGCATTGTTCACCAGAATGTCGATCGTGTCAAGGATTGCTCGTGTCCATCGCACGACCGTGTCGATACTCTCGTCATCTTCCAGGACCATTTCTACCGCCCAGGCTTGTCCACCCGCTTGTTCAATGGCGTCAACGACCGCTTCCGCTGGCTCGCGCCGTGTGTGATACGTCAGCACGACGTGCGCCCCGGCCTCGGCCAGCGCCAACGCGATACTGCGCCCGATGCCGCGCGAGCCGCCCGTAACGAGGGCCGTTTTACCGAGAAGCGTAGACATAAGTACTTCCTACACCGGCAACGTCATGCGTACTGGATCACGCCCATCCCAATCACGGGCGGCGGCGGCGATGCCAGCGAAGAGTTCGGCACGGCCATAGCTCAAATCCATCACTTCTATGACCGTACCCACTTCATCACCACCCACGAAGCGACAGTGACGTGTCCTGTGACATTGGCAGACTCCGTCTGGCCGCAGATAAGCAAAAGGTCCCCGTGCGCCACCCGTCCCTTGTTGCGCCACCCAATACCCAGCCGCAAGTGCCTGGCCAACGGTTCGCGCAAAATCATAGGTCCCATACCCGAGATGTTGGACTCCAGCGTGGTCATAAACATGCTCACCATAGGTATCAATATCTTCTTGAAAATCTCGGTACATGGATGACGCATCGTTCCGTTGTTGGATCAACTCAATTTGCATGGTGCCACTGTTCGCCAGCGCCAGAGAGAGGTCGACGGCTGACGGCTCCCCCATGTACGTAAAATCGGGCACGGAGAGCCGTTCGATGTAGAACCACGGCCCCACGCCGAGCGTCGTCGCCCAGTAGTGCATCACCGCCTCGATGTCGGTGACTACATAGCCAATCTGAATCAAGTTACCAAAGATACGGCTCACAGTGGCATATCCTCCTTGGAACAAGGTTCGTAGTTATCAATCAATTTCTGAAGAGTTTCTTCAGGTAAAAGTGACTGAAAAACGTAGACATGTAAACCCAAGGATCCTGCACTATAAGACTCGCGATGATACAGGTACATTATTCGTGTGGGATTGAGAGGAAGTAAAGACCTCTCCCCCTCAAAAGAGACGGTTTCCTCAAAAGACATTCTCTCATGTATGTACAACACAGGATTTGTGATATCGTGTCGCACACGCTCCCCATCACTTGGGCCACCGATCAAGAGCACGTTTCGTATGTCACTCATATCTCGGCCCCTTTTTCTTGGCAAGATGCGATAGCCCGCGCCAATACCGCTTGGCGCGGCGCACACGCCGTTTCCAGTGAGGACCAGCTAGCGTCTCTCGGCGAAGGCGCCGCGCCTGGTGGCCGTTCATCGGATTCCCCCTTTTTTATAGAGATTATTGATCTCACCTGCGGCCGTTGTCGTTCTCGTTTTCTGCCCAGCCTGAAGCAACACCTCACGTGGTGCCGGCACACCCCACCACGCCACGATGCGTTCCACGATCTGCTGCGGTGCCATGCGTGCCCAGACGCTACACTCGTCTTTGCTCCCTGCCGGCACAAAGTATCCAGCTGTTCCTATACGCAGATGCGAACTATGTGAGATCCTGAGACTCGCTACGACATCAGCCAAACCACCATCCTCAACGCCTTCCTCGATACTCACGAATCGTGGACAGATATATGGCATCAGCGTCCCACGTAACTCCTCACAAGGAAAAGGCTTAAGCCGTCCGATACAGACGACGCCAAAGTCTTCCTGGTGTTGCTCTCGCATCAGATGCCGCACCGCCAATGCCGTCATGAAGGTATTGCCTAGACAAAAGATCGTGCCATCCTGCCCCAGGGATGCTATCGCATAGCCATCATGCCGCAACCCAATATCCGGTTCTGGATCCGCGACTGGCTCATACGGCATCAGCAGCGCTAGCGGCCCCTGGGGCTGCGCCAGACGCTGCGCCAACGTCTCAGTAAGGTCCTGCGTATCCATGGCGTAGTGGAGTTGTAGGTTGGGAAAGCTGCGCAGTACAGGGATGTCGTAAAGACCGTGATGGGTCGCTCCGTCAAAACCAGCGAAGCCTGAACGCACGCAGAGGAACGTCACGGGAAGATCCATAAAACACACATCATGAAGTACCTGGTCATAGGCACGTTGCAGAAACGTGCTCTGGATACAGACGACCGGCTTCTGTCCCCCCAGTGCCAACCCCGCCGCCATCGAGACGGCGTGTTGCTCCGCCATCCCTACATCGATGACGCGATCAGGGAACTGCGCTATGAGCGGCTCGAGACCCGAGGCGTAAGGTGTCCCTGGCGTCAGCACCGTCACTGCATCATCTAAGGCCATGATGCGCGCCAGTTCGTCTGCCGCCACTGTGGCATGGGTGCGTCCAGCAACTGTGGGAGAGGCGCCGGCGCCTGTGACAGGATCAAAAGGCATCGAGAAATGCATCTTATAGGGATGGGTAGAAGCGCAGGGGAGACCGCGACCTTTCTCGGTACAGACATGAATAATCTCTGGGCGAACAGAACGGCGCGCAAGAAGAAAACGGTTAACTAAGGATTCGCAATCATGCCCATCACAGATGTCCCAATATGAAAAACCAAGTGCCTCAAAAAAGTCATGAGCTGGCGGTGGCCACTCGGTTTGTATCCCCAACTGACGAATACCTCCTACTGTCGGCGGAATCGCCATCCCATTGTCATTGAGCACTACGATCACCGGCAAGTCTGTCCCCGCGAGATAGTTCAGTGCTTCCCACGTTAACCCCTCCCCCAGCGTCCCGTCGCCCACGACAGCGACGACGCGATGCTCATCGCCCGCAGCGCGCATCGCGTGCGCGAGACCTACGGCAGTAGAGATAGCCGTACCCGCGTGGGAAGCACTCAATTGGTCATGTTCACTATTAGACCTGTCTAGAAATCTAGACATCCCTCCGAAAGAATTCAGAGTAGGGAACTGAGCCGAACGACCTGTTATGATACGATGTGCCAAAGCGTTGTGTCCCGTATCGAAAAGGAGACGGTCTCTAGGTGATTCAAAAACATAATGAAGTGCTATTGCAATCTCAACAATCCCGAGAGAACTCCCGATATGACCACCAGTCTTGCTTAAATTTTCAATGAGGAATCGCCGAATTTCAGCAGCAAGAACTGGTAAATCCTCTATGGACATTTTCTTCAACATCTCAGGAGTCAATGTTTCGAGATTCATGCCAAATCCTTTAATGAAAGCATAGGCTGTATGGGAATAAGTGCTGGACCAGTATGTTTCTTGGAATTACATGACTGACAAGCTGGTACAACATTTTCCATCGTGTGGTTTCCACCTTTACTCAGTGGTGTAATGTGGTCTTGCGTCAACGCGACAACCTTCTTGTTGCAGTAAACACAGCGCCACTGATATAACACTTTAATCGCTAACCATTGTGGTGCTGTAAGATCGGAAATGGGTGCATTGAGTACACGTGCCCGATGTTTCTTGGCTTTCGCACGATATGTTTCTCTGTTGGCATTTCTCCATGCTCGCTCACCTGCCAATTCAATAGCACGGACATGCTCTATATTCGCCGCACGTCTCGTTTTCTTTTTTAGGGCGCGACATTTTTTGCAATCATAGCATCTGCCATAAGGCAATCGCTTATCAGGTGTAAATTCTTCAAGAGGGAAAACATCCTTACATACCGTGCATCCCTTGTGTGTTGGACATTCTTTTTTTACTTTTGGATATGGCTGGTAGTTTTCTTTATGCCAAAACGCCCAACATGTTTTACACCATGAACATCTGCCATCGTGTGTAGACTTATCATACGAAAATGCTCCTAGGGATTTCTCTCCCTGACACTTACTGCACTTTTTTATCTGTGGCTGCGTTTCTTCTGGTTCTGTGCTATGCTGTGGATCGGCCATGGTCGTTGCGTCTCCATCGCAAGGGCTGGGGCAAGTACCGCGGGCGGTTGCTCAGACCGCCCCGGCGCGTTTGATGCACCAGTATAACACAGGCTTACTCTGCGTTCCACAGCTCCGCATATCCTTCTCTACCCACGTGCATCCGATTGAGTGCATACACCTCAGGATGATCCGCCAAAAACGCCAGCACCTCCCCCATGGTGAAGTGCTGGTCAGCCCGCCACAGCGCCTCATAGACCGCCGTCACGAGCTGGTAGTCTTCGGGATAGTCGACCGTCCAGCGGTGGTGGCCATAGTCGGCAGTGGCAAAACACCGCTCGACCGTAAACGCCTCTGGATGTCTCCAGGCATAGGGCGAGACATGCTCACGATCACTCGGACGGCGCGCCAGGGTCCACAACCGTTGCAAGGCGTCACGTGAGTAGCATTCCACGTCCAGACCATCGGGAAAGCCAAAGAGCCCAGTACTTTGTGGCAAAATCCCGAGGACTCCTGCCCCGGTTGCGAGCCCGGCAAGTCCCACATCTACGTCGGTCTGGATAGCAATCACCAGATCAATGAGACACGCATCGATGCAGGGACAATCGGCGGTGATACGCACTACCCTGTCCGCCCCATAGTCACACGCGGTGCGCCAGTAGCGGTCTAAGACATCCTCCGCACTTCCTCGAAAACAGGCAACTCCCTGATCAGCGCAGCACTGCACAATAGCGTCATCTTCGAGACGATGTGTTGTCGCTACCACGACACATTGCACACCATTCGCCGCCGTTACACGCTCCACGATGCGTACCAGCATCGGTTTGCCCCGTAGAGGCATGAGCACCTTACCGTACAATCTTGAAGACCCCAGACGCGCCTGAATAATGGCGACAGTATTCACCTGCTATCCTCTCTATGCTCTGTCACCCACGCCGCCCGCGTTGCCCGCAACGGCCGCAACCCATCGATCGGATCACGGCGCCATGCGACATCGACGCGTTCACTCGGCACCGGCTGCTTGATGCCATCACCATCGGCCCGCTCGCCATCACGAATGAGCTGGATGACCGGGGCAATCTGCTCCGGCAGCCAGCAGTGGCCAGTACGAAACTCGTCGCCAGTACCATCAAGGTCTAAGTGAAACTCCACCACGCTCGCATGCCAGCACAACACGGCACGCAGGATGACCGCTGGCGAAACGGTGTGGTCTGACCAGCCCACGTCCCACTCCCGTCGATACTGCCAACTCGCCGGAATCGGCATCGTATCCAACGTCGCCAGCGCAGCAAGGTTGGCTTCATCCACCGGCGTTGGGTAGGCTGAGCTGCAATGCAGCACGGTCAGTTGCTTGCATCCTGCCTGCAGGATCGTCTTCACTGCCTGCTTGACTTCCGAGAGCGTCGCCATGCCCGTCGAGAGAATCACGGGTTTCCCTGTTTGCGCACATGCGATCAAGAGCGCATCCCACAGGAGTTCATAACTGGCGATCTTAAAGATATCCACAAAGGGTAGCAGTTCTGCCACTGCTTCAAGATAAAAAGGGGTGCAGGCAAAAAGTATCCCACGTGCTTGGCACCGTTCCGCGATTGCTGGCAAGAAAGAGACCGGCAGTTCCCAATCTTTACGCGCACGATGCTGGGCGCTCGTGGCGAGAATCTCTGGAGCGAAAAGGCGGTCGACGCGGAAGAGCTGCGCCTTGATTCCAGAACAACCTATCTCGGCAGCGACGTCAACAAACTGAAGACATCGAGAGAGATCTTGATTATGGTTTGAGCTGATTTCGGCTATGAATTTCACTGCCATTTTTCACCCACCCCCCAGCATATCCGTCACCTGTCGCTGTTGCACCTCGGCGAGCATTGCATGCACCTTGCGCTCCCAGGTCTCGTCATCATCCTGCGTATCATCGGGTATCCAGGTCTCCATCCCCATCGACTGACGTTGCTGATCATGTCTGTGCGCAGCATCAGAGCCTTCATCGTGCGGTTGTATCACCAGCACTGGTACACAGTCCACATACCGTGCTTTATGCCACAGAAAGCTCCACGTCCACAGCACAAGCGCCAGTGGAATCCACCAATGTACGGTGGCGAGGAATGCGAACGTAGCACAGATGCCGATGACCATACCCCCAGCAAGAAAACCACTCAGAATCGCATGCCATTGGGTTTGGCGCGGGGTCATACTGCCTCCTTGCGGGCGATACAGACAATTTCTCGCCCAATACGGTGTTGTAAGTTACTACGATACTCCGCTTCGACGTACGCCCATTTCTCCAGGCGCACCATGTCCAATTCCCACTGCATCCGTACCGTGTGCACCTGCCGCCCAAGAAGGTCATTGCCAATATAGTTCTGCCCATGTAGCAGTGCGTCATCCAATGGATATGTCCCACGCATGTCGAGGATCGAGAAGCCACAACGTCGGACACACAACTGCAAAGTCTTTGGCGTAAACATAAAAAGATGCTGCGGCGGGGCCAGCCACCAAGGCGCAAGGTCGAGTTTCGCCTGCGCGGCCATCTGAATAGGACTATAGTCGTTGGGCACAACTATCGCCAGAATGCCACCAGGCGCCAAGAGATCATAGCACCGCAACAAGAAGTCTTCAGGGCATGACTGGTGTTCAAGGACCTCATACGCCGTGATAATATGCCACCGGTCATCATTGGCGCTCAACGTGTCGAGTGCTGCACAGAACACCTCATGCCCCCGCTTCCACGCCGCTTCCGCCACTGCGCGATTCGGCTCAATACCTGTCGTATGCATCCCCATACGCGCAGCAACATCGAGTGACACCGCTGGCCCGCAGCCGATGTCCAACAGTCGCAACTCGTTCGCTGTTGCTAGCCCACAGTGCGTCGACTGGCGACACTGCTCCAGGATCGGTCCCCAAACGCACGCCTCCCACCAGTCACGGTCACGTTCCGTCCGCTCTAGATACTCTGGCTTGTCTTTGTCGTAAAAAGTCGTGGCATAATACTGCGCCAGCGCTTCCGTGGAGGGTAACGGTGCAACATGAATGGCCACACAAGATTCGCATCGAATAATTTCATATATTTGCTGCATGCCACATTGCTCAATATTTGGTCCAATGACTGTATCCAAGAGATACCCAGCATGATGAGCGCCTGCTGCACTCGTCCAGATATGCCAGGGATAATAGCGATCCATATCGCCACCCCATTCCGGCCAACGTGGTTCCTGCATCATGATGTCCCCTACTCCGCCATGAGTTCCATGTCCCAGTCCGCGCGCCCCACGCCCCACTGCCGCAGCGATGCCCGCCGTAAAAGCGGCTCGTCATAGGCGCTCGCCCGCTGTCCCGTGGTGCTCCGACACCTCGGACACAATCGCGTCTCAGGCGTCGTAAAAAAACGCACCGTACACTCGGTGCCGAGACAGTCCCGCAACTTGATGTTCGACGCAAGAATACCAGGCAACGCGAGCGCGGCACTCACGCGGGCACTGAAACTAGAGCCGGGAAAGAGTTTGTAGATCGTCACCCAATGCACCAACCCGTTCGACGCTGCACATTCCCGATCCGTCGGCAAGCGTCCATGATGCTGGACCCAGATACCCAGGAGCACGGCAGCGGACAGCGGCGACATCGGGTATGGACGGGCCATAACAGACTCCTTGTTATACGAGCGCGAGAATCGCCTCAGCGATGCGGTCGACACCGCGTCCGTCTATTAAACCAGCACTCGCGGTGTGCATCCGAACTCGACGGTCGACGTCTTGCCACAACATGGTGAGCATCTCACAAAAAACGTCTGGCGTATGGACAGAGAAAACCGATGGCCATAACTGGATTGCGCCACAGGTGTTCTTGACAAGGTTCCAGCCATCCCCATCTTCTTGGGCTATCCGCGCGACACAGACCATTGGCGTCTGATACCACAGCGCTTCATACACGGTCTGACCAAACGTCGTGACGACAAGAGATGCCTCCGCAAGATGCGCCCGCGTAAACGGCGCGACAAACGACACGCTTTGGCGCGGCAATTGGTACGTAACCAATCGATCATACTCCGCCTTTGCGCCAATGAGAAAACATGATTGTGCGTCGATCTCCAGATCCGCCGTCCAGTCGTACATCTGCTGCAATACGCCATCTGGATCACTCCCGCCGGCACAGAACACTATCTGCTGCTCACGCTCATCATACGGCAGCGGCGCACCATCCGTCACGTCCTCTGGGAGCATCACAAAGTCCCAGCCGTGGAGTATGCGACCCGGGAAATCTGCTTCGAGACGTACCGTCGTCACGTGGGGCACATGGGCATTGGGAAGGATGATGAGATCCCCCCAAGGGTCGGTCGGCACATGGTCAATACGCACTATTCTACAACCCATAGCGCCAGCAAAGCGTGCATACCATGCCTCATCTAGGACTGCCTTTGTGTCAATGACAAGGACATCAAGTTCGAGATAATCAGGCTGCCGTGCGCCTGCACAAGGGAATGGTGTGACAAATGCTGCCAAAGCAGGCGTCTCCGACATAAATCCCACTTCCGCCCCCCGTGCCACAAGCACCTGCGCCAGTGCCTTGCAGCGCGTCGCGTGGCCGAACCCATGGACGCCGCCGATATCAACCCTGATCAGAATACGTGGCATCGCGCTAGGCCCTTACGTTAAACACAGACCCAATAATCGGCACTTCGAGTACCTCGGCAATCGAACGAGCCCCATGGATGACAGATCCTATCACCGCAAACGCCTCGATGGCTGCGAATAGGATCGCATCAACGATGCCCTGGTCCCAACAGCACATCGAAAAAAGCGGCACGTTACACAAGACACCGCGCTTGATCATTTCCTGCAGCCAGAGCGTATACAGTTCATGTGCCGTTGCTACCCTAGGCACGTCATGCCATTTGAGCGACATCCGCGAGAAGTCTCCGTACAACGTCATGGGTATCCTCAGTTGTATCGCCATATCCTGGAGGCGCTGGTGCAGCGCCTCCCCATGCTGCTGTAACTGTACCAGCGCATCGGTTTCACGCAACACCGTCAGCGTCGCTTGCGCGGCAGCCAGCGCCGTCGCTTCCCCGGCGAAGGTGGTCGACAAAAAGACCTTGCCATTCGCAAATGCCTGCATCAGCGTCCGCGGCCCGGTCAGCGCCGACAGCGGGTACCCATTCGCGATGGCTTTGCTGTGCGTAGCAAGGTCGGGCTGAATGCCGTAATAGGACAACGCCCCCCCGAGACCAAGACGAAAACCCGTGACGATGTTGTCGAGAATGAAGAGACCACGATGGCTAGCCGCCTGTCCCTGGTAATTCGCCAGCACCTGGCGCGTATCCTCACGGGTTGTTCCTGGGGATTCGGAGGGCACCTCCACCATGATACCAGCGAGGTCGTGATCACAACTAGCAAGGATATCCATCAGCGCCTCGAAATCACGCCAGGGTATCTGGTGATTGTACATTGCTAGGTGTGGCAAGATACCGCCGGCTTTATCGGTGGTAATCAAATAGTCACTGTAGCCCCCAGAGTACCCGACGTAGATCACGTGACGATGTCCCGTCACGTGCCGCACAAGCCGCACGGCTGCTTCCGTCACGTCCTTGCCGTTCTTGCCATACCGGACCTGCTCCGCCCCTGGAATCATCGCACAGAGCATTTCCGCAACCTCGACTTCTAGGCGCGTCATGAGACTACTACTCACCACTCCCTGCAGGAGTTGCCCACCAACCGCCTGCGTAACCCGCACATCGTTATAGCCGAGCAGCACGGGTCCCAGCGCCGCGATAGTATCCAGGTACGTGTGTCCATCCGCGCAAGTCACATACGGCCCAGCCCCCGTCTCCAACGCCAACGGAGAAATCCCAGCAGCGAATCGCGATGGATGCTTTGAAAGAGTCGCTGGCCCGCCAGCAAGCACCTGCTGCCCACGGTGCCACAGCGCTGCGCATTTAGGGTGCTGGATCATGGAACGCCTCCGTGACAGCGGAAGGTATCGGCGAAATCCTCCGTGGTGGCCGCTTCACAACCGGCAGCATGGAGCGTGGGAGCATCGTCGGCGCAAAGCCTTCACGTTGCAAGGCCGTTGGGCGCAAATACAAACTGACACCACTACTACCTTGCAGAAAATACAGGAGCGTTAATGGGGCGTTCCCCACCGAACAACATTCCCTCGCTAATTTATATGCATCAGCACGCTTAACTGGACGCCCATAACACCAGACAGAAGCTCCATCCACGATCCCGAGAATAATACCACCCGCCCGTGGGTCAGTGATCGCTTCCAGTGCTCGCTCTTTCGCCAAGGCCCGTCCAATTCTCTTGTTCGGGTTGTCTGTGGATGAACAAATCGCCCAGCCATAGCTACACACAAGCCCAATGACAACACGACATAGTGTAATCATGGGACGGCGCGCAGCATCCCGGTAGTAGAAATAGCGCACATCGTCAGACTCACTCATCGTTGTTGCCACCATGCCACGATCCCGCGCAGCGTCTCAGGATGAATCTTCGTCACTCGGCGCTGCGCCTGGACAATCGCTAAGCCCTCACTTGGATCACGCGCCATGCCGCTCGCCGTTAGATACGCGGCGCAGAGGGCCGGTGACCGCGACACGCCGAGCCTACAATGAACCAATACGGCACGACGGCTCCTGCGTAACAGTGTACCGAGTATGGCAATCTGTGTTTCCCACAACGCCCGTTCAAGAAAAACCTCGTCAGGCATCGGCGCATGAATGCAAGGCACAACCGTCTCTGAAAAACGCTCTGACAAGTTGAGTACCCCGTCAAATGGTCCATCCGCAACGAGTACCTGCGCCTCGTCAAAGGTACCACAGGCCAAGCGGCCCAGAATCCAGTCCATGCTCTGTTGTCCCGGTTAATGACCAAACAACCATCGCGTCAGCCGTGGGAAGAAAATCGAGAGCGCAAAAGTCTCGCGTGCGCGCATCAGCCCCTCCCAATCACAGAAGTGATATCCTGGCCACGTTGCAGGGTCTGATGTTTCTCCATCAGCGAGAAAACTACTGACAGCGCGTCGTCGAAACGCAAGTTTTTCTTCTTCCGTGACGAGCGCATGATAGGCAGGACGTTTCTTGCTCATAAGCTTTCCAAATATTCCATAGCCCGTTCTTGTGCCTGATGCAGTGATAACTGGTGCTTGACACTGAGATATTGCGCGAGCGCTGTCACGGCTTCCGGATAGACTTCCTCGCGCGGGTCAATAGCCACTCCGTCTTCGATGCCACCAAGTTCTTCAAGGATGAGCTGCATATTGACCTGACACATCTCCGCTATCTTGGCTTCTGGGTCTTCCCCTTGCATTTGGCAGAGTACGACAAAAGATGCCCATAAATTCTCTGGGACTTCGACGTCAAACGTGAGAGGAATCATACCCTGTGTCATGCCGCGTGCTCTCTATATCGTAGACAACCGCTCCTGCAAATCCTCGACCCCTAACTGCCAGCGCCAAGTATCAGACCGATACGGTACCTGATGTTCCGGCAGGATCGTACCATACATCAGGTCTGTCGGGGGCATCGCCCACAACGCCCTCTCATCCGCAGCACCCCATCCCTGCGTTAGCGGCGGAATCACGTAGCAAACAAGATTGTTGTCAGACGGCCCGTACCAGTAACAGCGTTCCTGCTCCTCATCCGTCAGCAGTGTTTCGGCGAGCTTCTCGCCCGGACGCCGGCCGGTAATTCCCCAGCCGAACTGCGATTGCCCTGTACACATCGCTCGTGCTAGATCGGTCATCTTGAAGGCTGGAAGATGCGGGACGGCAATCCCACCGCGCAACCCATGCGTTGCGGTCCAGAGCACAAGACGGACTGCTTCATGAATCGTCATGAAAAATCGTGACATCCGCGCATCAGTGAGGGAGAGCTTCTGCCCCCTGAGTAAGGCATCCTGCCACGCAAGCAGGACAGATCCACGTGCACCCATAATATTGCCGTACCTCGAAACACACAGCCGCGTCCCATGTGGGCTATAGTGGTTCGATTGGACCGTCAACCGTTCGGCCGCCATTTTGGATGCACCATAAAGATTGATCGGTACAACCGCCTTATCCGAACTCAGCATAACCACTTGCTGTACACCAGCCATGATCGCCGCATGGATCACATTGTACGTGCCAGTCACATTGGTACTCAGGAATTCCCACGGCTCATATTCGCCACGGTCTACATGCTTCAGTGCCGCCGCGTGCACAACCAGGTCCACGCCACGCATCGCCATTCGCATGCGGTCTGGATCACGCACATCACCCAAGAGATAACTGATGTGATCATCACCGAACGCCGCCCGCATCTGCACCTGCAGGTCTTCATGGCGTGAGATGATCCGAACAAAAACATCAGGGAAATGGTGGCGAAGATGCGTGAGGAAAGCCCAGCCAAAGCTGCCAGTACCCCCCGTCACCGCTACGGTCTGGTAGGGAAAGAGGCTAGGATCGTCTGGCATTCGACCTCCCCCAAGGTGCGTGATGTCAACAGGATAGATAAAGTGCGTAGAGGATACGCAGAAAATCACGAGGAATGCAAGAGGAAATTACCTAGGAAAATTGAACATCTCCTGAAGTCGTTCCGTCGAGAGTAATCCGTAGTAACATGCCAGGTTCAGAGCGTGTAGGAGACAATTACCGCAGAGTATCACTGTTGCGCTGTCACTGTCATACCCTACCTCAACAGCACCAGTCGTTGCATATAGACTGCAACTCGAACAACAGATAGTCGTCCAAGATCGATTGCCGATAATCGCTTCGACTTTCTCTGGATCTGGATCTGCTCCAAGCGCACAGAGTTCAGTGTAGATACCTGCTTTGTCAGCACCAAAATTCCAGGTTTTCTTCGCTCTGTTGTAATAAGATTGCTTCCACCGCTCTGCGATAATAGTCCGCACAAGAGAAGAGACGGTTGTTACTCGTATAGACATAGTTTCTCCTTCATGGCACCGGAAGACTCGTCGTCACCGTAGCCGCACTGCCGCCCACCATCTCCAGGAGTACCGTCGTTGGACTACCCCCCGTCGTCACAAACAACGCCGACAGGTTGGCCCCCAACGTCATCTGGCGCACCGCGCTTAGAAAGACACTGTCGCTTGCGGCGTTGAACCGTACATCAACCGGTTGGTCCACCAGAAAGAACAGGAGGGAACTCAGCGCCGAGCCGCCCAGCGGCAACAGGCTCAAGGCGAAGGCCGAGAGCCCGGCACTCAGCGTCTGCACGGAGCCATTCCGCCGGTCCGCACCCACGCACTTCATGGTCATGGGTACAAAAGTAAGAGTACGCCCCATCACGGAGAACTGGTCAGCCTGCATGATTTCAAGCACACTTGTTACGCGGGCAGTAAAGGCTGGCAATGTAGTTTATCCTTTTGTGTGATGATGTCACTCAACCTGCAGGATACACCGGCACAGCGGATGAAGTGGCGGCGTGTGTACGTCTCCATAATCAAGCTTCAGTGCCTTCCCAGTAGCATCTTGCATCGTGTCGCCTTTCACGAAAAACGCCTCCCCGAGCGGTATACGCCGCCCATGCAGCGCCAAGCAATGGCTACAAGGTTTGGCGCTTTGCACCCGCCATACGCCCCACTGCGCCGTTCCCGTCACGAGCAACGCAGCAAGTTTCCCTGCTTCCGCCGCCCGGTGCGCTTCCGTCACGGCCAATTGACGCGCGCGAACGTCCGCTGCGTCAAAGACATGCCCCACGATACGTGCCGCATCTGCTGGCGTGGCATCCATGGGCAAGTCTGCTAGGGCCGTTTGTAACATCTGATTTGTCGTGGTCACATAAGATCGCGCCGCCTGCTGGACAGCCGCCAGTGGCGTATCCAAGGTTGGTACAGTATGCGGTATCCCTGGTGCTTCTTTCACAATTATCTGCCATCCACGTTGGTAAAGACGCAGGAGGAGTGGCGCAATTACCAGAGACAACGCCAGGGTCGTCTCTGCCGTATTTCCAAAGACCCAAGGCGCATCCAGGGCGCGCTTGCGTTGCGTCTCGTTAAACATGAGCACCGTCTCTTCGATCTCCTCCTCACTGTCTGTCACGTCACTTGTAACATTCGGACCAGGGCGGCGAGGGGCGCCGCCCTGCAATCCCCATCGCGCCTGCCACCGGTCACGCGCCGCCGCAACCGTCACACGGCCTCGCTCGCCCCAGACCTCCCGGCGTAAGTAGCGGAGCTTCGCGAGGCCGTTCGGTGAGGTCATGGCATTCTGCCAGCCGAGCACGATATGCGTTGCCGTGTCGGCGAAGTCTTCAGCTGGAGCCTTCGTGCTATATTCTCGACAGAACCAAGTGTCGCCAGTCCGGTAGCGCCACAGAGACGGCCCTTGCGGCCACCCGGGACGATTTTCATAGTAGCGTCCGGTCCCTTGCGGATCCTCATCATCTTCGATCCATCCAGAGAGTCTCAGCCACTCGTCAGTTGCGTCCAACCCCGTGCCTTCCCCAATGGCATGCATCAGCTCATGGCACACAGTATGCCATGCACGCGACACCCATGGGGATTGCCGTGGCGGAGAGTTTCCTTGAATATCGATGAGCAGGATCTGTGCCGCCACATCCCCAGCAAAAAGCCGCGTACTGAGCAACAATGACCCAGTATCCTGGTCATAACTGCCATGGTGGCTACCAAGATCCTCCAGCGTGATACTCGTCACGTAGGCATCATATTTGCGTGACGGCAGCATACGCCACACATCGCAGAGCACGGCGAGCGCACGCTGTTCAAGAGTCAGCATAGGGTGCCTTTGAGTGCTCTACGCATTTTGGTTAGCGAGCCATGTGTCGCAGACTTGCTTCGCATTGCTCAGTTCCATACACTTGCGTACTGACAATTTCCATCTGCGCATTCGATACCGTACACCGGTCACCAACCTGCATATCCGGGTTGCCCATCACAATAAACACGGCATCAATCTGCACGACCGTCCCATGGATCATTCGCACGTAGTTGCCGCCAAACGGCTGCAGTTCACCCATGAACATGCCAACTGTCGTGAAGCTCAGCATCAGCTCCCCAGCGCTGTTCTGCTCCCGCGACGCTCGCTGAAACGCGAGCGTCTGCCAGTCACTCATCTCACAAGCTGGCGCAAACAAGGGACACGGAGCCCGCACACCAAAGAGACTGGACATGGCATTCTTTCTCCTAGCGCGTCACACAGCGACTCTCACACGCATAGGCCGTGCAGACGCTGTAACAATCCGTCGCTACGGAACGTGGATACGCATGCTGGCTCTCGCCAATGGCAAGAATACCGACCACCGCACCAACTGTCAGCGCGGTGCGCGTCGTACGCCACTGCGCAGCCGTACAGCCGAAACAGAGACCACAGAGTAGCAGGAGGCCTATACAGAAACACATCCGCTTCATCGCCGCACCGCCTGCGAGGCAACATCGGCAGGGATCCCCTGTCCTGAATGCTCAGCAGCGAGGCATCCCCCTTCGGCAAGCTGTTGCGCAACGGGTGGTGTGATGGTCGGCGTCTGGTAGAGCATTGCCACTAGGATGGTCTCACCGAGGGTGCCTGGTCCTCCCTGCACCACCTGGAGACTCGCCTGAAGCGACACCCCAGCATCCCGGGCCCGCGCTATATTACTGGCGAGTCGCCCGACGGCTGCACACATTATGGCACTCGTCACGGGAGTGGGTATCCCCGCAACGAAGATGGGATACCCATGCGCTGCAGCTTTATACCGCACGATCTGTGCCGTCGCCGTCGCACAGAGTCCGGTGAGCAAAACCGCGACACTACCCAGTAGCGCCAATCGCCTACCTCCAATGACCATCCGCGCCGCTGGACGCGTCCCCTGACCCTCGCCCCAAAAAACCGTCCCAGCCCCAAGGCTCTCACGGTACTCCTCACGACTCATTGCCGCCTTCGCAGTGTTGCAGTCATGACATGCCAGAGAAACGTTGTCAAGCGTACACACACCGCCCCGCGCTACTGGAACAATGTGGTCAAGAGTCATGGCGTCACGGGGGACATGGACGCCGCAGTACCAGCAATGGCCGTTAGCACGTAACCATGTCATACTTCGCAAGCCCAGGCCACCATTCCTTGCGGCCATCCCAAGGCGGTGCCGTTTCGTCGAACCGTGCCGAATCTTGCGCATACTCTTCTCTCATTTCTCGTGCCGAGTATTCTCGGCAACATACACAAATCCTTCCTGCTTCGCGCGGTCACGGATCAGAAGTTCGAGCATCGCGGCCATGCTTACCCCTGAATGGTCAGCTAGAAGCAGTAAAAGCGCCCTCGCTTCCTCCGTCAACCGTACACTGGTGGGATGCTTTGGTTTCATAGAGAGAAGTGTAGCGCAAGAGTAACTACAAAGCAAGACAATAATTCTATAGTTCTTTTAATCCTACGAATAAGAGGTCACCACGAAGGGAGCCAGCATCGATTCCGCAAGTGGGGAAATAAAACTTGGCGTTGAAAATTGCCTCGATACCCTGCCTACTGCATACTTTGTTCTGGTTGATATCCCCATAGCTCCCATGTTGTTCGCAATCTCAATCACAGCCGCTTTCACTCGATGGGGTATTTGAATCAGCCCTGCAAGGACTGTGAGTCGAACATAGGAGTAGGGCACCAACATCGATGAGAATGGCAGAAAGATCAGCCCCTCCGCCGGACTTACCTCGATCGCATCAACATTAATCGGGGTCCACTGCGGCCGCGCCGCCGCGTTGAGCGCTAGAATCGGCGATAGCCCGTAGGCGAAACTATTCCATCCCTGGCGATCCCGGCGCTGCAACCCATAGCGGCCCGCTGCTTCGAGAATGCGGATGATCGGCGTGACTGGGAACCGTGTTTCTTGGCGATCCGCCGGAATCTGCAGCGGTCCCGACTCGATCTGGGTTGGCCACAGCGACGTCCGGTTGCAATGCGCATTAATCGTTGCTTGAATAAAACGGCTCTGCTGTTCTGAGAGACTACACCCAAAGACGCTCTCGGCTTCCAGCGGCGTCAGATACAACGCCTCGGTTTCTGGCGTTGTATCCGCACCCGTCACGCCATCAGAGACAGCAAATGTCTTAAGGTACGTTACCAAAGATCACCTCCTAGTCTTCACGCTCCTGCGGCCCGCGTGGCCGGTCGGTCGTCACGTGCCCAAGATCATGGAACCGGTCATAGAGCGTCTTGGGCACCTGGCGCGCCACACCAAACTCGAACTCCAGGCGATACATCGGCGGCTCTTCCCCTGGTGCCAGTTCGCCCTTGCCAGGGCCAGCGTAGAGCGTATGATGCGCGCTCTTGCGGTTAATATTGGTATC
>ERZ1292644.530-Hain-H14-01um-R2-530-length-25340-cov-5_pt1 | contig 25340 bp, 34 predicted proteins | sample MGYA00564402_ERZ1292644 | MGnify/ENA primary metagenome ERZ1292644 (study PRJEB36523, sample SAMEA6512644) | groundwater metagenome | collected 2019-01-09 | study: AquaDiva: Metagenomics assemblies of 32 groundwater samples
GGGCGGATGCTTGGGGCCAGAGGCTATCAGCGAGGCCCTGGAAATCAAGAAGGCGACTGTGTACATGGAATTGGGCCGGCTGAAGCGAGCTGGCAAAGTATTAAAGCTTGGCAAGGAGTGGGGCATTGCGGCCGGGGACCTTCCTTTTTGAAAACCTATCATGATAGATATCAGGAACCTATCATGATAGGAAAACCTATCTATCATTCCGGGGATATGAAATATCCCCGGATATAGGTTTTCCCCGAAAAAGAAAAAAGGGGTGATAGATTTGTGGAAGATAAAGACCTGATGGCCTTGGAGCTGCGGGTAAGCCGCAACTTCGACGTGTTGGTGGAGCTGGACCAGGCTGACCCCAGGCTGCCGGGCTGGTTAGAGAAATGGAAGCTGCTCCTGGCGCAGTATGAAATTTATCTCACGACTCATGGCCTGCCCTGTGCGCCGGGCGGAGAGTGGGATAAATGACCCACGAATACAATGCTGCCGGCTACCGGCGCATAACTGGTGGGACTACTCTGCGGGAGTGGGAAGCGGCCTTGAATTGCCAGGATGATGAACAGCGGAATGAAGCGGTCGACATTCTGGAGCGGATTCTGGGCCGGTGCAATGTCCTGGACTGTGAGCAATTGGCTGGGCATCTGCGCCGGAGGCCACTCGATAGGCGGGACCTGGCGATCTGGACAGCGGCAATTCTACGAGGAGGGACGCGCGAGGGATTTTGGAAGAAGGATGAGTGAGAAGCGTGAATAGTCTAGACAACACAGCGAACACAGCGAATAGCTTGGTTATCCAGCAGGCGGAGCCTTACATCCTTGCGCTTGGATACAAAGACTGTCTCATCTGCGGCTCTCAACATTATGGGGACGTCCGATGCATCCAACTCTGCAAAGCCTGCGGGGAGCGGTTCAGGTTGGGGCAGGAGCTTCGCGCAGTGGTCGGTGGGTTAGCGCCAGGACTGCTCTCGCTAAACTTTGTTCATATGGCTTGTGCCGCTAAAGGGCTTAGTTTAGTGATGGAAGGCAATATTGGGATCGACACAGAGTCGGATGGCGATGAGTAACCAGGGGGAAGTGAGAGACGCTGATGACTGACACTGGAGGTGTGACGTGAGCGATACGGCATGGCTACACATCTACGCGCACGCCCACGAGCACGCCGACGCGCACATAATCGGGAACCGGCGGGCGTTAGGGATCGTGCGGGATGCGATTGTGCTGGCGCTTCAGCGGAAAGACGGCAGGGCGACGCCAACGGGGCTTTTTGCATCGAACGGAGAGGGCTATGACCTGCGGATTAACGCAGTGGAGGACTCCCCTATGGCTATGATGCGGATGCCGTACTATAGCGAGAGCGAGGTCCACCGTCTCGAGCCGCACCGTTGTCCTGTGTGCCTGGGGACGCAGGAGGTGTCTGTCGGCCAGGGGATGGGGACGACGATGTTAATGACTCCGTGCAAACCGTGCTCAGGAACGGGGGTGTTGTGGAAATGACTGACTGGAAGCCGATGAGGTGTGCGTGGGAGCTGGCCGACGTGACCCCGGTGACAGACCCCGTCGGTGCTCTGGGCCTGTGGGAGTGGACACCATGACGGAGACTAGGGCGCCGTACCGGGTGCGGGCAACGAAGCCCCAGCAGTCGGAGGCGGAGCTACAGGCGGCCGCCCGGCAACTGCTGAGCCTGGAGGGCATTTTGTACTACGAGTTCGCGCCTCCGAATTCTCGCGCTCATTGCCCGAAGTGTGGCGCGGTCGTAGGCAACCTGGCCGGCGCGGTTCCCGTGGGGTTCCCCGACATGCTGGTGATTCTGCCGTCGGTGGTCGTGCAGCGTGGGGTAGCGACTACTCTCCGGTGGAGGGACGAGCCGGTCTACCTCCACCTGGAACTAAAGTCAGCCCGGGGCAAGCCGTCGAAGGAGCAACCAGCGCGGCGGATGGAGATACAGGCCGTGGGCGGGCATTGGCACGCGCCGCGGACGATTGAGGACATCGCTCTGATCCTGCGGGCGCACGGCCACACGATGCGGGCGGGAGGAGATTGGTGACGCGAACAGAATTCAAGCAGAAATACTTTCCGAGGCGAACCGCAACAGTTCCCTGGAGAGCCATTGACAGCCTGATAGAAGAGCTACAAGAGCGGATACGGGAGCTTGAGGTGCGGCGGGAGCGTACCGACCTGGGATACGGGAGAGGCGGGAGAGGAGCAGAGATGAATCGGTGTGAGAACTGTGCCAGGCTAGAGCGCCGCTACGTCGACCAGCAAGAGCGGATACGGGAACTTGAGGCACAGGTGGTGCGGTATGCGCAGGCACTTCGAGACATTGAAAAGGAGAGGGCGAATGAGATTTCCAGGGCCAATCAAGATTGACGATGACACACATTTATCGCTGTGCTCACCGGATCATGGTGACTCATTGGGATAGCCTCAGTAGCTTACCAGATGAGAGGGTCTGCTGTGGATATGAATATTTTGGTGATTCCCCAATAGACCATTTAACCTCATGGTGCGTTCATGACGGAAAACACATCTCGTCTATTCGTCCACTGGAAGGAAATATCTGCCGTACATCGTTGTTGGCTGAGTGTAGACCCGTCTACCAGGACGTAGGGATAGAAGTAGCTATAAAGAGTCTGTTTCTGCCAATAGGGATGATTTCTACGGGGCCGAGAACAGGCGATATGAGCGTCATGGAAGGGAGCTTTAAGTGGGAGTAGCTATAGTGCTTTTGGCGCTGGCGCTGTCCGTCATCATCGACGGCTTGATGCCACTGAATCTGCCTGACTTGGTAGGGCGCAAGCCTGCCATTAGGGAGCCTGCTGTTGGTGCTGGTGAGGATGCGGGTGGAGGGGCATACCGCTACAGTATGTTAGCCCCAGGCGTAGAAACTGGGGTAGTAGCCAGCACCGCAGCAGGTACTACTAGGGCCGCCGGGGGTACTACTAGTCCGGGACGGAGCGAACCGGCGGCCCGCTGGTGGGGGTCTCTGGTCGAGCCGGAGCTTACACGCAACGGCGAGGCCCATCTAGTTGAAAGGGCGCGGGTGGAGGAGCGGGCAAGTTTGTATGGGGGGCCTCTGGCAACGGAGGCGATGAACTATCCGAATGATGCCGGATTCTACCCGTGCCCACTATATCAGCCAACCGAAAGGAGCAAGGAGGCGATGTATGGAGTGGTTGACGGAGATTATCCTGGTGCCAGCATGGGTGATAGTCGTGGCCGCAGCGGTGGGGATCGTGACGGCGTGTCTGCTGATCTACGAGAGTCTAGCGGTTCTGTTCGGGAGGTGACACATGGAGATGACCGACTGGCTTTGGATGGCGATGCTGGTGTTGTTCGCCGCCTGGGGATACGGGAACGTCCGCAGGCTGTGATAGGGACGGCTACGTACTACCATCCGAGTTTAGCCGGGGGCCTCATGCGCGATGGAGTAACACGATACGAGCCGTCCATGAGCGGGGTGGCCGCGGCTACCTCGTGGCCCCTGGGGACCGTGCTCGAAGTGTGCGGCCCAACCCGGCGCTGTATACAGGTGGTGATTTCTGATACCGGGATATTGGGGCCTGGGCACGTGGACCTGACCGAGGCGTCGTTTATCGCCTTGGCAGGCAGCCTAGCCCCTGGGCGCATATCCATAACAGTGAAGGAGTTGAAATGATGCGAGAGGGCTACTGCCAGCATAAAGTATACGTGCCGGATACTTACCGCGTGTCGCATGGTCGGACGTGGAGCGGCAGGTCCACGAAGGCACACTTTTCTATGCACTATAAGGAGCAGCAGTGCAGTCGGAAGATCGGCAAGGCCGCACTGTACTGTTGGCAACACAAGAGGACAACGTGAGAGCGACCAAGCAAACCTATGAAATCCGAACCGTGGCCGACTTCCTTCGAGTCCCACTCGGGCGGCGGCGTGACGCACGGCAGTTGGAGGTGGAGATGTGATTGAGTACAGCGAGTTCTTGGCCTCGAAGCAGCGCGTTGTCGAGGATGCTGGCATTGAAGTTTATTCTGATCAGTTGCATCCGTCGTTATTCCCCTTCCAGCGAGATGTCACGCGATGGGCATTGCGAAAGGGCGCCAATGGAGAGCTAGACAACGAGACATGGATAGAATGGGCCAATGGTATCTGGCTGGGGATTTCTGAGAGTGACACATTGAGCTATCACGATGCGCGTGAGGGTAGCGATGAGAAGCACATATGCCCCTTGCAGCTAGGAACAATAGAGCGATGCATTAAACTCTACTCGAATCCTGGGGAGTTGCTGAGGAGGCGATTGCGCTGGAGCGGGGCATCCCGATATACCGAAGCCTTGATGCTCTGCCTGTGGTCGGTGGCTAGCGCGTCACCAGGCGCACGGAGAGCCTCACGGCGTAGGGGGTAGCGTATGGCGTGGCTCAAGCGGTGGGCGGAGTGGACCGAGGGCCGCTGATTACCGCTAGACGCGCCAAAAGGCCGCCGGCATCTCTACCGGCGGCCTTCTGCTTGTGGTGGTTAGGCTGGTACACCTCGGAATATCTGCGAACGGACCTTGAGCAGGGGGTAACAGGCGCACGCCTGCTCTTCGCTGGCTCCGCACGTGAGGCAGTAGGCGGGATGCTCTACTGTCCAGTGCTTCCAGTAAGCGCAGACGCCCTTTTCATCGGGGCCCGACTCAATCTCTTGATATATCCGATTCACTTCACTCCTCCTGGGCCGGGACTTGCGAGCCTCACCTTTTTCTGGTGTCCACATATGGTGCACCAGTACTTCTGCCAGGGCCTGGGTGGTTTCCCCAGGCGCACCCGGCCGATCTTGGTCATGGGCCGGCCGCAGTGGACCGGTCGGACTTCAGTTTCAGTTGTCATTCAACATCTCCCGTTTCCCGCTGGGATAGTCGAGTCGCTCTAGGTGATCATGCGTTGGGTCGATGCAAATATCATCCATGCTGCCAAGGCACCTCGACCCATCGGTCTGGAGCCTCCACCTCCGACCGCAAGCATTGTCTGGACTGCCAACCGGCAGCCCGCACTGCCACTCCTCAGCGCGGTATTCCGGGTCGTTGCTATCCCGGTAAACAACGCTGAGAGCGGAGGGACTGTCGCAATATGGACACGTTTCCTGATTACCCATCATCCCTCCACTTCGTTTATAATATTGCCGCCAGACATCACCCTGGCGGCTGTGGCCCCGTCTGCGATGACGGCATCTAGCCATTTCTGGCCACGATCCGCCGCCGGCCTGTAGCAGCCATCGCAGCCGCCCCCCATGCACGCGGGGACATGCATGGCGTAAAAGTCCGGGTAAGCGTTTTCCCACCCGGAGTCGTATTCTATCTGGTACTGGTACTCCATTTCACTCCCTCTGGCCGGGGGCTTGTGTCCGCCCCCTGGCCTTGATAGCTCCCACCTGAGAGGTCCCAGGTGGCGGCTATCAAGCCGCCGGGGTTTAGTTCAAGAGCAATCGCCCGCTGGCCAGTGCGCCCGGCCGTGAGAAGGACACCCTCTTGCCCGCCCGACTGCCAGCCGTCAGGCCGTCACTGCTACCGGCGGGTCCGCAGGTCGCGCGCGATAGGTGCGGGTAGACGCTCTTGACGGCCCTATCTACCAGGCCCTTTTGGTAAAGTACCAGTGCGCGCCCATCGCCCTGGGCGAATGTCTCAAGCGGCCGGGCTAGCCGCACGTCCAGCGCGGATATGGCGCCAATGAAATAACTCGCTTTCCACGTGCGTCCGTGAGTAGTTCCGCCGCTGGCCTTGTACCGCTTGTAGTCCACCAGTGCCATTCCCTCGAGTTGTTCGCCTATCCATAGGTACATGGCCACCACCACGCGGACGTTGGTCCGGGTGCCGAAAAGGTGAATCTGGCTAGTGTGCGGTGAGCGAATGACCCGGCAAAGATTGGCCTTGGCGATAACATGGGCCAACGTAGGTTTCCATGCACCATCGTAGCTCATGTCCAGCTTCCCGACCTTTTCGGGTTCGCTGGTGGTGTCGCCGGTATCCAGGGACGCGCGGTCCAGGTTGTGGCGTAGCAGTAGCGCTTGAGCTCGCTCCATCGCTAGTCCGGCCTCGTTTGGGTTGCTGTTTGGGTGTTCCGCCATGCGTAGCAGGGCGGTGATTTTAGCCAGCAGGTTGTCGGATACTTCCGGGTTCATAGTGAGGTCCATCCTTCCATTAAGTTCTCAGTAGCGTCAACGGCTACGGGCTTGGGCGTAGGAGCGGCGGCCGGCGCGTATGCGGGTTCCGGCCGGGCATGGCCGTTGTCACGGGCCTTGATTGGTGCTACTTGGCAGCTGATAGGTTGCGCTTCGGTTCACCAGATGCAGGAGACGATAGATCGTTAATCCTCTCGCCCCTGACTGCGTTGGGCGTATCGTCTATCAGCCGGCAGGGATTAACCTGCCTCTCTCTCTCGCCAGTTCCCCAAGAGGCTCTCGCCTCATTCTGGCCCCGATCTTTCGCATCTTACCCCGGCAGTCTGTCTGCCCGGGCGCCGGTATGGGTTTTCGTTGGGACTTGTTTTGCCTGCCCCTATCGCCGATCTCTCTATTCCGTTTCGCTACCTCCAACCTTCATCCCTTGCATCATATCATACCTGATCCCACCTGTCAATACCCCCAACCCCATTTTCCCAAACTCATAGCTAAAAGCAAGCGCTAGCGTGTAAAGCCGTAGGCAGTAGGCACCCCACTTGACACGCCTACGCACAAGCCTATAATGGAAGCGTGAGCTACAACGCTGCATCAATCGCAAGGCCCCAACAAACTAAGCCCTACGCCAAACTTACTCCGGACCGTATCGCTATCGTGCTCCAAGCTATCGAAGCTGGCTACTCCCTCTCCGGCGCCGCCCGACAGGCAGGTATCGATCCCACTACCCTCTACCGACACCGCGCCACCGATCCCGAACTCGAACGGGCCATAGAGGAGCGGAAGCCAATTAGGCTAGACGTTTTCGTGGACGCCATGAGAGAAAAAGCGCTCCAGCCCAACGGGTTCCTGGCCAATGCGATGTACCTCAAGGCGTTGGACCGTGCAACCTGGGGTGATCATGTGGATGTACGCCAGCAGTCCCTCCTACGTATAGAGATAGTCGCCGTCCCCTCCGCCGAGGAGCTAATGGCGGAGGACGCCCGGCTTGCGATAAGCGCACCACTGCCAGGGGGTACAGTGCGAGAAGGCGCGCTTGATGCAGAGTACGTGAGCGAGTACGATGCAGATGACTCGACATAAGAACCATTAGTGCGAGCACGGTAGCGTGTAGGCTGCGCATGGGCCAGGGAAGGCCGGGGGATACCTGGGCGCCAGCGTTGTGTAAGTCGTCTAGAGCCGTCCCTGAATTTTCCCTAGAAAAAGGGAAGGGTAGATGAAGCGGATACCTAGTGAATGGGCGGAGATGGTAATGGATAGGGGTCTTTCAGATGGGGTGCTCCGGACCGCAGAGCTTTTGGCGGTGTTGGGGAAGGCGGTTGTAGGGAAGACGCAGGAGGAGATAGCGGAAATGAGAGGGATAAGTTCGCGGCAATTAAGGGCGCATCTCAAAGAGCTTAACCGGAGGGAAACTTCCGGTCCTATTAATACTTATAAGCGAACTCCTTGGGTTCCGGCGAAGCGTTTAGGTGGAATAGATATTCAGGCGGAGGTTAGGGCTGGGCGCACGCAAGCGAAGGTTTTGGGGTGGGAGGATCGGTGCGCACGCGAGGGGGTTGATCCGTATGAGTGTTGTGACGGGGAATGTTACCGGAAGATTACGGGTGTTGGTGAAGAGTATGGGGTTTTCCGTTGTGGGAGTGTGGAGTGTTTTGCCTTGTTGGGGCGGGCTGCCTTGAGGGAAGACGTAGTTGTTTGCGAGGATTGGGAGTTAGAGTACTCCGGGGAACAGTGTAGGCGGTGATTTCTTCTCGGTGTAATCCGTTGCCTTACTGGTATCGGCAGATAGAGAAGGTATTGCTCTTGAGCCGGGAGGCATTGGAAGGGGGCCATGGGTTGACGGTGGTGTTTAAGGTGCTGCCTGGGGGCAAGATAGGGGATGTGCAGTACACGGTGAAGCTGAAGGCGCTTGACGGGGATACCCGCTAGATGTAGTATACTCAAAACGGGCAGACACTAGAAGTTTTCCCTGCATGGCGTTTGGGGAAGTCGAAAGGCTTCCCCTTTTTGTTTTTACGAGGAGCGGTGTTGGTAGAAAAAACGGCTTGGAAGACGACACCGAAGCAGGCGTTCTTTCTAACGAGGGAAGAGGATGAGGTGTTGTATGGGGGGCGCCCTGGTGGAGGAAAAACGGTGGCCTTGTTGCTGCATAACATCATGCGAAGGAATAAATATCCTGGGAGTGGGGGGTTGTTCCTTCGCCGGCAGCGGGATGATCTCAAGAAGGCGGATTCGGCCATCCCCATGAGCCACCAGTTGCTGACGGGAGTGGCGGCCTGGAACGGGAGCGACCTGAAATGGAACTTCGCCAACGGGAGTGTTTTGGAGTTTGCCGGGTGCAAGGACGAGGATGACAAGTATAACTTCAAGAGTGGTGGGTGGATAGACATCCAATTCGACGAGGTTACGCAGTTTACGCAGAGTCAGTACGAATTCATTGCCTTTTCTAGGGCACGGACCAGGGCAGGGCAGGGCGTCAAGATACAGATCAGGGCTGGGACCAACCCTGGGGACGTAGGGAACAAGTGGGTTTATGATAGGTTTCTGGCCAAGGGGGAGCCGTACAAGCCCCAAGTCTATGATACAAAGATTGAGGATGGGACTGTTGTTCGCCGGAGTCGGATGTTCATCCCATCGTCCTTTTGGGACAACCCGTTTATTGACCGGCAGCAATATGCGGCCTCGCTGTCCGAGATTACAGACCCTAACGAGAGGAAGGCCATCCAGGGGCGGTGGGACATCTTCGAGGGGCAGGTGTTTCAGGAGTTTGGCCCCCAGCATGTGGTGGCGCCGTTTGAAATCCCGGCAGAGTGGCCCAAATGGGTTACCGTGGACTACGGCTATCATTCCCCCTGGGCGGTTCATTGGTATACGCAGAACATGGACCTCTGGGCCTGGAAGAAGATCGCTCGGTACTACTGCTACCGGGAGATTTACCGGGCCGGAGTGCCCATCCATCTGCAACCCCTGATTATCCAGCGCGCACAGGCCGGTGAGTATGTGTCTCGCATGATGGCCGACGCTACCATGTGGCAAGGCTACAAGGAAGGCCGCTCCCTGATACGCTCTTATGAGCGAGTGTTCGGACCCTTCACCTGGCGAAAGGGGCCCGTGGCCCACAGCCGCGTGCCCACCAAGGCTTACGTCCACTGGCTTCTGGCCCCTGCCGCCGATGGATTACCCCGGATACAGTTCTTCACCTCATGCCCGAACATGATCCGCAGCCTGCCCATGCTTCAATACGATAAGCATAAGCCTGACGACGTGCAGACCCAGCATTCGGACGACCACGGTTACGACGACTTGAGGTCATTCGCCTCCATGGTGGCTACGCCACTGATACGCCATAAGCCCCAAGAATACAGGATTTGCGCATGAGTAAGCCGAAGGCTCCTACCAGCGAGTATATCCAGGAATATCTTAAGGAGAAGCGGGCCGATTACAGCATCCGAGACGCCGTGGACCAGCGTATGTATGACCTCTACCACGGATGTTACACCGTGGATACCCCCAAGCACGTCAAGGCCGATGTCATCCGGACCGGCTACGCTACGCAGTTCATTGATAGGGTCATGGGCATCTTCACCCATACCCCGCCTTCATTCACCATGGAACCCACCGGCATCGGGGATGACCCCGTTCGCCATACCACAGAAGTCGAAACTTTCCTCAATGCCCTCTTCCCCGCTATGCAACGAGAGGCGCAGGAGAACACTTGGCACAGCGTCACGCAGGACGCCCTGGTCTTCGGGCGCGGTCTTTCTACCATGCCACCCGCTGCGGGGATTTATTGGAAAGACTACCCCACGATGGACCAGGACATAGAGGACCCCGCGGAATACAACAAGCGCACGGAGACCTGGAAGAAGGGCAACCGGCTGCCCCTGGCCTGGAGGCACGTCCCGGTGGAGAAATCATACCCAGACTTCGATGACTTCGGGCTGGGAGAAATCGCCACCACCGAGGAACGCACGCTCCGGCAGTTGATCCGACAATACCCCAAGAAGGAAGGCACTCTCAAGAAGGAGTACGGCAGCGACTTGGCCAAGAAGCTCAACTTCGTCAAGTACGCCGACCGCAACGTCCTGGCCTATTATCTCGAACCAGAGAAAGCCGCTAACTCCAGCCTCTTGTATTCCATGCCCCACCACTGCGGAGAAGTGCCCTATGTTTACATAAAGGGGCGCACGTCTTCCTCTAAGAAGCCCGAACACGCGGTTAAGAGCCTCCTGTACCACATGGAACCCCTCATTCTCTATATGGAAAAGCTCTTGATGCAGAAGGGCACCGCTATTCGGATATGGTGTTGGCCCCAACTCAAGGTCACGCGGAAGCTTGATTCCCCCATGGGAGAGGATGGCAACCCCATCACTCGGAGGTTTGACCTGGAGGCCGGCACCACCATCGAGCTGCTGGAAGGTGAGGACGTGCAATTCCTGGTCTGGACCGGCAGTCCGCCGGATATTGACGAGCAGGTGGCCATAATCCAGCGATACCTCGACCGCATGGGCCTGTCTTCTGTCATGTACGGCACCACCGCTGCCGACGCCAGCAGCGGGTACGCCATCAACACCCTGATTCAGGCCGCGCAGGCCCTCTTCGGCCCTATTGCTGAGAATTTGGCCGACGGATATACCCGGCTGGGAATTCTGGGCCTCAAGAACGTGGAACTGCTGGGCCAGCGGGTCTACGTCTACAAGAAGCCCACCGGCGGGTGGATCAGCCTTGATGGAGCCACTATCCAGAGCTATTACAACATTCGGGGTGTCGTGGAACAATCGCTCCCGCAGGATATGCCCGCTGCGACCCTGACGGCCATGAATCTCACCCAGGGAGACCGGCCTCTCAGCAGCATGTACAAGGTGCGGACCGAAGTCTTGCACGATAAGAGCCCGGACCTCACCCAGAAGCAAATCGACCTGGAAAAGTGGAGGGGCAGTCCAGAGGTCCAGGGCTTCTACATTCAGAAGGTGCTCAAGGAGGCCGGGGCCAAACTGGAAGCGCCGCCCGCCCCAGCCGGCCAGATTCAAGGCCCGCTCCCGCCAGCCCTGGCACAACTTATGGGCAGACCCGATTTGGCAGGTCCCGCGGGGCAGGCTCTCGGTGGGGTGCTGGGCCAGGCGGGGATGCCCATGGCCCCCGGCTTGGGGATGCCCACCAACATGGGCCCGCAGTTGCCCAGTCCACAGGCCACCGTCACTGCGGCTGAGGCCCAGCACAACCCCATGCCGCAGAGAACTGGGGGCAGACCCGCCGGGGCCAAGAGAGCGCCCGGAGGCCCTAAGATGGGGCAAGGAGTCGTGCCATGAGCAAGAAGTGGCCGCCGGAAATCGTTCATGTGGAGTGGGTGGACAGTGTAGCAATAACCACTTGGCAAACGTACGAGTCCAAGGGAAGCGGACTCAAGGATGAAGACCTGGAGCAGACGTCCGTAGGCTTCTTGGTCAAGAAAACCAAGGGGTGGATAGCTCTGACTCACAGCGTCGGCATCGGCCTTCATAATGTTTGCGACACTATGCAGATACCGATGTGCGCAGTCAAAAAGATTTCGTACCTGAAAGACAAGCCATGAGCAAGGGCAGCACCATTGACGACCTCGACCAGATCGCCAAAGAGTTGACGGACTCCATTGTAGAAGACGTGCGGCGCTTGCAGAAGGAGATACCGCACCCGGCCCTTTCGGTCAAGCTCAAACCCGCTGAACTCTGGGCCAAGTACGGCAAGGATTACCTGACTATGCGGGAAAACCCCGACGTGTGGCAGCAGACCATTGACGAGGCCGGGGAAGAGGCCACGCTTGAGTTTGGCAGGGCACTGGAACAAGCCATGATGGAGGAACACTATGGCAAGGATTAACCCGTTTGCCTATGTCGATTACGCCCCAACGCCGGGGATGCCCAGGGGGAATGCGGACGAACCCATCGGGCCTAGACCAGTGCCCATTCCGGAAAATCCCCCGCCGCCATCAGCGTCAGCGGAAGCTAAGGCCAGCTTTTGGCGCCAAGAAGTTCAGAGGATTACCAATGCGGCCCCCAAGGGGTCCAAGACTGTTCGAGACCCAGACACGAGAGAGCCTCTCTATATATCAGAGGGCGAGAGCATTGACCCTCAATTCAAGGAAGCACTGGATAATGCTCAGACTATGTCTACTTATTGGGAAGGAAAGGCTTATGAAGAGGCGGTAACCTATCCACGGACACGAGCCGACAAGGCCGCGGATGAGGCTGCCGCCACCGAGCGCTCCCGTATTTCCGCGGGGGCTACCCTGGGGGCCGCGGGCATTTCCGCTGGGGCCAGTGCTTTCTCTGCCCAAGAAGCAACCCGGCGACAAGGTCAACAACTGGACTGGCAGACGGGCGAGTCGGCATTAGGCCGGGAGTTTACCGGCAGCGAGAACGCCTTGAACCGGGCGGGGACCATCGAGAATACCACCCTTAGCAACCGGCTGGCCGGAGAGCGGGAAGCTGCCGGGAGGGATTTCGAGGGCCAGCAGAATGCCCTTGACCGCCAGATACGCAATGTGCAAAACCAGATTGCCCAAGGGGAGTTGGACCTTAAAGAGGGACTGGGGATACTCCAAAAGTACCTGGATGCCCAGCCGTACACCCTCCCACAGGGCGCAGAGTACGTGCCGGGATTCCAACCAGGGGGGGCCGTGCAAGAGGCTTCAAGGCTCGCCGGTGTAGGCTATAATCCGGCTAACTATAAGGCCAAGACGGTGGCCTTCGACCCGCAGGCCATGGTCCGGCAGACGATGGGGAGGTAGCGATATGCCACTAGGCCCTGATGCATTTCCTTATGAGAACGCCGAAGGCAAGACGGTGGTCCGTTCAGGCGGACAGGACTACGACGTTGATCCGAGCGGAAACGTCCTTATGCCCGAAGGTCCCGTAAACCCTTTCTGGAACGAACAGGGGCAGGCCACTTCGGGGCCGGGCTTGCAGACGGCTCCCCCCGCTACGGCAAAGCAGGCGGCCACTGGCTTGCCCGCGACGCAGATTCAGCCTGGCCTCAATTCTCAGCAGTGGGAGGCCACTTACACCCTGCAACTGGCTACGGAGAAGCGCCTACGTGAACTGATGGAGACGATCCAACAGCCACAAGCCCGGCTCTTGATAGACCAGGCGATACAGCTTATCAAGCAACAGGGATACCAGAATGAGGTCGGGGCCGGGCAACAGAGGTATCAGAACGAGGTGGGGGCCTACGAAGGGCAGATGAAGGCCAGCGGCAACTTCCCTCAGTGGCTCCCCAACATGCCCGCTCCTGTGCCCCCGCCCACTTTCCAGCCTGGCGGATGGAAAGGCTACCAGCCCGCTACCCCCGGCGTCGGTGCGGGCGCCGGCGCCATGACCGAAGAGCAGGCGGCGCAAGCTATCTGGGACAAGACCCCGCAACTTCAGCAAATGTATAAGAATGAACACCCCGATATGGACCCAATCACGGCTGTCAAGGACTGGTGGGGCTTCGCCCCCCACGAAGGGGCGGCGACCCTGGCCGACTATGCCAAGATGAAGGGGTGGATCCCCGCCGCCGTCGCTTAAAGGAGGCAGAACGTGGCTAGTACACTGGCAATCGTCATGTATAACTGGATGACCGGCCTCGGTGAAATCCGCAGGCAGCAGGGCCTTTCTCTCACGCGGGATGACTTCACCGCTCAATGGGGCGACCTGGGCGCGACTATCTACGATTGGGGCAAGAACCTTACCAGCCAGGACCCCAACGCTTGGCAGGACTATGGCAAGACCGAAGGTGTCTTCGAGGGCATGGTGGACCAACTGGCTGGCGCACATCCCGTCGGTGGAGCCATGGGCCAGTACTACCCGCAGGCCACGCCCCTTCCTAGTCAGTTTGGCGACATGGCCGAAGCTCTCTACGACTTGATTAGCCGGCACGTGCAAGCTAACGGGGGCATTTCCAGACAAGCACTGATTAACTCGTGGGGCGACTTGGGTCTCGCAGCCTATGACTATATGAACAACACCACGGGCAACCCTAACAATGGCATCATTCCCGATAAGGCCGCGTTTATCAAGATAGTCGATTACCTCGCCAACACTTACGCACCAGGTGGCACCCAGGGCTTCATCTATAAGCCAGCGCAGACGCCCCAGGGCCAGATAGACGCCGCGACCCTGGCCCTACTCAATCAACAGATCGCCAACGCCCGGTCCTCCGGCGCTTTCACTGACGCTCAGGCGGCCCAGCTTCAGGCGCAGATTGCCAACATGCCTACGGTCGCGCAGGCGCAGGCGCTCGTTGGACAGAACCTCGATAATGCCCGCGCTCAAGGGCTGATTAGCGACGCTAACCTGGCCATCGCCAAGGCCAATCTTGCCAACATGCCCACGCCGGGACAGGCCCAGGCGCAGATTCAAGGGCAGATCAATCTTCTCAATCAACAGATCGACAACGCTCGGATTCAAGGGCTGATTGACCAGGCTACGGCTGACAAGATCAAGGCCGATATTGCCAACATGCCTACGGTCGCGCAGGCCCAAGCTCTTATTGCCCAAAACATCGAGAACGCCCGCTCTCAAGGCTTAGTGACCCAGGCCACCGCCGACAAGATCAAGGCTGATATTGCCTTGGCCATTGCTCAATTTGAGCAGCAGGGCCAGCAGTTTGAGGTGGGGGCATCCGGCTATATGGGGCCGAACCTGGCGAAAATGGGGGCCTCCTTAATGTCGGACGTGCAAGCCCAGTTTGCGTCAGCGGGGGCATTGCACTGGGGAGCGTTGATCAGGGATTGGGGAGAGAACCTGGCTAGAGCGACATGGACAGAATTGGTGAAGCGGGGAGCCATGGCCCAAAATGGCACCCCCACGGGGGCCCTGGACGCGCAGAGCTTTTCCCAATGGGCATCCTCTACTATGTCCGTCTATCCACCTGAGGGGCAAAAGGGAGGGGCACTGGCACAGCCACAGCCCACGCTAGACCGCCAGCGCATCGAGGCGGACATTAAGGCGACCTTGGACCGCATCAGGATAGCCGAGACGCAGGGGAACGCACAATTAGCCCTGGATGAGCGCAAGCGGGTAGATGCTCTCCAAATAGCCTTGGGACAGTTGGGCCAGCAGGAAGCAGGGATCACTGGTTACTATGGCGGGCAACCCACCTTTGCCCGTGAGCAGTATGGCACGGAGCTAAAGGCTAACCCCCGCGATTGGGTTAAATCGTGGTTCTTCCAGCGCAATCAGCAAGCGCCCGCACAGGCAGCCGGCGTCACGGTTCCCCCTTGGCTCAACGACATCGCTCAGAACAAGGCGGCCCCGGCCTTCTCCGGACAAAGCGCCACCTTGGGCAACTTCCCGCTACAGGCCCCTGCTCCCAACCAGGTGGGCGCCAAGGTCTTTAACAACATGGCTCCGAGCGAGCAGGCCGGGCTAGAAGGATTGGCGTCTTCCAGCGGGTGGTTCTGGCCAGACTACATCAAGAAGATGTATGCCAGCCAGCAGCGCCAGCCACAGATAGGGGCGAACCCCACGCCACAATGGGTAGGCTTCTAATGCCTCTCAAGAAAGGGTCCAGTCGGAAAACGATTTCAGCCAACATCAAGACAGAGATTGCCCAAGGCAAAAAGCAATCTCAGGCCGTGGCCATAGCACTGAATACCGCACGAAAGGGGAAGAAATGAAAGCAGGCAAGATGAGTTCGCCTCCGAAGGGTATGCCTCCGAAGGGTATGCCCAAGGATATGATGATGCCCAAGGATATGATGATGCCCAAGGCGGGCAAGAAGAAGTAATCATGGCCAACAGCCTTTTGTACATGCCGGAGGACGAGTATAACCAGTGGAATGCAGTCCGCTTTAAGAAAGAGGCTGAGGCGTTGGCATTCCCGTCTCTGGCAAGGCGGCAAAAGACGCTTTATGACCAGGGGGTCGCGCAGCCCCCTTTACCGGACGAGCCGCCAGGCAATCCTCCCCCGGCGGCTCCAAGCCCCCTCGGTTACACGGCAGCAGGTGACATTCCGAGCGAAGCCCCGATAAGCGCCACGCTGCCACAGCCAACGCTGCCCGCGCCACCGATGCCCAGTGCGCCTTCGAGCGAGCCGCTACCGGGGTTTTTGGGGAGCATGACACCGCCGCCAGAAGTGCCTGTGCAGGGGCCTCGGTTCGGCACGTCGGCCCTGGGGGTCCCTCCCGACCGGGGAGACATCGGAAGCGCCGCTCAGGACTTCAGTAAGTGGAACCTGGAACAGAACGCCCGCATCAATCAGGCCGTGATGGGCTTTGGGAAAGAACCCGGGGCGACGGTTGAAGCTGGACTTAGCTTTCCAGGAGCCGGGGCCATTGGGGGTCTTGGGGTAGCGGGCATAAAGCCGGCGGCTCGTTTGGCCTCTCGCTTGCTGCCGTCAGGAGAAACGGTCGCGCGAGTTGGCCCCCGCGCAGGCAGTGAACTGACGAAGGTCCGGGATGCACTCGGATCAGAAACGCTCTCCATCGGGGATCGCCTAATCGAGGCCAAGGACGCACTTGTTAGAGCCTTCTATGACCGGAACGCACCGCTGAAAGCCCTGGAAGAAGAAACGGGAGTGCCGACGCACAAGTTGGCGCAGGTCGTCTCCGGCGCGGCCGCGGCTGGGGAGGATGATGTTCGCACTATCGTCTTGCCGATAATCCAAACCGTCAAGAACGATGTGGGGAACCTTGAAACCTACTTGGCCTTAAGGCGCATGGAAGATATTCTGGCGAAAAACCCTCATGCCAAGCTGCCGGGGGGTGTGAACGGGTGGCAGGGCCAGATAGACGCCTTGCATGAACTTGGTCAGGAGTTGGGCCCTGCCCGCCTTCAGGCCGTCGAAGATGCAGCAAAGAATATCTGGAAGGCCAACGACGATCTGGTGCTTAAGCCCAAGCTCAACGCCGGGCTGCTGAGCCAAGCACAGTACGACGCCATTAAATCTGGCAATCCGCACTATATCGACTTCCACCGAGCCGACTACGCTGTGTCTCTGCCTACGGGTGGCGCAAAGCAAGCGGCGTCACTCTCCAATATAGGCATAGACGAAATGGCCCTCACTGGTAGCGACTTGGATTTGGACCAACCGCTGACTCGTTGGATATCGCAAGTGGTCCACACCCCAGAAGAAATCGGGCGCAATACGGCCGGACGCTACCTGTTTGAGGCATTGAAGACGAAGGGGCAAAACCTTGGGGCAGACATCGCCCGCTTGGTTTCGCCTTCCGAGAAAGCCGTTGCCACGACAGACCAGGGCTTTATCTCTTTCTTCGAGAATGGGCAGCAATATCGAGCCATCGTCCCGAAGATTTATGCCGATGTAGCCAAGGGCCTTGAAGCGGAAACGGCGGGCTTCTTGGGCAAGGTCGCTATGGCGGCCGCTGCGCCGTTACGCTTGGGCGCGACTACCTATAATCCCGCATTCTTGGTGATTAACCCCGTTCGAGACTTCATCACCGCCGCCTTTAAGGAAGGCTGGGGGACTGTTCTGTCCACTGATTACATCAAAGGGTGGGTCGCGGCCTTCACCAAAAACAGTAATTTTAGCGATGCCGCCCACGCCGGTGCATTGATGTCCGGCATCATCGAGAGCTACAAGAAGACCGCGAGCCTGTCTGATGCGGCCCGCATGGGCGGGATTTCGGCAAAAACCCCCATGGATGTGCTTTTGTACCCGATGCGGCTGATAGAAGCGGTGAACGTTGCCTCTGAGCGCGCTACCCGCATTGGGACGTTTCTTCACCTGAAGGGTCAAGGAGTATCCGACCTTGAAGCTGCGGTCAGGGCGAGGGATGTTACGGTCGACTTCGCCAAGTCGGGTAACGTGACCAGGGTGATAAACCAGGCCATCCCATTTCTAAACGCCGGTATTCAAGGATCGGCCAATACCCTAAAAGTCATACGGGACCACCCTGAACAGGCGATACTTCGGGCGGCCCCCCTGGTGGCCGCGCACTCCTTGGCCTTCTTGTGGAATCAGCGGTTCGAGACTGCCAAACTCATCCCAGACTATGAGTACGCCAACAACTTCGTGCTTCAGTATGGGGAGGGAACCAAGGCTCCTGATCCCAAGAACCCCAACGCTGCTCCTGAAAAATTCCCAATCTATGCCAAGTTGCCGCTGGGGCCAGCCGGGGCCCTGTTGACTTTCCCCGCACAGTTGGCCATGAGGCTTGCTTGGAATAGCGGGGACAGGTCCATGGCCCAGATAGCGATGGAGTCCGTCAAGGGCGTGACCCAGAGTTCAAGCCCGATAGAGTTAAACCTGGCCGGGGGCCTGCCGCCGATACTGCAAACTGGGGTGGGGGTGGCAACGAACGTAGATATATTCCGCAACGCCCCCATTGTACCCCAACGTGAGCAACAACGGCCATCGGAATTGCAGTTCGGGGCAGAGACTAGCAAGGCCGCGGTTGGCCTTGCTGCCACGGACCTGGCGAAGAAATGGAACCTGAGCCCCCGAACGGTGGAGTTTGCTATACGAGACTACACTGCTGGGACCGGGCAGGCGGGCCTCTGGCTCATTGACACTGCGTTAGGGGCGCTAGGATACAACCCGCAGATACCCGGCGAGGCTAAGCAGCAGCAGCTAACGCCAACCGAGAAGCTGGCAAAGGTCCCCACTATATCCCGGTTCATTGGGACCAGGAACACCCAGCAGGAAAGAGCCGAGTGGGATAACTTTGGGGGGGCAGTCGAGGATAGCCGGAGGCAATTCACCAAGTTACCCGACGTGGTGCGTTTGGGGATTAACCTGGGGCAAGTGCCAGACTCTTTCAAGGAGAATGGGAAAGACCGCGTCTTAACCATACCGGAGCGTGCCCAGTACCAGAATGCCTCTACTGCTGTGATGACGGAAGCCTTGCCCCAAGTTATGGCAAGGTCTAACTATAAGCAGGCCGATGATGCGGGTAAGGCCAAGATAATCCAGGAGGTCATGGGGGTTAGTCGAGACTACACGCGGGATCAGATCACTGCCAATAACGCAGCATCTCCGCAAGAAGCGGGCAAAGAGGTAGCGCAGGCCGTGGGGGACATGTCCACTTATCGGGCCATTCCCCGCTTCTTGCTGAAGATGCCCGCCGAAGAAGAGCGGGCTGTATCCGATGCCCTGGACCGTATTCAGGCCAGGGGAAGGATGCTCCCGCCGATGATGCCCAATCGCCAGGCCGTTGGCCTCATGCAAGAACTTCAGCGAGCGAAGACCGACCAGGATAGGGCTGCTGTCACGAAGGCCATGGTTATTCTCAAGAACCCGGAGCTTTACAACCCACAGCGGAAACTCTTTTGGTCACAGCACCCGCTCTTGCAGAAGTACTATTCGGACGTGCAATTAAGCGACTGAATGTAGGCGCTCGCTTGACAGGGCAGTAAACTACATATAGTATTTAGCCAATAGAATATCGCATCCCTGCACAGCATGAGGGGGTGGCTTCGGCCTCCCCTTTTTCTTTTGGGGGTGTGATGTGAAGGAGAAGGGGAAAACGGCATGGCAGACGAATCAACGTCGGTAGCGGTCTTGGAGCCTACCTCCGGGAACGGCGCAGGGCCTGGCCCTGAGAGCGCCCCGGAGCCGAAGGCTTCACCTGCTACTGAAGCGGATTGGCGAAAGCAAGCCGATGACCTATCGGATGACGACCTCATGGAGTTTCTTGAAAAGCATCCCAAGGGTGCAGCGGTCAAGGAGCGCCTGGGGCAGAGTTATGCCGATAAGGTCCTACTGAAAGACCGGAAGGAAGTTGAACTTCAAGTTCGGCGCGAGATAGCTGATAAGGGCTGGCAGGAAAAATGGGCCTCCATGACTTCGCAGGAGCGGGTCAACTACCGTATCCAGCAAGAAGAGATGGATATGGTAAAGGGGCAGATTGTTTCTGGCTGGTGGCCCGCTCAGGCTACATCATTGAAGGAGCACATCCCTGAACTCAAGGCCAGAGACCTCGAATCGTTCAATCGAGTCTTCCAGGAGCATCCCGATAGCCTGGGGGATACCATGGCGGCCTTCATTGATGAAATCGCGACGATGCGGAATGAGGCGTTTAGGAAGGACTTTCTTCAAAAGGAAGCCCCGAAGCTGGTTGAAGCAGACGTAAAGACCCGCTTGGGCAAAACATTGGCATCCGGGGAAACTCCTGACCTGCGGTCTTCTGCCCCTGGCTCGTCTCAAAGCGACGCAGACCACTTCAAAGCCTACGGACGCGGGGAGAGTCAAGATCACGCCCGCGCCCAAAGGTACATGAAAGAACTGGGAATTCCAATAGCAAGATAGGAGGTTAAACCACTATGGCTAGTGGCGAAACATATACTACAAGCTTAACTGACAGCCTGGAAACCATCATCGCGGCCGCGCGAGCAGTCCGCGAGTATGGCGGGATTATGACCGGGCTGGCCACCGTCGAGAAGCTGGACAAGAACACCGGCCTCAGTTGGACGGAGGTAACTTACGCCAAGCTCACCGCCTCTTCCGTAGGCGAAACCGAGCGACACAACAACCCCCAGCAATACAGCGATTCGTCCTTCAGCCTGACCCCTACCGTGACCGTGGTGCAAACCTTCGTGTCGGATCGGGTCAAGGCCAGGCTGAACACGAAGGCCCTGGCGAAGATGGGGGGATTGTCGCAGCACGCCATTGAGCGCAAGAAGAACTCCGATGGCATCACTACCCTGGACGGCGCCACTAACTCCCAGCCTGGGGCAGGTAATACCCTGACCTCTGGCGTCATCGCAGCGGCCGGCGCCAATATCCGGGGCAACACCACGGAGCCTGCCAGCGGGCGTATCGTGTGCGCTATGCACGGCTTTCAGCGCAAGGACCTGTTCGACGAGCTCACGGCAGGCGTAGGGACCTATCCCATCCCCGAAGGCGAAACCGCCAAAGCCTATCGCAACGGGTACACGGGCAAGGTGGACAACATTGAGGTGTTTCTCGACGACAACATCCCCATTGACTCGGCCAGCGATGCCAAGGGTGGGGTGTGGGCCGTCGAAGGACTGCTCCTGGTTCAAGGCCGTGAACCCTGGCAGGAAACCCGCCGGGAGCCCGACATAGGCGGGGGCGGTGACTCCATTTGGCTCTATGACGAGTATATTTGGGGCGAGAGACTTGCTGCCAATACCACGTCAGCGTGGATTTGGGAGATTTATAGCGACGCAACGGCTCCAACTTCATGAAAGTTGACACTACTGGCCCGACATGCTATACTAACCTTGAGAATATCGAGGGAGGTTATTCATGTCTGGGTTATTGGTGTGCAAGGGTTGCGGCATCACGTTCGCGGCAAAGCGAATTGATCGTCAGTGGTGTGATGCGTGTAGGGTCGTTCAAGCGAAGGCTCGCGGCCACAAGTACGAAGATCGTTCCCAGGGGACTTGTCAGGATTGTGGCAAGCCTGTACAGCGAAGAGCTTTACGCTGCCGTCAATGCGACAACAACGCACGGAGTATCTATTTCCTGCGAGAAGCCAATCCTTTCTGGAAGGGCGGGTTCACAAAGGCTGATGGGTACGTGTACATTAGGCGACCACGTGCAATTGGGGAGAAGGGTCATCCATATCGGGCAGAACATATTCTCATATGGGAACGGACAAACGGGAAGCCTCTCCCTAAGAGTTGGGTTGTTCATCACCTCAATGGTATCAAAGATGACAATCGCCCTGAAAATCTCCTGGGGTTGCCTCGTGGAGAACATCACAAGCACCCTTTCCCGTCTATTGCGCCATACCAAGCCCGCATCCGGGAATTGGAGCGTCTACTGGCTGATAAGACCTAACAACCGAATACGTCTACACACGCCCAAGGCAGGGTCGAAAGGCTCTGCCTTGTTGTATATCTGTTAGACGGCGAAAGAGCCGTGCGGCAGAAAGGGAAGTGAGAAATGGCAATTGATACAGGATTCGGGCAAGTTCGGAAGTTTGAGGACTTCCTGGTAACCGCCATCGGGGACCTGCCGGAGATTGACACGCAGGCTGTCACTGGCGATACCGTTGCAGTCGTGGCTGGGGGAGAGGATGGCCGGCTGCGCCACTCCATCGCCGCCACTGATGACGACGATGTGGGGGCGACCACCTTTGGCGCGCTCAACTGGACCGCTGGGACCGACCTCTACATGTGCGCCCGGTTCTTCATCTCCGACATCACAGACAACAAGTTCTTTGTGGGCTTCGGGGACACCATCGCCACGTCGGACGAAACAACGTTCTCTGCCACCACGGACACGGTGACTATCGACACCATGAGCGACGCCATCGGCATCCTGTTCGACAACGACGCCACTACCAAGGTCCTGTGGTGCGTTGCCGGTAAGACGGATGCGGTGACGGTGAACAAGTCCCTGAATGCCAAGTATAACCCTGTGGCAGCAGAGGCCATGACCCTGGGAGTCCATCTTGGGGCCGACCGAAAGAGTGCGCAGTTCTACGTCAACGGAGTGTTGGTGCATACGGTTAGCTCTACCTCTACTATCATTGCTGCGGTAGACCTGGTGCCCGGAGTGTGGAACTATGAGCAGGGCACGGCCTACACCTTTGACTTGGACTTGCTGTATGCAACAAAGGCCAGGGCTACAACCTAAACCTGAGCAAGCGGGGGCCGGGAAAGCCCGGCCCCCAAGCCCCTATTCAAGTGCTGGCTTATCCAGCATAGGAGAACGAAATGGCAGCTTCAGCTACACATAAGGGCTGGCGGTACAGCCCCAATAATGGCATCCTGTCCGCAATCTACACCGGCGCCAAGGGCGGGGCCAGCGCACTGGCCGCTAATACCGCCCTAGCGGGGCTTTTCCTGGGCACCCCCGTAGTTAACGCCTTGGCCGTGGACTCCATAGTCGTCTCCAACCTGGTGGCCTCTGGCGACTTTATGGTGGCCCTCAACCGAGGGGGCAACTCTGAGGCGTATGTCTTTGCTGACGCCTCAGCCGGAACCCTCTATCTGTACGCCCCCAACGGAGCCATTACCTTAACCCCAAGCACGGACTTGGTTCTGGCCAATGGGACGGGCCTCATAGTTGGGGCAACAACCCAGGTCACCACTTCTAACGGTGACGGCGCTACCGATATGGTGCCGGAGTTCCAGGTGTTGGGCACCCTGGCAGCGGACGGTTCGGTCCTGGTGGCAACATTTAATACCACCAACACGCGGGCCGTCTCCCCTCACATCGCCCTGGTGAAGGGCGCTGCTGCGACTCAGGTAGCCACTACCGCCGTTGCCGACAACGAGGTGGTTGGCTCCATCATCGCCTACGGGAGCGATGGCACCGACTTCGAGACCCCTGTAGCAGCTATCGAGTTCGTAGTAGACGACAGTGGCGGGCCGGGTACGGGAGCCATTGGGGGCAGTATCGAGTTCTACACCACGGCTGACGGCGGGGAAACGCTTACTATAGCCCTGACCCTGAGCACGGCACAACTGGCCACCTTTGCGGCAGGCATTCAGGGCAATACCAGGGTGGATGTGGGTATTACGGGCACCACCACGGGTATCGTAGCCATAGACGGGGCCACTACTGGCACCGTGAGCATGACGGTGGCCGCCGCCGCAGGCACCTGGACCCTCACCCTTCCTGCCACAGCAGGGGAGGCGGGCGATGGCCTGGTAAGTGACGGTACGGGCATCTCTTCCTGGGTATCCGGTATGCGCTCCGTGGATGTCCAGTTGACCAACGCACAACTGTTGGCCCTTCTGGGCACTGACATCACCCTGGTAGCTGCGCCCGGGGCCAATAGGGCCATCGTGGTCCACGCCATCTATATGTTCTTTGACGTGACCACCACAGCTTACACCCTCGGTTCAGCAGCCCTGGCCGTGGGCTACGGAGGCGACGGTGCCGATATTGCGGCCATCACCGAGGCGGGCTTTCTCGACACTGCTACTGATGCGGGAAGGTGGTATCAGATAGGCGCTGCGGCAGCCACCCCAGCCATCATCACGCCTGTGGCAAACCAAACAGTGGTCATGCGGGCCACTGTCGCTGACATGACGGGGGGCAACGCAGCCAACACCCTCTCGGTACGGGTGTACTACTCGGTAGTAGACTACGTAGCCTTCACCTAAAAAGGTGCAACTTTGAAGGAGATAGATTGACCAAGCTAAGGGCTTCAGCCGGTGTGCCCCAGGCACGGGGAGGACTCCTTCGCCTCGTGCCTGAAAACACCGGCAAAAAGGAAGGAGTAGCAACAATGTTCGTAGCCAATGGGGAACTGCTGGAAATGCAGAAGGGGTTGCCGGAACTGGCAAAGTTAGACGTGCCCTCCAAGGTGGGGTACTACGTCGCCAAGCTCGTTCGCGTGCTGTCAGCGGAGATCAAGGACATTTCCGATGCGCAAAACAAGCTTGTTACCAAGTATGGCGAAGACTTGGGAGGGGGACGCTTCTCCATAACGTCACCGATCAACACGGAAGGAAAGCCGGGATCCCCCAACTGGGAAGTGTTTGAGAAAGAGCGCCAGGAGCTCCTTGAGGCTGAGAGTGACATTGAGTTCAAGACGGTTGTTCTACCGGCAGAAATCTACGTCCCGATTCCACTGCTGATGATGTTTGACCGCTGGCTAACGGTGGAGGGGATAGAGGCGTGAGCCAACTGCTCTGCACAGCAAAGGCCACCAGGACGCCGGGGAAGGTGGTGGTGGCAACCAACGTGGTGTCTATGGACGAGCCTTGCTTTGGCCTATCAGAAGTTAACTTGATGTCTCCAGGCTCCAGGGGGGTCCACCGATACCAGGTACTCGCGGTATTACGCCAAGGCAAGCTCGTCAGCTTCATGCGCGACATGGGGCCGATCTCGGAGTTCGCTGGCATTCAGCAATTCCGGGTGCCCGGCGGCATTATGGACGAGGCCACCGAGCGGTACGAGATTCTGCATACAGTAGGTGAGCTATACGACATCGCGGACTATCTGCGAAATGGGTACAGCAAGCCCCCTGACTTTACGCCTGGGGACCTCTACCGAGACTTGCGGCTACAGAAAGAAGAGAAAGCCCGATGCTACAAGCGGGCCAGCACCTTCGCCAGTAGCGTGAAAATACAAAGGAGTTAAGGCCAACATGGTTACAGCGGAAATAGAGAACGCGGATCTCATCGAGGAACTTCTGGCTAAGGGTGGGGATATCCCAGAGCCGGGAGACTTCATGCAGAATCGGGTTATTCACCAGGGGGACGATGAGGCCCCTGTGCCCATTGTGGCATCGTCTCTCGCCAGCGCCGGTTACGTGACGGTATGGGATACGCAGACCGGTGAACCCTCGGTAGTGAACCGCAACCTCCTGGGC
>ERZ1292644.532-Hain-H14-01um-R2-532-length-25303-cov-6_pt1 | contig 25303 bp, 46 predicted proteins | sample MGYA00564402_ERZ1292644 | MGnify/ENA primary metagenome ERZ1292644 (study PRJEB36523, sample SAMEA6512644) | groundwater metagenome | collected 2019-01-09 | study: AquaDiva: Metagenomics assemblies of 32 groundwater samples
AGGAAAGCCGCTCCAGTCGATCGGCACCAATGGCCCCGCGCTCAGTTGATCGGGATGAAATGGAAGCATGGCCAGGTCAGGCCCTTGCTTGCCACACGACATGAGCCAGGGCTTTTCAGGATCTTTGCCCGAGTTATCGCACCAACACCAGCCCACCACGCCTGCAATGTCGGGACGGAGTTGCAAATCCTGATAGAGCCAGTCGAATTGATCCGGCTCTAAAATGTTGTCATCATCCAACCACAAAACATAATCGGGGTGAGGCTTCACTTCGGCGAGCATTTCACAATGCTCCATCCGCGTGCAGTAGACGTTGGTAGTGTGGCCGAAAAGCACGCTCACATTGTGGAAGGCCCGTTCCCGCATCAGATGCCCGTAGAGTCGAGTCCATCCCCACACCCAAGGCTCCCCGAATAGCTCGCCGGGAAGGGAACAGGCGATGCTCACCTCACTGTCCGGGCGAAGTTCCGGCAGCCGCCAGGCGGGATCGGTCGGAAAGTCCAGAGCTTTGCGCGCTTCGTAGACTTGCTTGCCGTAGACGTACGCCTCACGCCGATTCTCTTGTGAGTAAATCTCATCCATCGCCGCCGTTCCAAATGCGGGGTGATGATGCTCGAACTTGATATCAGGCGCTTCGATCACGACGCCATCGCGCCGCGCCAGGTCGGTGAATTCGTTGTCTACAAACATCGACTCATAGGCCGGATGGCCCGCATATCCGAATCGTTCATACCGCTTGCGAACCTGAATTTGCGGAATGAAAATTTGGTCGTCATTCGGCGAGCCGGAGGACACGTGGAACACTTCGCCCGTGTCGGTAGCCGCCCAGCGGAGTAAAGTGTCCCAGCGTCTCGGCGGAAATAAATCGTCCATCGAAGCGACGATAATGTCACCTGTGCAATGCGCCGCGCCGCAGTTCCCTTGTGAGACGCAGTTATCGGCGCCCTGATTGACCACTACCGAGACCGCGCCCCAATCGAATCCGTCAAACTCTTCGATGATGCTCTCTGACCAACGCGAGTAATGCACAACTAAGACGTATTCCACGCCGTGAGGGTCCGCGCATTTGGCGTAGAAATCCGCCATCGAATGAGCCCACCAGAGCGGGGAATTCCGGTCAACGCGCGCCGTGCAATGCAGGATTGAAAAAGGAAAGCTCAAGATGCCCTCCGCATGCGCGTAGTCTCGTACCAGCACACCGCCAACTCCACACGATTCCGCTTGCCCAGCTTCCAGAAGATCATGGAGACTTCATCTTTGACCGTTGAGTACGGAATCTCCAGTTCGAAGGCGATCTCTTTATTGAGCCGCCCTTGGCAGATCAGATCGCAGATGCGCCGTTGCCGGTTAGTCAGCGGAGTAGGATGCTTGGGCTTGTAGTTCATCCCTTTTGCTCCCGTGATTTGAGAATGGCGATATCCTGCCCCTGCTGCATGAAAGCCATATCGTGCGCTTCCAGCTTCCTGGTGATCGACTCCAGAGTCTTGATGCTCATGGCCGTGTAGGTCGCGTAGTTATTCGCCAGCACTTCCAGTTTGACGATGAGCGAATGGAGTTCTTTGAACGTGGCGTGCAGATCTTTGGTAACTGCCTCTTCAAATTCATCCGAAGTTTCTTTATGCTCTGACAACTCCGTGCGCAGCGCCGCAATTTTTTCCTCAAGGTGCGCAGCTGAAACTGCTGTCGAGCGCCAGAAAACGAGCCCGCTACCAAGGAGCGCAATGCCCGCCCCCGGTATCCATTCGAGAGACATACACCCGGACCCCCAGAAATTCCGCCGATCCATCGCGAGAGCGCTCATTTGTCGATCCCTTCCCGCTTGATCGTATACGAGCCGCCTGAAAATTCAAGCTGTTCATCCAGCACCCGGTAAATCAGGTCCGGGTACCGGGCAATCGTTACCACCACATGCTGGCCGTTTTCGTTGGTGGTGCGGAAGGTATGGGCGTATGTCGCCGTGCCCCCTTCGTCGACCAGGTGCGTCTTCGTGGTGTGGTAGTCGATATCCAGCACTTTGCCGAGCGTTTCCAATTCATGCGGCTTGCGGATTCCGAATTCCGTCAAATCTAAGGATTGATCCCCGCCTTCCACGAATAGTTGACGCTTCCCCTCGTCGAACGCCAGCAGCGCGCCCTTAAAACCCTTGATGCTGTGCACCTGATGATCGACCCCTTTGACCACCAGCTTTTTCAACTCGCCGGCAGCCGCCAGGTGCTCATGGTGATGAATCTCTTTTTTCACCGTGATGACCTGGTCCGATGGGTACCCGTGAAATTCCTCGAAGACTTCGGCCGCCGCGTCCGAGGGATTCTTGCGCCGCGTGCCGGCAGCCGTGCAGACTGCGTACGCGTTGGCCGCGCCACCTCGCCGCTTCACTTCTTTGACGCAGCGGTCGAACTTTGCCGGATTCCCCCGCCCTTTTTTGTAATCGTCAATCGCCCGCTTGGCTTGTGCCGCGGTATCGTACCAGGAGTCAGGGTCCAAGGAAGAAAAGAACTCCCCGTCAGGCGTCCGGTAGAGCTTGTAGCCGCGATACGATCCGCGCACCGCTGGTTTACTAACCCTCTCTTCTCGCTCCCGTTCGCGCTCCGCTTCCCGTTCTTCTTTGGCGTGAGCAGCGAGCGCCCGTTTCCCCTCTCGTTGCCGTTCGAGATCCCGCCGATACTTCTCTCTAGCCGCTTTCGCCTGTTCCGCGCGATCCGCTTTCGCGCTTTTGCGTTTCGCCCCGAGATCGTACGTGTACTCCCGCGAGCCGAAAACGCCGCCAGGCCCGAAAAGGGGATTCTCTCGCCGCGCCCGCTTGTGCTTCCGCAGTTGTGCCCAGAACTGGGAGCGCTTGTGGTGTGGAGTGGCGCGAATCATCGCTACCGCATCCGGCACCGACATGGACGAGGAGAGGCCCCGGTCTCCCCGGTCGATATGTGGGGTGATCGCACCGACCGCCTGTATCCACTCCCCGACATTCGATGCGCCGCCGCTTGCAGATGGGTTGTACTGGCGAGTCTTTCGGCCCATCCCGGCGTTGCGCAAGACGTTTCCCACAAGCACATTGCAGGGACGACAGGACCAGGAGAGATTATCAGGCGCGTTGTTCTCTTCGTGTCCGTCAAGGTGTGCCACGTCGATCCGTTTTGGCCGCGCTCCGCAGAAAACGCAGACCCGCGCATGTTCCGGTATCGCCTGATTTGCGCGATACCGATACGCCCGGTCTGTCACTGCGAGAGCGCCCATTTTAGTTAAAGTCCAAAAACACTCGAATGCACGGGATGCCGGAAGATCCAGATATCGTACGCCGCCGCGCCTGGTCCGAGCTTTCCAACCGTGATTGTATTGCCGTCCTTGATCGTGATCGAATGCGGAGGCGTTGCCGGCCATCCTGAAATCGGATTAACAACCACCAAGGGCAATTGCAAATCGTTCGGAGGCCGTTCCACATCGAACTGAAAATTATGGATCACGTCCACAGTCTGCGGAGCGACGAGCAGAGCGGCAGGCGCCACGGGATCAGCACCAAATTCCACCGTGACATGCACGGACGCGTACTTCTTTTCCATTTGCGCTTGCGTGGGAGCTTTCGCCCCATTCGGATATAGATAGGTCAGTCCCATGCTCCCCTCTCAGTGCGCCGCCAGCGGAACGTTTTTAAGCAGTTCCGCCGCAAAGAAACAGGCGAGCGCAAAACAGATCAGACGCCCGCGCCAAACTTCGGGAGGATTCGAAGCCCCCGCCAGAATCGCCAGAACCAGAGCGAACACAATTAAAATAATGCTCAGCATATTCGTTTACCCTGCCACCCGTTTCGCCAGCTTGCGCCGCCCGCGCCTCACGCCTTCACGCGCGCCCCTCACGCCCCGCGAAGTCGTACCTACCACCGAAATCACCACGTACGCACCAAGCACCACCGTGGCCCACTCTTGCCAGCCCCACCCCGTGTAATCGAGGCCCGTATCGAAGTACCCCATGCCATCGCCCAAGGTGTTGTCGGACGCTTTGCAGCCGCCGCACTTCCCGCCACATCCACAGCCCGCGAGGCCGCGAATTCCAGCAGCGCCCGCTGGAGTCGCGAAGTATGTAGGCGTTCCGCAGTACGCCCCGAAGCCCGTACCATCTACTCGTTGAATTAACTCCGTGCCCGGTTGGGGTTGATGCGCGGGAAAGCCGAGATACGAGCCGAGGCCCGAGCCATCCACACGTTGCACGAGCTGCGTACCGGGTTGAGGTTGAGGAGCAGCAAAAAGTTTGTACATTATCGCCTCCCCATGAACAGCACCAGACCGAAGACTCCCACAATGGCCCAGTACACCGTTGAATCGCAGATCCCCCAACTGGGAAGAATCGTTTCCGGGCAAGTGGCGGCCGCCGCGAGATTGTCTGCCGTCTGATTCATCGTTGCCCGATTCTGCGCGAGCCACGCCGCATAATTTGCCGCGAGAGTTGCATCTACCGTCGATTGAGCATCCGCCGCCGAAGCGGGAGGCGTTGTCAACGGAGATGGATTACTCAGCGTGGCGACCGGAGCCGTTGGAGTCGGTGGGGCCTGCACCGGAGCATAAACAGAAGGATTAGACAGCGCATTTGAGGCCGCCGCCGCCGCAGAGGGATCCAGAATCCCCCAGCAGGTTGGTACAAACAGGTTCGACCAGGAGTCGCAATCGTACGTCACGCCTTGCGGACTGGTGACGTTATACACTCCAAACCCGCGCCTGAATCCGTACGCCATCACCGTGCCAGCCTCCGCTTTCTCGTTGGCCGCGAGCCCGCGATCCGCTCCACCACCGACCGAGGCGTCACGAGTTCCGCAAAGCGCTTATTCGGGATGCCATGCGCCTTGATTTGTTCCTGGACTATCGCCCCGAGCCCGTCTTTCCCGTCCCAAAGTTCCACCCGGACGCCGAGCCGCCCGACTTTCGCCTCTGCCCACCGCGCGCACCCTTCCCCGATTGCCAGAAGCAGTTTATCGAGGCCCGCAGGGTCTTCGCGCGGAGCTACACGACACAGAGTACGTTTCATTTGCGAATCCCCGAGCCCACCCCTATTAAAAGGAGGAGAGCCCCGCCGCCCAAGACAAGCATCGGCGTGCTGATGCCAGGAGCGGGAACGGGAGCAGGTATAAAGGTTACCGCCCCGGTGGTTGGATCGGTCGAGTACGAGCCCGCCGAGGTATCAACGTTGCCCTGGGATGCGACGACGAGCGCCGCATAATCTGCCGCCGTGGTATCGGGAGCCGCAACAGGCGCCGCGACCTGGCCGGGAATCGAGAGCGTCACGGAAGAGTTGCCGTTATCTCCGAATCCTCGGAAACGCCCCATCCCCCGGAAGGCAAAACCGAACGCGCCGAGCCCCGACATACCAAGGCTTGAGGAGATGAGAGGCGAGACGCCAGCCCAATACGCGGAGCCCGGAATCGGTGTTGAAAGATTGGCGCCAGGGAATGCTACCGATGGATCGGGCGCATTCGCAACGCCCGCCTGCGTGCGATTGACCAGATACCAGTTCCACACATCAGGCGTCGTGTATGGCGTATTGCAAGTCGTGACCCGCGCAGGAACCGCCGCCGCCGCGCTGGCAGTCGGCGATCCGCTTGCCGTCGTCTCAGGAGTAACGATCGTCCGCGCCGTCGGACTGGAACGCGCGAGAACTCCCAACCCCGAGATTCCTGCGCCGCCCGGACACGTTACGGCCGTATCGCCGTTCTGCAGTCCCAAAACGACCGCCGCGACGAGTTCCGAATACATCGTGTCTAAGGAAGGCCCGGAATAGGTAGGGGGATTCGCTGGAGTGGATGCCGCGACAGAAGAAACGGCAGGCGCCGCGGCCGGAGTCCCAGCAGGAACGGCCGCCGCCGGCGTCCCCGCTACAACTGGCGATGCTGCAGCCGCGATTTGCGCCGGTTGACTCTGCCACCAGTTATAGGCCAGATACGCGGCCCCGCCGACAGCGCCAACCGTGAGCAAGGTCGTCATGTTGTCTTTTGCCATTCAACCCACCGGAAAAATTGCATTGGGATTAAAGAGACAACTCAACGGAGGCTGTATCGTCTTTGTCCCGACCGAACAACTACCCACACCACTTGATGGAGCGCCAATGCAGGGATTGACGCCGATGATATTCCCGCTGGCGTCCACGGGCACAACTTGCCCGTTTGGTCCTATCGCATAGGAGGACGTTGTGCACTTTTGCCAGTTTGAAAAGGCCAGCATTGCCGCACCGCCCCCGAGGATGAGAAGAAACCATTTCATCAGTGAATCACTCCCGAGAAAAGAAGAACCGCCGCTATGACAATTAAGCCCCCGCAAATCCAGATGCAGTAATCCACCCAGGTATCCTCATTGCCGCCGCGCTCTTTGTCTTCGATCATGCCGCCGCCTTTCGCTTCGGACGAACACGACGAACTATCATTTCGCTCAAAACACGCGGCCTGCTGGTAAAGAATTGAGAGGCCGCCGCGAGACAGAACCACTCCGCGAAGCCACGCTCACGGAACCATTCCGCCGTGGCGTTATCAATGAAGGCCATCCACGCCGTAGTGTCTGGGATGTTCATTGAGTTCGCGATTGAATCATAGGCCGCGTGAACAAGATACCCCAATCCCTCTGCAATCCCGTCACGCACCGCAGTATCGAGATAATCCGCCGCGTCCCAGATCTTGGCCGCCTGTTCAAGCAACGCCTCTCCATGCGCCTGATACTTTCGGTTCTCGCTTTTAGAAGGCTTGCGCCGCGTATGTCGCGTCATTGACTCACCGCCAGAACGCCCACAAGAGCAGCGCCCGCCCAGACGTACCACGGGATTGTAGTTAGATCAACGCCCGCTATCACCGTATCGCCAGCAGCAGGAGCAGCGCCCGTCGCCGTTGTTCCCGCCACTGCGTTTGACAGCTGCGCTGTGACCGAATCATCGTAGACGTCCGGGTCATTGGCGATCGGGTCACGGTATCCATTGAACCAGTTCCAGCACGCGCCAACTGGAGGCGTACCCCAAGGTGGAAGGGCCGCGGCCGTCTGATGCCATGTGCACGCGCCCGCTTGCCGATCAGTGATGCAACGGACGCCCGCGTCACCCGTTCCCGATTGTCCGCAGAGTTGCTGAAGTTGGGACCAGAGCGTATCGAAGTTTGCAAGCGCCAAGGTTTGCGCCGACTTTGGGCGCGGAGTCGGAAGCGCAAAGTACGCATGGATGTTCTTATCGAGTTGCGCCGCCGCCTGATTCGCCCAGGAGGAAGTTTCAATGCAGGTTTGCCCACACCCGGAGTTTGCCACCAGGTATTGAACGAGCAGCGTAACGCCCGCGAGCGCCGCTCCCACGATTGGAATTGCCGCAGTGAGCGCCGCGCCTGTCAACCCGAGCACCGACCCGCCCGAGGCCGCGATCGTGCTGAGCACCGCGGTACCCGCGCCCGTCGCCAAGCTCCCGCCGATCTGGACATCGGCGCCCGCCGTCGCAGCGGTACCGAATCCTCGATAGCCGAGGCCCCGCCGCGCTCCTGTCCAGACGTAGCTCATTTTTTGCCCATCATCAATACGAGCAGCAAGCCCGCGCCGCCGATCAAAAGCATAGTGGGCGAGATGCCCGCGATTGATGAAGCGATGGAGCCTGGCACGGGAACCGCGAACCCCGGAGATTGACGCAGGATTGAACCATTCGCCCCTACCACCGTGCCAGGTTGAATGGAGTTGATTTCTGCCAGCGTCAGCCCATCTTTCAATGCAGCCGTCGAAAACGCCGCCCACTGCGCGGAGCTTTGGGAAGGGGCGACCGTGCCAGTTACCGGCGCCGCGCCTGGCACGGTGAATGTCTGTGTGGTCAGGCCCGTGTTGGGATCAACTCCGGTAACGGGCGCCGCGCCCGGTACAACGAATGTCGAGACCGATAGGCCCGTTGTGGGATCGATACTTGGTACGACCGAGATTCCCGAACTGCCCGTTACGCCGATTGCATCGGGACCGAGAGCCGGACCTTCGAGCGCTGAAAGCACATCCGAACTGCTGCCGAGATCCGCTATCGCCGCATCGCTCGCCGCGTCCCCGAAGCCCCGCCGCATCCGGTACCCATGCAGACCGGAGAAGCCTTGCTCCCCTGCATCCTCTATTAAGCGGCCGTCCTCATCCCAAACAGCGATACGCGATCGATGCGATTGAGGGACCGACCAGCCGGGATACTTCCCGTGGGACGCGTCCAAAGGAAGCCGTCGGCCATCGCCGAGAATGGCCCGCGGGTAGACATGCCCGAAGATCTCAGGCTGTGAGGGGTCTACTGCCAGCGTCACGAGCTCCCGCCGCACGCCCAACACCTCGAGCATCGCCGGAATAATCATCGAGTAGATAGCGCAGTCCCCCTCCATCGCCCGCATGCGAACCAGGACGGCCGGCTCAATAAGCAGCTGGAGTTGATCGCGCTCGCCGAGCCAGACTTCAATCTGCTTGTGGTGATGCACGAAGCGGAGATTATGCTTGGCCCACCAGTAGACAGATTCAGCGATGACTCCGGACGAGCATCGCCCGCCCTGGAGAGGATCGACGCCGGCCATCGCGTAGAGCGGCCCGCCGCGAAACTGCCGCACCGCCGAGACTGCGCACTCCCGGACGATTGGATCTTGCGCGGACCTCTTTATATGCCCGCACATGATCTCTATCGTTTGGGCCGTCGCTTCGTCGGGATCGGGGGAAGCCGGGACCCGCCAGGCGCGCCGTAAGAATTCCCTCGATAGAATCGGGGGACTTTGTACAGAGTCCGCGGGAATTGAAGTGCGCACACGGCGATTGTGTCATAAGCGGCAATCCGGGTCAAATGATTGAAATGGCAGGGAGCTATGATAGCGTTCCCTCTAGCCGCTGCCCCTGACGTGCCCGTATAATGCCTAACAGCATCACAAAAAGGTTTGAAATAAATGGCAAAGTCCTATACAAAAGGTGGGAAACTCCGCCAGATTCCGAAACGGGAGCCCCAGAATTCCCGGCCGGCCGAGTCCGATCCGCTTGAAACGGCTCCCGCAAGCGCTCCCGAGGCCACCGACGCCGCGCCGAGCCCCGCCGCCGCCGATCCGAAAGAGAAACCCCGCCCCAAGACGCTCACTTTCTTTCAACGGATAGCCCGCATTGACCGCGCGGACTGGGGAACGCGCGCCAAAATCAAGCTCTACCGCCTCCAGCCCCTCATCAATCGCTTGGTGGGGAGCGAACATCGCTTTGTGACGATCTACGAGGAAGTGATCTCTGAGCAGAAGATCAAAGTCGATCATGGCAGCGGCCGGTATCGCCTCTACCTCAATTACAAAGTGCCGGCAGGCGTCGAAGAAAAAGAACTTGATAGCATCGAGATTGATATTTTAGACCCGGCATATCCGCCGAAGATCCCACCAGGCGAATGGATGGAGGACCCACGTAATAAGCAATGGGCATGGGCGAAGCCGCCAGGCGCGAGCAATTCTCCCTACGGGGGATACCCAACGCCGCCGCCCGCCGCGACCACACCGCTAGCGGACCTTGCCGAAGTTTTCCGCGTAGCGAACGACATGCGAAAAGAAACGCGCGAAGAAATCGCCGCCAGCGCACCGCCGCCCCCACCCACGCCGCCAACCGCCCCGACAGTAGACCCGTGGGCAGCCGCCGAGCGTATTCTCAATATGCGGAGTGAGAATCCAATGGTAACGATTCTCACCGGGCAAATCGCCGCGATGCAGACAGAGATTTCAGAAAGCCGCAAGGAACAATCGCGCCTACAGTCTGAGATGTTCGCCGCCCAGCTTGCCGCGATCAAAGCGCAGATCCCGAACGAGAAGCCTAAGACGCTGATCGAGCAAGCCACCGAACTAGCGACCGCCGCCGATAAACTCAAATCCCTACTGGGAGGGAATGGAACGGAGGCCACCGCGGCGCCGCGCTCCCGCATGTCCGGTACGATGGAATTCTTTAGCGACTTGCTCCCCAAGGTTTTCAACTCGCCTATCGTGAACGCAATCGCTACACGCCTTGCCTCCGCACCAGCGCCCGTGCAGGCGAACGGCGCCGCCGCGCCTGTGAATGGAGCAGCGCCGCGACCTCAGCCCGCCGCCCAGCCCCAGAACGAACAGGAAGAGATCTTCCAGTGGGTCAACGTCGCCATCACGCCGGCCCTGGTAGACTACCTCGAAAACGACCTCTCAGGCAGCGACTTTGCAGAATGGGTAGACTCAGGATTCCCTGATCGTCTTGCAAAGCTCCAGACGATCACTCATACCAGCATGCCCGGCCAGTCGGGACCCCCGGTTATCATCGGGCTCTACCGGATGAGCGGGCAGCTTTGGAATAATGTACTTGCGCCGCGGGAAGCGCAGTTCAAGGCATTCGTCGCGGAGTTCTGCAAGTGGAAGCCGGAAGGCGACGAGCCCATCGAAGTGAAAGCCGAATCTGAAGGCGCGGAGCAAGCGGAAGGAGATTTTTAGAATGATGCCAACGCCAAATCCGTATTACCCCGTTGGAGTAGGAGTTTCCAGAGAGCGATACGAGGAATTCCTGAAACAGAAATACGACCTCACACAGAGGATGTGCGTTAAGCTCGCGAATTTCCTGGGAGCTTTTGGTCATCAGAGCGAGGCCGATGAACTCACAATGGCGCTATCGTCACTGCTGAATCTCGAAACAGTTCAAGAAATAGACATACTGCAAAACGACCCCGGCCCGCGCATTGACGCCGAGTTTTGCCCGCCGCCCTTCGATCTGACCGGACAGACCGAACAATTAGCGCAGTGCGTCGAGAAGGCCGAACGCCTGAAAGAACAGCTAGGGAAGATACGCGCGGGATTGGACCACACGCCGCTCGAACTGAAGGCCAACATCGAGGCAGCAATCGCCTACTTCGAAAACGAGCAGCGCAACGCCGAGCAGCAGCGCGATTGGATTCAGAAGCAAATCGAAGCCCACCAGCCGAAACGAGCGAACGCCGAATGATGCCCGAGCCCCCGGCACAATACCAAGTCCGTTGCCGTTTCTGTGGAGAAATCAAAAAAGGCGCGCCATTCATCCCCCTGGTAAATGGCCAGATAGACGAGCGCATGATGAAGATGGGGCAAATGCTGTTCAAGCACATGATGGAGAAGCACGCCCAGCAGATCGGTATTATCATCATGCTCGCCGGCTTTGAGTTTGAGGACCCGACCGTAAAGCGAACGCTTGAACCCTTCCGCGTGGCGATCCGGCACGCGACGATAGCGAACTACGTCACTGACGAGCAATTAAAAGATCGCATCGCGCGATTGGACGAAATGGGCAACCTTGATATTTTCGAATTTGCCCGCGAGCTTCGGGACTTTCTCACCGAATCAGGCTCTCACATGCCGAAGATGGAACAGCCTGTGCCCGAGCCCCCCGTTACCGCATAGAGCCCGCGATTCGATATATATAGCGTTGAAAAAAGGCACGTGGTACAGTGTCTCCTGTGATGTCTACTAATCTAGCTACCCTCCCCGAAAACTCCAATGATTGGCTTACCAAACAACAGGCCGCCGTCTTTCTGAACGTCGCCGAGAAAACGATTGAACGCATGGCAGCGCGCGGCCAGATTCACAAAAGCATCCGAAAACGGCCAGGATTGCCGCCCTTGTGCGTCTATCATGGCGAAGATCTTTCCAAGTTGAAAGCCGAAGAACAACGCCGCACCAGCTTCGCAATACCGCCTTTAGACCCATTCGTACGTGCGCTCAACGCCATCGTGGACCGCGTGACGGCTCCGCCCACTCAGTTAGCCCTGCCAGCCCCGGCCGGCGCGCCAGAAGGCCCGCTGCAAGAGCCCCACTTTCTTTCGTTGAAACAGGCCCGCGAAGTGAGCGGACTGCCCCCGCTGGTTTTACGCCAGCAGTTTATTGAGCGAGGCCGCGCGCTACGAACTGGCCGCGGCTGGCGAATCTCGCGCGCCGATCTGGAACGCTTCGCTCGCAGTTCAGACGGGCGTGGCGGATATGTCTAAAGAGCCCAAGGCGAACAAAAATGCAAGTTGGCTATCTGAGGGAAAGGGTATAGGCTAAGGAAGTTTTCCGGGAGCTGTGAAAGGCTTTGGCAGACGTTCCAGCCCCCGGAAAGCAGCTTTTAAAACCGTCAAAGAACATGACAGGCCCGTCCAGGATAGCGAACGCCGAGACCTCCCGCAATAGGATAAAAACTTTATGTGCCGCAGTCATAGACCGCCCGGTACGTCAAAAGCATTGCGCTACCAGCAGATCGTATGTTTCATTAGGCTTATTGGCCTCGAAGTCTGAGGCCGAAAACTTGTGGGGTTTGCAGTTTGAGCCCTGCGAGGCGCGTACCCAGATGGCTCATTCATCCGGGTACGCGTGTCTTCGGACCAATGAACGAGTCCGCAGGCCATCATTCTATCCCGGAATTCTCGCGCATTTCAATTGTGGATTTAGGAAGTTTGTTATAGCTAGAACTGGCTATAAAGAGCTACCCAATTCGAAAGAGCCCCGCGCGGTCGATGCGCGAGGTGAAGCCGTCGAAAGGCCCCCTCCCTTTGACCCGTGAAGTTTTTCTCGAAGCTGCGGACTTCCGCCAAGAACGACGCAGCGCCAAGGGCAAAAACCGAACGCAGGAAGGGTACGGCTCTTTCCACATCATGCCATATCTTCCCCGCGTTTGAAAGTGGCAGTTTTTTGAACGTTTCGAGGGAGAGCATGAAAAACGAAAAAGGCGAACAAAAATCAAATCAACAACCGCAATCGGAATACCAGAGAGTCCGCGCGCTCATGAAGGAGATCGGCTCCCCGGACGGATTCGATCCGCTGCCCCCCAGCCAACATCGTTGGATGATGGACCCAGACGTTCCAGGCCTTCAGCGCTTCTGGGGGTGGATGATCGCTCACACGGTCCATTGGGGCCACCGTAGCGCCTTCGCAATCGACAAGAGCGGCATTGAGCTACATATCGAGCACGCCGCGAAAGATCTGGAGATGGATTTGGCGAATGCCTATCACTACTGGAGGCTAGGCCTACGCCGCGGGCTCTGGCGGAATGGCCAGCCATCCGAAGGGGTCCGCCGCCTTTATCTGACCGGAAAGGTCCCAAAATTCAGGCGAACAGAAGGCGATGAAAAGTCTGTACATACAATTTTTTCTGCCGCCATCTTAAAGCAAATAAACGGCTTGAGCGCAGAGCAGAAAAAAGCCCTCAGGGATTCCCTTGAGGCAGAGATAAAACTGGAAAAAGATGTGCAAGCCGCCCTTGTTGCCGCTAATCGCGCCGTCTTCATCCAACGGCAGGATAGCATATACAGCCAATACGGAGTCAACCCAAGCCGCCAGGAGCACGTAAAGCCGGGCGAGAATCCTGCAGACGCGGAAGCCCGCCGTTCCAGGATCGAACCCATCCGCGCGCCCATAGAGTTGTATGTAGAAACAATTCGCAACTTTGTACAGAGCGCTCCGAAGACACCCTGTACAGACTCCCCCTCCTTATTGACTTCTGAGAGTAACTGCCAGAGTAATGGCTCACGTGTCGCCCGGTCGGTCGATTCTTGGCCCGCAAGTACCCCTCCTGTTGATGGGAAGAAGTCCCACAAACAGCTACCCGCAGCGGTAAACGCTTGCCCACTTTCAGAACTGGAAAAACAGGCGGAAATGGCGATCTATACCGAAATTCGGGCCATGCAGCAGGCTTTTAAGCACATGGACTTTGCGCGGGAACTGATTTCGCCCAAGCGCAAGAGTGACCAGCTTTTCGCTTATCGGGTCCTCTCTGCCGTAGGACCCGAAAATGTCGAGCAGTTTTTAGCTCGCGTGGCGCAGCAGCTTAAAAACCTGGACAAGAACGCTTTTGGTAAATTACCAGGTCAAGCCCCGGCCCCGCGCTCCCTCGGCCTGATTCTGCAATGGGCGACCGAATATAGCGAGCATTTGGACGAAGCCGCCAAGCTGGAAGCCGCCGAGCGGACGCGATGGACAGAACGGGAGATTCGAGCTTGTCAGGAAATTTTGGAAGATCCGACCGAGACGGCCGAAGCGAAACACGGAGCAAGGAAGATTCTAGAAGGGCACTCACTGAAGAAAGAGCAGACTGCGTGAAAAGAATCGGACGACGGCGCGATTACACAGGCGCGCCGTCTTCAATCACCCATTCGATTTCAGGTGGATCAATCAGCTTGTATTCGGCCATGATGAGTTTGTCGCATTCCGACACGGCCGAATCGAGTTTCGTAAACTTCTTTTTCGAGAGCAGGTTATCCCCGCGCTTTACGCGCTCCACTCCCCGCCCGTCCAAGTAGCTGGCCAGCACGTAACCGCGAAGCATTCCCTCTTGCGGTTCGCCGGCAGTCTGTCGATGAATCAGAACTTTGAGCTTCATCGCGATTCCCCCACGCAAAACGGCATCGGCCCCAGGTCGCAGTACACACAATACAGACGTTCGAGGCAATCCGGGCAAGTCAAATAGCCGCATCGAGGACATATCAACAGCTCGTCGCAGATATCGCATTCTGTTTTCGGATCGCAGGACTGGCAGGTAAGCTGATCGTGGCAAAGACTGCAAGTGTGATCGAGCCCGTGAAGCGTTTCGCCGTCCGTCGCAGTTTCCGCGACATCCTGCCAGGCACGCGTTTCTTTCAGCGACAGCCGCTCAAATGCCACATGGACGCCCATCCAATGCGCCCAGGCCGTATAGAGCGTTTTGGCGTCAGCTATTTTCTGACTGAGTAGAGTTTGTTGATTCATGTTCGACTCCCGGCCGCGGCCCTGCCAGCGCTTGCGCCTGATTGTATGCCTGCCTCAAGTGGTAGGCCAGCAATGCCGCCGCGTTCTTTGCCCCTACTTCGTCCAGATGCGCCGCAGAGAAGTCCCCGGAGTGGCGCCGCATCGTGTCGCACTCTTCCGCGATCCTGATAAAGAATTCCCAGCGGCCTTCCGTCATTTGCGCCTCAAAAGCGCTTCAATCCGACCGCCCAGGTGGATAAACAGCACAAGCGCCAGCGCAATGTTTATTAAGGCCAGCGAGGCGAGAAATGGTACGCCGACAGCCAGGTAAAGCTGAATGTTCGTCATTTTGGATTGCCCTCCGGATCGAGCCCTACTTTGTCCAGCAGTTCGGAGACAGCGATATCATCCCGCGCCGCGTTCCGCGCGTTCATGATTCTCAACTGTTCTGCGATTTCACGGACGCCGGCCAATATCGATGCGCCTTCAGGAATATCGAAATGCCCGGCGCGCCAATGATCGAAAAGAAGCGCCTGATTGAACACGAACCCAACGCCGCAAGGGCATTCAAAGAAGCCGTTAGGAGTCATTACCGTACGCCTCAGTTCCTCAAGTGGAGGACGATAAAGCCCCTCGAAGATTGGAAGGGGAGCGGGATCTATCATGGCAAAACCTCCACAGCATCGAGCGCCACGCACCCCGAGACATTTTCAACGAAGACAACGGCCGTATGGCCGCTCAAGACGTAAGCCGCCGAACGCGTTCGAGTCTCTATGCCGGCCGGTTTTCCGATCACCGAATGGTAAATTACGGCCGTCCCTATGGGGTTTTTGGCATTAAAGGCCGAGCATGCGTTGACCAGTTTCGAAAGAGAGGGAGGCTTCATGCCGCGTCCTCCCGATCCCAAACGCCGAGCCAGCCCGCCTTAGCAGCGGCAATGAAGAGTGTCGAAATCGCGCCTTGTTTTGCTTCATCGTTCCATTGCTCGCCAGAAGCCTTGAGCCCGTCCGTCACGATTTGAACGAGTTCCCGGAATGCCGCATCGTACGGAATCTTGCCGCCCAACTTCCGGGAGCCCGCCGCCATGGCCGCTATCGCCGGTTTCCGCGATATCTCCGGAAGACGAGCCGCTTCAGTGCCCGTGGGACGAAGCGCCGCGCGATCGCCGGCCCGTACCAGTTCAATCGAGCGCGAAAGCTGCGCTTCAATTTCCGACGTTTCGGCCGCCGCCCGCGCCTTTTCAGTGGCAGGGGAAAGCCAGATCGACCAAAAAGGAATCTCCCCCCTTTTCTGATCGTGGAGGCAAATTCTGAAAGATTCGCCCGCCCCCAGCTTTAAAACCCCCAGGGAATCAGCCTGTGAGCTTGCCAGATGAAGCGTACGCCCATCAGAGAGCGTGTAGAGGCTCCCGGCTCCGTTGGGGAGCTTGTAAGGCTCCGTAGCGCGATCTAGGGTGAGTTCTTGCGGTTCGTTTGGTGTAAATTTTACAATGTTCATCATCAATCCTTCGTTTCTTTCTCCGTAAGCTGTCGAACGGCGCGCTTCAAGCTCTCCGCGTTTCGTTTCCGCTCCCGACGTTCCCGGCAGAAATAATCTATAAACGCCATCACTCCCGAGAAGATTACAAAGCCCACAATAAGCGCCACAACGCCACTTGCGACCCGCGCACCAAAAAAGCTCACGCCGCCCTCCTGAATCCCTCCAACTGCCCGCAGGCTTCACAGTATTCCAAGCGGTGGCAGTTGGCCGCGTCCATCATTTCGCCCACGGTTCGGGCGTTTTCGATGATATGCCGTTTGATCGCGCAGAGGATCGGATCGGGGTTTGAGTCGCCCGCGTCTGGTTCGGGTTCGGGTTCGTACCAGTCTTCGAGAGGAGCGCCTTCAGATTGCTCGTAAAGATCAAACTCGCGATCCGTCATTGCTGCCCTTCGAGTCTTTCGAGGCGCTTTTCATGCGATTCAGCGATAGCCGCCAAACGCTCCGTCACAGTCACGAGATTGAGCGACGCATCGTACAGCCGTCCCAATGCCCGCCAAAATTCCTCTTTTTCGAAGTCCGTCATAAGCTCGATTCCTCCAGCATGCGCACCAATGCCGTGATGCCGCGATTTTCGTAAGATGGATCGAAAATGTCCGTACGCAAAACATCTTGCAAATCAGCCTGTACCTTGACGCCCGAACCGTCAGCGGCCTGAATCGTGATCGAGATATTGTATTTTTCTGGAAGCTCTTTCACCGCTCACCCCCTACTGGAAAATGAATCCGTCCCCGTCGCCACTGGGAGAATCCGTCATGCTCGTTTTCTCCCGTCGCAAAGAATTGCAATCGCCCTCACGTGCTCTATCACCATTTCGATCCAGGTGGACAGCCCAGGTTCCGGCGCTTCCAGAAGTTGCGCCAAAATCGTTACATGCCGGTGTAAATCCCGGTAAATTTTCGGGCACTCACTAATGGGTGTCACCGCTCACCCCCTACTGGAAAATGAATCCGTCCCCGTCGCCACTGGGAGCGCCAGAAGGCCCCGGAGATCTCACCATGCGCCCGCTGTACGCCCAGGAAAAACAAAAGCGCGATAGCCCCAAGCCCGTAGGAGAGGGAGACGGCGCCGAAAAAAAGTTGCAGTGCGATTTGCATATCAGCGCTTCCCGTTTCCGCCGCGTTCGAGGAACACTTTGACAAGTTCCTCCAGACGAACAAGGTCATTTTCAATTTTCATATGTCGCTTCCGACTGGTCCGCGCTTCTTTGACCCCGGCGCGAATCGCGCGCCGCAGATATGCGTCGGTCTTGTCCATCCTGCGTTCGGCTTTCTGCATCCGTTCGTGATGATCGAGCAGCATTCCCGCGTGCAGTTCCGCCGACCGTACCAGGGCTTCTAAGCGTTCGTCGATCGTCATCTTTTCCCCTTTACGAGCGCCCGAAAGGCCCGTACTTCATCAGGCGTCAGGCCCGCATCTTCGAGCATCCGCAAGAGCTTTTCAAGATAACTGGATTCTCGCGTGGCGTCTTTCATTTTTGATCCCCGTCGAGTTCAAGGACTGAAACCGCCCAGCGATGCGACTTGCCCCAGAGCTTTGATAATTCACGTTTTGACATGCGCCGAATACGCCAACCGGAAATGGCGACCGCCAGCCAGCCCAAAGAGCCAGCCGCCACGAAAACCCATAAGCCAAATACCGCGATATCGAAAATCATGCCGCTTTCCTCCGTTCGAATTCTGCTTCCCAGCCGTGCGCGTACTTGCCCATTCTCAAAAAATAAAAGTGATTGAACATCCCTTGAAGCGCCGCGAAGTCGAGCGCTTGCAGACGTTGGAATGCTTCAGGCCCTACCTTATGCAGCGCTCCCGCGCCGTCCTGATGGCATGTAAAGCAGATCGGGAGCGCCGTGAAATCCGATGTGCGTTGTTTCAAGCCGCGAGGCCCGATGTGTGCCGCTTCCACGCGCCGCGATGATCCGCAAGAAACGCAGGGGAAGCGCCGTACGAATGTCAAGTACTGCGAGTCCTTCAGCGGTTTGCTAAACCGCCGAAGGATTGACGCAACCTCAAAGGTGAAGCCGTTCACTTCGCCGCCGCTTCCAGTTTTTTGGCCGCCGCGAAAGTGGCCGCGCGGGAATTGCAGATTTTGACTACTAGAGCATTGGAATCGTTGCGAACCACAACGCCGAACCATTCCGACTCGTTCCGGCGCTTGCCGCGTGAATTGGTATCGTACCCGCCGCCTTGGATGCAATCACCGACCGCCAGGCCCGACACGTCAAAAACAAACTCGCCGCGCGGGGAATCGAGAAATGAAGAAATGCCCTTCACTGTCGTGAAGATACCCACCCAGCGCTTGGTTTGGCCGCCGCTCCACAACTCGAACCCGAGAAAGCTACACATTTTGTTGCCGGCCAGGCCCCAGAGGTACCCGCCGTTTTTCGCTACCATCGCGGCAATGCGTGCCGCTTTCGCGTCCGCTTCGGCTTTTTCCGCGTCCGTCAGCGCCTTTAGTCGCGCTGCCGAAATAGCGTCCCGCCGTTTCGACTGTTCCGCGTTGAGGGAGAGCTCGTGGCCATCCCGAATCATTCCGCCGTAGCAAGCGAATCCGGCCGGCAGAGGCGCGAAAACGTCCAGTGCCTCCACTTCGGCCAGGATGCTATCTACGATCGGTCCGTCGTGCGCCAATTTCAGATCTCTCGCGCGCTTTTCCTCCGCCTCTTTCGCTTCGCGTACGATCCGCTCCGCATCGAGCTTGGCATCAATCGCCGCGATATACGCGACCTGCGCCGCCAGCACTTCCGCCAGCGTGAGGGGAGGCACATCAAGCGCTAGCGCGGTATACGTCTGTCCGCGCCAAAACGATTTAGACGCGTCCAGACTCAAAGAGCCGTCCGCGCCGATGGTAACTTTATCCAAGAGCGCCGCGTCTTCAAGCGTCATGGTTTCCGTTACGGTTTGGCTGGCATTCCGGCCAGCGATCAATGCAGCTTTTTGCCCCGCTGCGCTAAGGTTGTAAGTCACTTTCACATTCTGATTCATGGTCTTGTTTCTCCGTCTGAAATCTGCTACTCTTTGATTGTACGGGATATCAAATGTAAAGTCAACCAAGATCGCGACAAAAGCTTGCCAATCACCAGGAAAATCGCCACTGCCCGAAGCGCATCTAGTTGCTTGATTCTCATTTTTTAGGTTCCGCTCTCCGTTAACTCCGCGAACGCATCGGCGATTTCGCCCTCATCCGGAATCTCACAGAGACATCCAGACGCGTCAATGAAAAGCCATCCGGTTCCGTCATTGACGAAGTACTGCGTCACGCTGAATCCGTCCTCGTAGGCAATTTTCTGAGTTTTCAGTGTCACATTCTGATTCATGGTCTTGTTTCTCCGTCTGAAATCTGCTACTATTTGATTGTACGGGATATCAAATGTGAAGTCAACCAAGATCGCGACAAAAAAGAAAATGCCAAGCGAAAATAGTACTGCTATCGAAAGTAAACAGGGACGCGGAGGAATCCGGCCAGGCGCGGGAAGACCGCGAATCATACCCCACATGCCGGACTATGAACACTGCCCCTGTATTGATTGCCGGAAGGCCAGGGGGTGGAGTAAATGAGCCCACCGGATTGTAGATTCTGCAAAGACACGGGTATCCAGGTCGTTGACGGTAAGCAATGCTACTGCTTTTGCGCCGCCGGACATAAGAAATACCGCTTGGAACAACCCCGCTTTCTGCAATTCGATCACGAGCAGGAAGCGATAGCCCGCGAAGAGGAAACGCTACCCTAAAGAGCGTACAATCACAGGCATGCGCAAGCACCTGCAAGTCCTCTTGCCTATCGTTTTGTTGGCCGCTATTTCTTTCGTGTCGATCCAAGCTGGCATCATTCAGGCGATCATTCCGGCCGCCGCGCCGACCGCGAATAAACGCGGAAATACAAACGTATTCCAGCTTGCGGCCGATAATGCCGCAGCCGCCGCGGGTACCGCATTTTGCGACGACGGCAGCGGAAATACAACCACCGTGGGATGCAACGTGGCCAGCAGTTCCGCGTTTTCGGCCATCACCAGCGGCACCAACACGAAGGCCGGAATGGTAGTAGGGGCAGGCGCGACGCTGGCGACCGCCAGCACCGGCACGCTTTTTGCAAATGGCATCCGCGCGTATACCGTGGGGACGCTCCCAGGCTCCCCGAGTCCGGGTATGCAGGCATACGTCACAGACGGCTCGAACTCGCTCGATTGTTTCGCGGGAGGTGGAACGTCAACCGTACTTTGTGGTTGGACGGGTAGCGCATGGAGCCCTGAAAGCGGGGGAGGTAGCGGAGCGTTTTTAAGCGGCCCCACGGACCCCGGAGTTTCCGCCGTGCCAACAATCGTGCAATCCGCGAGCGTCAATGCTGGCGGGTCAAGCGGCAGCCTTGCCTACACTTCCAATGTAACAGCCGGTCATATTAGCATTGCGGCCGTCAATTGTGAAAGCGCTACACCCACCGGCCTAGCCTTCACCGACAGTTTGGGCACCGCGTATGTGTCGCGCCAAGGATCGCAAGTCGGGGCCGCCGGAGCCTACATCTTCAGTGGACCCCTTTTCTCTTCGGGGCCAGATACCGTATCGTTCACTGCTGGCGCTGGAACATGCGTCTTATTCATTGCGGAAATGGCCGGCAGCAACGGGGTAGTAGACGCATCCGTCGCGGGAGGAGCAAGCGCGGTGACTACCGTGACTACCGCCGATCTAATAATCGGTTCGACTTACCTTGCCAGCTTTGCCAGCACGGCGATACCTCCCACCGTCGCACTGCAAACACAGCATGAGGGAGGCAATAATCAGATGCTTTTGGCCTTGCCCACTACTGCCCCCGGTTCCTATTCCATCGCGACCACGGGAAGCTGGAATGCCATTAGTGTGGTAGCGTTCCGCCCGACGCCGCTCACTTCACCAGGCGTCAATGGAAGTTTTTATCTCAATACAACCACGGGGGTGCTTTGGGGACCAAAAGCAGGGGGAACATGGAGCCAATCGGGCCTTTCGCTCATATCGACTACGGGCGCAAATAATCAACTTGTTTTAGGTGTTGTGCCCGTTTCGGTTACGACGTGCGGGACAAGCCCGTCGCTGGCAGCAGGTTCGACCAACACCGCAGGAACGATCAATATAGGCAGCGGCGTAACGGTCACCGCGTGTACGCTCAATTTCGGCACGCCGACTTTCACAAACGCGCCATCGTGCCGCGTGAACACGAATTCAACAGTGAGCATAGGAGACGTGTCAAGCGTTAGCGCCTCCGCCGTCACTTTTTCACTTTCCGCCACGCTGGGAGGCGGACAGCTATACTATTCCTGTTTTTAAAGCACAGGCGTCACGGTCTGTCGCGGGTACTTCACGCCGTGAGGGATCGGGCGCCCGAGAAAGCGGCAGAGCTGAGGCCAGCCGGCGCCCGCGTCCATATCCATCACTAGAAAGTCTTTCGGCCTGTGCCTGAAGTACCAGAGCACATCGGAATTGTGCTTTCGGTAGCGTGCCGAGAAAATTTCAGCATCGAACGTCTTTTGCCCGTAGAGCAGTTTGTGGACGCGATGCGTAAAGGGATCGGTAGACCAGGCCCCCCGGAATTTATTGTGCTCGAAGCTCCAATGATTCCGCACGCTTTCAAGCCAGCGCGCCGCGTCCCGCACGGTCAGAATGAATTTCGAGCCAGGGTAGGCTTTATCGAGTTGTTCGTAGAGCAGCGTGATTGGCAGATCGGAAAGCGCGTAGGATTGCTCAAGCGTAAGCGACCGCCCCGAGGCCGTCATCTCTTCCCAGATGGCTTTTGCCCAGTGCGCCGACTTCCAATGCTCCGAATCGTACCCCAGGATTTTCAGAGCAGCGTGCAAGGAAGTCGTTGCTGTCTTGTGCATGCCAATTCCAAAAATGCGAGTGGGGAGCGGATCGAGCTCGAGCGGCCTTTCAAAGTCGAAGTTTTTGAAGACGCGCCCCACTCCGAACTGGCCGAAGTTGGCAATGGTGACCTCAGAGTCCTGAACGATTTCAAACTGATCCTCACCGGCCACGTGGACGCGCGCATGAGGGTATTCTTTGAAGCGCATCTTATCGTTGTGAATCACCGCGTCCAGGTACTTCCGGTCAATCTCCATCGGCTGATAGCCCAGGCGTTGCAGCCGGAGATTAAAGTCTTTGTCATCGGGGGACCAGGTATTGAATTGTTCATCGTACCCGCCCGCCGCCAGGTACGCCCGCGCCGATACGACTATGCGACCGTTCACACCGCGCGGCAGGCGATCCGCGCCCATTTGGATCATGCGCGCCCACAGGAAAAGATCGGAGCGCCCCTCGAAAACCTCCGCGATCCCGGAGGCGAAACCCGGTCCCGTGAAGTTGTCTGCATCGAGATTGACCAGCACTTCCCCGCCTTCGATAATCCCCAGGCGATGCGCCAGGTTTTTGGCGTGCGCCATGCGGAAAGCCCCGTCATGCATGTACGAATAGACCGCCAGCCGGCCATCTTCGAGCGCCGCCCGGTGATTGTCCTGGAGATATGTTTTCAGGTGATCCGGGCTGGTGTAGTCCACAATCACGAATTTCGCGTTCGGATAATCCCGATTGTCCGCGAGGTTTTTGGGAAGGGTCTTTTCGATATGCGCCGCGCGGCCCTTGCAGGTAGTGCAGAACACGATTGTTGGCTGTGGCATATACTAGGAGGCGGTAAGAGAGAGAACTTCTGATTTGTGGTTTGTGGTTTCAAGCGGCCCGTTTCCGGGGGGAGACGGGCCGTTTTTATTGCAGACCCGCCGCAGTCAACGCAAGTTGAATCGCCGTGTTGAGCGTCGTAGTAGTCGATGCAGGCGCCTGAGTCGCCCGCAACGCTCCCGTGGCAATATTCAGCAGCGCGTTGCCGATGCTGGTTTTGTTGCCTTCAATCACCGCGGTATCGAGCGGAACACCGTACGTTTCGGCGAGCTGCGCGACTTCAACCGCCGTCGCCGTCGCCGTGTTGGGAATCGCCTTTGCGATCGCTTGCACAATGGGCAGCGCCAGGGGGACCAGCGCTGCAATTTCCTCTTCTACCGCTTTCGCTTTGGGAGAGGTGAAAACACCTTCGAGTTTGGAAAACAGGGACGTGAGCCAGCTCATGCTCAAATCATATTAGAAATCGAAGGCCATTTCTTATTTGGACGCCGGTTTATTCAAACGAATGGAGAAGGCTGGAATCGTGATCGGGCCGATATCGAGCGTCCAACCGTCGAGTTCCGATATCGTTTGATCGAGATCGTTTACCGTTTTCGTTTCGAGCGCTTGAGCGGAGACCGCCAGTTGATCCGCGATTGCCGTGAGATCCGACGCGCCCGTACTCAGGTTGGATTGCAGCGCCGCGCTCAGTCGGTCCACGAATTCATCGGCAGCACTTTTCAACTGGGCGACGAAGGCAGCAAGTACGGCAGGGTCCTCAACGTTCATACGCTCCCTATTCTATGGGAATTCCGCGCGCACCGATGCGGGAGTCTGATACCAGAAAAGGAAGAGAGCGAGAAGGAGTAGGAGCACAGCGAGCACAAGCAAGATTTTCTCGGCCCGCGTCACTTTTGTAAAAAAGAGGCAAAAACCTTGTCACTGTTAGCCGTCGCCTCCTTCATGCAAAACGCCTGCCCCGCCGTTCCCGCGAGCGACCCAAAAAACTGATCGGTATAGCCCGTTACGCCCGATATGTTCTCAATCTCTGTCGGCGAGCTGCCGCACGTCCCGAAGGCCAGCGTGAAGGTGTTCACGTTCGGGACGCCGCCCGATGCGGAAGTGACCGCGAGATTACAGAGTGAGATCACTGTCGAGCCCGAAGCCGCAATAATCGTGGTGTAGCCAGTACCGGATAGCGCCGTCTCAATTTGCCCCGTGCACGCCGTAGTGACTGGAGTAGGCCCGCTGCTGCCGCCCGATGTGGTTATCGTAGTTGGAGCGTTCGAGGCGCCAAAAAGGCCCGTCAGATTCCAGTGAATCGTTCCCGTGCCAGTAAGTGAACTGGGATTCACGGCGATGTGTGGCGTGTAAGTCTTCAGGGCGATGGTTCCAGATTGCGGAGTAGCCGCGATGGTTACCGGGTTTGTCGTGCCATCGACCGCGCCGCCGCACGCCGCATACGTTCCCGCCGTGCCAGTGCCGGAATCGGGCGCGCAATCCAATTCGACCGTCGCGGCCGTGAAGCCCGTATACCAGAAGTTCAAGCGCCAGCCGATTGCCGGATTCAGACCGATATTCGAAAGATCCGCGCCGCGCGTTTGCGATGTTGCGGAGGAGGACTGAGTTAGGGTCTGACAAAAAGAAAGGCCCGAAAGGGCCAGAAAGAAAAGCAGGCGTTTGATGCTCACAGAATTTCTCCTGTGATTTCGTTTGGCACCCGCCGATCATCAGCCATCGCTGGCCCTAAGATCTGCGAATGCGTCCCGAATACGGGGCCACCAATTATGGGATTCCGCTTACTACCTTCGGACTCCTCAGACCCGAACACGGCCCCACTGAGTGCCGCGCTACGCCATCCGGTTAGGCACCCGCGTGCCGCTTTCGCGTATCGGTGGTCGTTAATGCCCAGCCGGTTCGGGCAAAGCAACCTTTGTAGGCCGACTGAAATGTAGACCGATTCCGGCTGGACTGTTCCAGTATGTGCGGAATCGTCAATATCTGCTAGGCCCAAAGCTATAGAAAAGTCCCAGTACGAGGGACCGGTCATCGTGAGGCGTTTCATTCCTGCGATTGTATCAGCGGAGGAATGTGGGGAGCACCCGTATACTTTCGGCCTGCCCGCTACAAACTTTGTACAAACTTTCCGACTGCGGAAAAAACGGCTGCTACCGTCCAACTGGATTGCGCGCCAGATCTTCAATGAGGCCGCAGTCAGAAGAAGAAGTCTACCCCGATTTGCCAGAAGATGCAAGAGGCCCGCGCCCCGCCCTGATGGCCGGGTCTTTCAATGCGATTCGATCTAGCCTGTCAACCTTCCAGCGGACAGGAGCCGAAAGCCGTTCATCCAGCACGCGCTTTACTGCTTTCTTCACTGGCACGTCCCCGTATTGCTCGCCGTCTTGATCCGAAGTTGGACGGCATCGAGCGCCAACTTCCCAGGAAGCGCAAGGAAAAATTTAATCGAGCTTTGAATCGAGGCCAAGCAGGACGCCGTA
>ERZ1292644.533-Hain-H14-01um-R2-533-length-25275-cov-20_pt1 | contig 25275 bp, 58 predicted proteins | sample MGYA00564402_ERZ1292644 | MGnify/ENA primary metagenome ERZ1292644 (study PRJEB36523, sample SAMEA6512644) | groundwater metagenome | collected 2019-01-09 | study: AquaDiva: Metagenomics assemblies of 32 groundwater samples
GCTTCGGCTTCGTGGCCCGGCGCACCGCGCGCATGGCCTGACTCCGCGCATCCGGCGAGACTCCGGCCCAGCGGGCTTTCCCGCCTCGCTTGCCGAGCTTCACGGCCTGCTGATTCTTCTTCTGTCGCATGGGGTCAGGATACGCCTGACGGAGCGCTTCGTCAATCCCTCAGACGGACGGCCTCGCGGAGGTATTCACCATGAGCCGCGCCTTGGCGATCGCCCGGGACGTGGCCCTGACGCTGGCGGCGCTGGCGTGGGCCGCGACGCTGGCGATCAACGGGGTGCAGGCCCTCTACCTGGAGCGGCTCCAGCTCGCCGGCCAGGTGCAGGTGCTCACGCAGCAGCTCCAGAGATTGGAGGCGGGGAAGAAATGAGACGGGTCGCCCTCCTGCTCCTCGTCCTCCTGGCCCTCGCCGCGCCGGCCTCCGCGTCCGTCATCACGGCGGCGTCAGCCTGCCCGGCGACAGCCGCCCAGCGCTCCGCCTTTGGGGTGCAGTTCGGGGATCTGTGCTACGTCACATCTGATGCCCTTTTTAGGATCTGGGATGGCACCGGGTGGCGGACAGTCCTGACGACGACCTCGACCGGCGTCTTCCTGCAGGGCCCGGGCATCACGGCCGGCGCGGGGACGGTGAACGCGGCCGCGGCCGTCCAGCGGTCGCTCTACAAGTCGACGTTGACGTTCGCGAACTTCTCGGCCGCGGCGCTCACGGCAGATGCCACCATCGCCACGCTGCCCGCCAAGGTTCGCCTCACCGGGATCATCGCCGACGTGACGACGGCGTTCACGGGCGGCGCGGTGACCGCGGCCACCATGACGTGTGGGAAGACGGCCGGCGGCAATGAGTACATCGTGAGCTTCAACGTCTTCGCGGCGGCCATTCTCATCGGCGACGCCGATGCCGAACTCGGGGCCTCGATCACGCGCGCGGGCTCGATCCAGGGCGGGGATCTCCCCTCCTGGACGGTGACGACGGCCGTGCAATGCCGGCTTACCACGACGGACGCGAACACATCCGCGCTCACCGCGGGGACGGTGGTCTATTACCTGATCGCGGAAACGATGCCCTAGCCGAGCGAGACACACACGATGGCCGCCCTCGCCCGCGTCGTCCACATCCCGCCTCGGCGCTGGAGTCCCGTCAGCGCGTGCCGGCTCATCGGCTATCCCCTGCCGCCTGACCCGGACCGCCATCGCGGGCTCTGGGGCATCGAGGGGCGGGCCAGGACGCCCCGCCGGGCGTGGGACCGGCTCGATCTCGCGGCGGCCCACCGGGCCTTCCGGGCGCGCGTCCGCCTCCTGCAGGGGGATGACGACGCCACGGAGCTTCGGGCCGTCATTGCGGCCTGGGCCTGGCTCACGAGCCGCGTCCGGATGCGGGGGGAGAGGGTGGAGCGCCAGGTCATCGGGATTCCCTCGGGGTTGATGGGGCTGTGACGGTGGCGCCCGTCGACTGGGCTCGCGTCCGCCACTTTCGCGCGACTGAGTGGCGCTCCGTGGCGCACATCGACCCGCGCCTGATCTACGCCGTCGATGATCTCCGCGAGTTCATCGGCGTCCCGATCGTCCTCGGCGATACGACCGGGCTCGGCCACGACCCGGCCGGCATGCACCCGGCGGGGCGCGCGGTGGACTGCCACGCGGAGGGGATCACCCTCGTGGACTTTTGGCTGGCGGCGGAACGATTCCCAGCGTTCGGCGGGATCGGGATCTATCCTCCTGGAACATGGGACCGTCCCGGCTTGCACCTCGACACGCGGGACGCGCCTCACCGGGCTCGGTGGTGGCGCGATAGCACCGGCACTTACCACCCTGTCACGACGGGCACGCTGGCCGCCTGGGCCTAAAAGGAGACCGCCATGACCCTCGACCTCTTCCACTCGCTCATCCCGGTTCTTGTCCCGCTCCTGATCGCCCTCGCCAAGTGGGGCGTGCCCCGCGTGCCGAAGGTGTGGCTCCCGATCCTCGCTCCTGTGCTCGGCGCCGGCGTCGACGTGCTCGCCTACGTCGTCGGCCTCCAAGACGCGGCGAACCCGGTCCTCGGGGCCGTGCTCGGCGCCGTCGGCGTCGCGCTCCGGGAGATTCTCGACCAGCTCAAGCAGGCCATGCTGGGCAGCCCCTCGCCCGATGCCGGCCGAAAGTGGATGTGGCTGCTCGTGCTGGGAACCGCGCTGGGCCTCGCGCCGGTGCCCGCCACGGCCGACGAGGCGGCGATCCTGGCCCGGCTCGACGGCCTTGAGGCCCGCATCAACGCCCGGCTCTCGGCGCTGGAAAGCCGGCTCGATGCCCGGGCGGCCCAGCCGTTCGCGGCACCGGTGGCGCCTGATCTGAACGCGCAGATCTCCTCTCACTTCGCCGCGGTTGCTAACGTCAAGCTGATGCAGAGCATGATCAAGACGCTCGACCCGCCGCGTGGGTTCATGGAGCAGGCGGTCGGCGGGGACAGTACTATCCCGGCCCTCGCCGTCATCGCGGTCATTCTGAAGGCGATCGGTGGCACGTTCGCGCTGGGATTCTAGCCGAGTGACCGCGCTCCTGCTCGTGCTCGCGCTGGCGGGCGGCTGCGGCCTAGCGCCGCTGTTTGAACGGCCCCCAAGCCCCGAGGCCGAGCTGGCGCGCATGCAGGCCATGGTCGGCGTCCTCCGGGCGCTCCAGCCGGCGCCGGCCGCGGCCCCATCCGTCCTCACAGCTGACGATGTCCGCGAGATTCTCGCCGTACTCCGCGAGCTCGATCGCCGGGTTCGGCGGCTGGAGGAACACCCATGAAGCAGTGGACATTTGAAATCCGCTACGAGTCCCGCACGCTCACTATCCACGGCGAGGCGGTGGTCGTCGGCAACTACGATGGCCCGAGCAAGCCCGAGGCGATGGTGCGGGCTTCGCTCCGTGACCTGGAGAGTCTCCGCGTGACGCTCCTGGAAGAGGCATCACACTCTGGTCGGCAGCACCCCTATGATCCTCGCTGCCGGTGCCAGCCGTGTGAATCAACCGCGCCCTCGGCGAAGGAGTGACCATGCCGCTCGTCTGCACGCCGAAGAGCCTGCCGCGCCACCACCTCATCGCGGCGGCCGAGCGCGCCGTGGCGGAGAACCCCGTCAATGCCCCGCCCGCCGCCGGCATCATGATGGCGCTCGCGACTCCCACCCGAGAACACCTGGCCATGTTGACGACGAAGTGGTGGGGCGCGAAGGGGGTCCATCTGACGGTGGGCTTCCTCGACAACCCCTCGGCCGAGCTCCGCTGGCGCCTCCTCGCCCATCTGAACGCTTGGGGAGAGACGGCGAACGTCCGCTTCGTCATGGGCGGCCAGGACCCGCAGGTGCGGATCGCGCGCGAGGGGGGCCCGACGGGCGGCTACTGGTCGTATCTTGGGACGGACGTGCTGTCGATCGGGGCGGGGCACCCGACGCTCAACCTCGAAGGCTTCACGATGGAGACCCCCGAGTCCGAGTTTCGCCGGGTGGTGCGCCACGAAGCCGGGCATACGCTCGGGTTCCCGCATGAGCACATGCGCCGGGAGTTGGTGGCCCTGATCGACCCAAGGAAGGCCATCGCGTACTTCGCGGCCACGCAAGGATGGAGCGCGGAGGAAGTCCGACGGCAGGTGCTCACGCCGCTCGAGGAGGCGTCACTGTGGGGCACGGCCCGGGCGGACCCGAACAGCGTGATGGCCTATCAGATCCCGGGCGCGCTCACGATCAGCGGGGAGCCGATTCTGGGCGGCCTCGACATTGATCCATCTGACGCCGCGTTCGCCGCCCTGGTATACCCGCAGGCCCGGCGATGACAGATTCCGGCCTGCGCCGTCGATCGACGGACCAGACGAACGAGTTCACCGTCGAGGGCGCCGGCATGAAGGCGAGTGCCCGCGGGCGTTCCGCCACCATCGCGCTTGCGGTAATCCTCATCGGCCTCGGACTGGGCTACGTCGTCCATCAAGGGTTCGCCGCGCAAGCGCGCGCCTTCGCGGCCGTAGACCAGGGGCGCGTCGATTCAGTGGAGATGCTCTCCAAGCAACACGCCGCCCTCCTCGAGGCGAGCCGAGCCATCGTGCAGACCAACCAGGCGATCCTGTGTATTCAGGCGCTCGAGCAGCCGGAGAAGCGCGTGGCGATTCGCACGGGGGACGTGTGCCGGTATCTTCTTGGAACGGCAACGCGAGGCGGGCGATGACGCCCTGGGGAGATCCACGCCACGGGGGAGCCCGGGTGACCCGCCGCGTCCTTCTCGGCACTGCGCTGGTCGCGCTCATCATCTGGACCGTCGCGGCCTTCGCGGCGGGCCAGAAATACGAGCGGGCGGACTGGCCGCACTGGCGCCCGGTGGCCGAGGGGTGCCGCGACGTGCGGCAGCAGGTCCTGGAGCGCGATGGCCTGAGTTCGGACGCGTCCAGCCCGCACGGCCCCAGGTGGGCCTACTCGGAGCGCCGCTGCTGGATCATCTCGGGCCAGTGGGTTGACCCCTACGCCGAGAGTTGGCGGATTCTCACCGACCCGAGCGAGCTCGACATTGACCACACGCTGCCCCTCGCGCTCGCGCATGCCTGGGGCGGAGCGACGTGGTCAAAGGACCGCCGCGCTGACTACGCGAATGACCTCGGCTTCCGCTACGCGCTGCGGGTCACGGACCGGACCATCAACCGGAGTAAGGGCGCCCAGCCGCCCTCCGCGTGGCAGCCGCCCGCCCTGGGCGCCCGCTGCGATTACGGACGCAACCTGGCCACCGTCATCGTGATCTGGGGGCTCGACCCGCCTGAGGCGGAGCGGGCGGCCATCCGCACGCTCGTGGAGACCTGCTGATGCCCGGCGGCGCCTGGCGATGGTGGCAGTGTCTGCTCTACGGTCTTGCGTCTGGCGTGCTGGTCAGTCTCGCGATGCGCTGGCTCGGGTGGCGCTGATGCCGAACGACGGCCCCGAGCACGGCGGCCCCTGGCACGCCCCCGCCGGACCCCTGGGGGCACCCAGCCGGGCCGTCCTGCCGTCCCTGAGCCCGGTGCCCGCCTTCCCCTGGCTCTGGCCCCTCCTCACGGCGGCGATGGTCCTGGCGGGGCTCTTAGGCTTCCTCGCGGGGGCGTGGTGGGCGGGATCGTGGTGAGCCGGAGCCGCGTACAGTCGGGACAGCGCCACCAGTAGGCCCAGATCGGTTTCCATGGGTCGGCGCGCTTCAACTCCGCCAGTGGCACCGGCGTCCCGCAGACGAGGCAGCCGATAGGACTCTTCTGTCCCGGCTCGCCGGCCAGGGTCCGGACGATCACGGGCAGAAGCTCCTGGTTGTACCGGAGGCCCTCGGCGAGCTGAGCCCGCTCCTTGGGGCCGAGGGGGGTATCCTCGACCCAGGAGGGGCGGGTCATGAAGTCTCCGGGAGTCCGCGGGCCCGGATGGCGGCGACGATCCTCTCGGCGAGAGCGTGCCAGGGCGCCGCCGGTCCAGGAAGGGGATGGAGGACAGTCCAGATTATATCCGCGCACCTCTCCCGCTCGGCGGCCACCGCCTCGGCCGCGTGGGCGTCGAGGGCGGCGACGAGATAGCTCCGATACTGTTCCGCCGTCCCGGTCGCGTCCTCGGGATGGTTGAACGACCAGAGGATGTCTCCGCGCTTCCCGTCCGAGTGAATCAGACAGACCGTCGTCTTGCCGGCCGCGTCCCGCCGAATCTGGATCGCCGCCTCCGCCCGCTCCCGGCTGGTCATGGGGGTCCCTCCTTCTCCTTCGCCACCGTCTCCTGCAACACCCTGAACGCGGCCAGGAACATCGTCCCGAGGATCAGGGCCGGGGTCAGCGGGGCCGGGAGCATGTGCTCTCGCAGTCGGCTGGCCAGGTGAGTCGTCAACTCATCCCCGATGTCCATGCTGATGCGGAGCTGCTCGGTGGTCATGGTCTCCTGGGCAAGCCGTCGGATGGCTCCGAGCAACGCGTCACCGGTCATGGAGCCATCCCCCTGGCTGCCATCATCGCGTCAGCGTAGCGATAAGAGATGGCGGTGCGGCGCTGAATAGAGTCGTTCTGGTACTCTTCTGTGGCCGACGCCAGCCCCGCCAGCGCGGCGGCGGCGAAGAGGTCGCGGAGGGTGAGGTGCATTCGAGCGATCTCCCGCGCATCGAGCAGCGCCGGATTCTCAGGGGTGGGCATCGGGGGTCTCCTTCCCGTTGGGGCGATGTGTGCCTGGCCCGAAAGGACCTACTTCGCGCCGTGTGCGCCACGGGCGCAGCCACGCTCCGTAACCCTGCATTATTGCGGAGGCCCGCCCGCGCTGTTTTCCGAGCTTTGTGCGCCGGGGTCGGCAAGGGCGGCCACGTACCGGGACAGGCTCCGGCGGGGGATCCCCAGCCTCCGGGCCATTTCCCGCCCGCTGGCGCCGGATTTCAGGAGGGCCGCCAGGGCAACCCGATCCACGGTCCGCTCCGGGGGCCGGCCGAGCCGGATGCCCCGCTTCTTCGCCGACGCCATGCCCGCCGCCACCCGCTCGGCGATCAACCCGCGCTCCAGCTCGGCCATCACGCCCATCATCTGGTAAAAGGCTCGGCCCATGGGCGTCGTCGTGTCGATCGGCTGGGTGGCGCTGACGAACTCCAGGCGGAGACCTGCGAAGTACTCGGCCAGCTCGATCAAGTGCTTCGTGGAGCGGGCGAGGCGGTCGACCTTGTAGACGATGACCCCCTGGAACTGACGCCGGCTCGCATCCTCGAGCAGCGCGTCGAGCCCGGGCCGCGCGCGGGTCGCGCCCGACACCGCGACGTCCTCGTAGTACCGGAGGATCTCGTGCTTGTGGAGGCGGGCGTAGCCCTCGATCGCGTCCCGCTGGGAGTCGAGCTTCTGCTCGTCGGTGGACACCCGGAGGTAGCCGGCGAGCTTCACCGCGGCTCCACAAGCAGCCGATCAATCTCGGCGATCTGACGCCGGACGTCATCCCGCAGCGCAATTGCGAACGGGGGGGGCGCGAGGCCGGCCCGGTTGACAATGGCCTCGGCCACGCTCGCCACCTGCATTAGATCAACGCGCGTCCAGCGGAGCCGGCGGTCCCGACGCCAGCGGCGGATGCGGGCCAAGAGGCTCATGGGATCTCCCCGACCAGCTCTGAAATCGTCACCCCGAGCGCCGCCGCGATGCGCCGGACTGTCGAGAGCGATGGGTTGCGGCTGTAGCGGCCCTCTAGGATGGCCACATAAGGCTGCGTTAGGCCGGCCTGCTTGGCGAGCCACTCCTGCGTGAGCCCGCGCTCTTTCCGAAGATTCCGCAGATTCTTGAGTGCAGACATTTTGTCGTTCCCCTCACTCGCAGCATCGGCAATACCCGCAGTGGAACCGGAGCACGCGGCAGGAGTAGCAGGGCGTGGTCACGGCCCCGCCCCGACACACCCCGCGCAGTCGCACGCCTCGGAGTGCGCGGCGCGCCCGTTGAGCCACGCCTGATGAGCCGCGCGGTCGAACGCCTTCCCGGGCCTCAGCACGCGCTTGAGATGCGCGATCACGTCCTCGACGGCGGCATCGGTGGCCGCCTGCTCAGCCGGCGACAGGCCGCGCGGGTCGGGGCGCATGGCTCGCCTCCTTCGGGCAGCGTGGGCCGCCGAGCCAGGAGTGTCGACAGATCGGGCAACGACGGTGCGACTCGGCGAGGGCTCCGCCAACTCCGTCCGATCCATCCGTCGCTGGTCTCGTGAGAGACCCGGGGCCGGCCTGGGTGGGCGCGTCTCGCGCGCGTAGTTCGGACTCCTTCTCCTTCTCCTTCTCGGACTCGGACTCGGACTCGGACTCGGAGAAGGGGAAGGCTATGCCATAGCCTTTAGAGAGCCTTCCCCGTGGCTTTCCGATAGCCATTCGCATAGCCTTAGTAATTCCGTAATATTGACAGAATGTTGCGACCATCGGCACGTTCGGCAATGCCGTCACCGAGCGCAACAGGCTGATCAGATGCTTTGGGTTGTCCAGACGTAGGCTTGGATCGAATTGCAAACCCCGAGTTATCCACAACACGGGGCCGTCGCGGTGGATAAAAGCCTTGCTCGGACTGGGTCGCGTCTCAAGTTCCTGGAGGGCCTGCTCGACCTCCAATTCGGCGAGCCCGGTCTGGGACGCCACCACCTGGGAGTAGTAGCGGAAGATGCACCCGGGCCCCACCTCCTTACACAGGCGGAGGGTCAGGAGCGTCAGTCTCGCGTGCGGGCTGAGCGCCTGGTAATCCATGTCCTCGAACAGCGCTGAGTACACGCCCCGATAGAGTCCCCGGCTCGCCCGTGTTCTCATGGCTCCGTCTCGTCAAACTGCAGCCGACTGAGGCCACCGTCAAAGCTCCAGCGATAACACGGCACGCCGAGCCCGGCCAACTTACGAAGCACCATCGCCTGATCTTGCCTGAGCGGATGCATCGGACTTGGCTTCACCTCCACCATCATGAGTTCCCCATCTCGAAGGCAGAAGAAGTCGGGCCACCCTCGCTTGGTCACCACCCAGCCATCACGGCTCAGGATGTCATGGCAGATTGCCTCGTCTGGGTTATGTGGCCAACGGCCCTGCTGGAGACGAAGCACCCGTGGTTTCCGGCGTGGCTTCACTTATCTTCTCCGTCATTCCAGCTGCGGAGGGAGATGCGTGCGCCGGCCGCGCATCAAGCATCCACTTCCAATACGCCGCCTTGTGGCCGTTCGGGCACGTGCAGTCAGGCGATGGCGGGTCGGCGTCGCCGCGTTCATGGCGCTCCGCCAGGTCGGAATCGTAGGGACACCCGTCTCGATGCAGTGGAAACTCGGTGCCCTCGGCGGCCTCGGTCGCCCAGTGCAGCGCACGCTGGAGCACGGCCCGCTCCAGCCGCTCGGCGACCAGCGCCTTGGCCGCGGCGATGAGACGGCGTTGCAGGTTACTGATCTTCGCGTCGGCCGCATCCGCACACGCGGCGTTCGCCGCGAGACTCCGCGCGTTCTCCGCGAGGGCCTCGTGGTACTCACGAACCAACCGCGCGATCGCCTCGAGCAGCGGCTCGTGACCCCGATACCGGCCCATCGCGTCGGCGACCGCCTGGCCTCGTCGCTCCAACTCGCGCTTGGAGTCGTCCCACTCCCCCTCCACCCGCGCCAGCTCGGCGGTGAGCCGGTCGACCTCGGCGAGCAAGACCGCCTCGCCGCTTGAACACGGCCAGTCCTCTCCGCAGAAGCACGCCTCCCGCGTGTAGTTGAAGCCGCGCACGGTCATGCGCTGATGCCGCGCCCGAATCTCCGCCAGCCGCCCCGGGCTTATCATGATCGCAGCACGTCCGCGCCCTGCGCCTGGAGCCAGCGCACGACGACAAAATGGAACGCCCGGTGGGCCTCATCAATTGCGCCCGAATTCGTCGTGCAGAGGTTTCGCTCGCGCATGGCTCTCAGTTCGAGCTGATCCAGTAGCGCCCGCGCGTCCTCATTGCTGATGATGATGGCCTTCACGTCCCCTTCTCCTCCACCAGGGCGGCGGCGAGCGCCAGCCTCTCCACGGTGATCGTCACGCCGCGGTGTTTCCGGTCGATCCGCTGGAGATAGGTAAACCGATGCCCAGACGTCGGCGTGTCGTCGTCGATCATCCCGGCATCCCTGAGCCCGTCCCGGAGCGGCTTGCACGCGGCCGGCAGACCGTCATCGTCCCAGATTCCGCCGGTGTGGACCGTGAGCGTCACCGCCTTTGGGGTGGACGCGGGGCCGAGCGCCGGGTAGGAGACGGGATGACTCGCCTTCGTCCAGTAGACCGCCATACTCGTGCTGTTCCGCCACCGCCGCGCAATCCGGGCGTGCTTCGACCAGTGGCCCCACGAGCCGTTGAGCGGGTTGGTCAGGCGGCCGGGGACGAAGATGGTGAGGGTCATGACTCCGGAAACCTCCTCTTGTCCTGCCCGCACCCCGCACAGCGCCAGATCGCCTCCGGGTCGTACCAGGCGTCATCCGTCAGCCAGAGCCGGTGCGGCGAACGGACGCGGCAGGCGAAGCAGTAGCGCACCTCCCAGCGGTCGGTCCGCCGCACGCGATCGGCCCGGCAGAGCCAGCCGACGGGGTGGTCCACGCCCGGGGCGAGGAGAGGGAGGCAGGTCACGGCAGCACTCGTCTCCTCTTGATGATCGCGTCGTACTTCCCTTCCTTGAGATTCCGCAGGATGCACTTGAGACAGTACCCGCCGTCCGTTGCCCCCGGCTTGCCGCACCGCCGGCAGCGCCGGTTCTCGTCCACCGTGATCGTGGGGGTCATCCTGGGGTCTCCTGTCGGTTGAGAAGCGGGGCGTCCCCGACGATCCTGGCCCGCGCCATCGCCACATACGCCGGGTTCAGCTCGATCCCCACGAACCGCCGGCCGTACCGCAGCGCGACCACGCCCACCGTCCCGCTGCCGGCGAAGGGGTCGAGGACGAGCTGGGGCACCGAGTCGGCTGGAGGGCAGGCGCATGTCGGCGCCCAGCCAGTCGTGCGCGTCGGGTTCGCGTCCCGCCATGCCTGGAGCTTCTGGCCGTGCCCTTTCCACTCCCCGTCGTGGATGGAACCGCTGTAAACGAAACCATCGGTGGGCGCATTGCGCTTGGTGAACACCTCGGCGGGCGGCTTCGGCGTCTCGACCACCCGCGCCCACGGCGCCCCGCAGGCCGGGCACGCCCCGCGCTCACTCGTCCCCGCCTTGATGCACGGCTCCACCAGGGCGGTCGGGAACGTGGCGAAGTGCGCCTCCGGGAACGGCTCGGTGGCGATCGTCCAGACGGTGCGGCGGTTGCGGCCACGCGCAGTCCAGTCGAGCCGGGCGAGCGTCCTTGGCCGTGAACCTGGTGGCCGCGCCCGTTCGTCTTCGTCTCGGCCATCGCGACCGTTCTCTCGCCCAATATCGGTAGCCGGCTCCTTGATCGCCTCCGCGTCGTAGTAGTAGCGCCGGCTCGTCCAGCAGCCGAGCTTGACGGGCGGCACCCATCCCAGGTCTGGCTTGCCGAAGTGGTTGAGCGCCTTACAGGTTGCCCATAGACGCTCTAGTAGCTCGCCGTCCGCTGGATCACGGAACCCGCCCGGCCGCTTCTTCCCCTTGCTCGAAACCGTGTCCTGCGCGTGGATTACCACCGCCGCCTGCCGTTGCTTGACGATCAGGAACGGATAGAGCCGGAGCAGAAGATCCCGCGCCGCTCGGTTGGAAAGCTGGAGATAGAACATCGGCGCGTTCTTCCCCGGTCTTTCGAGGATGGCGCCCTGGCCGAGGAGGCCCCTGGCGCTCGCCAGTAGCGCCGGGCTCGTGTTGGCAAAGCAGAGCTGCGCGCCGTACCAATGTCGTCCGCCTGGCTTCTGGACTCGCTTCACGACCATGCTGCCCTCGGTATCAAGGAACAGCGCCAGCCATCGGGCGTCCTGGTCGGACAGCCCCGCGAACCGCCCGGGACTGCGGCCGACCCACCTAGCTTTCGACAAGAGAAAGAGCATCTCATGGGCCTTGGTGGGGCGATCCGTCACGGACTCGGGCATGGGGTTAGGCTTCGACCATATGACATCGCTTCTCAACACCCAGCCGTCGGCCTGAAGCGCAAAAGCGACTCTCCAGGGGATCCCCACCAGATCCTTCGGCTTGAGGCCGGGCGCCGGCGCCTGACGAGGCGGGTTCTCCCACCCTCCCGGCTTCTGTGCCAGCCCGTGGCCATTCATGGCGGGCGTCGCCTTCCCGCGGCCATGGTTGGACAGCGACGACGCGGTGTAGCTATCCCCCAGGTTGATCCACACCGTCCCGTCGTCCCGCAGCACCCGGCGGACGGCGCGGAAGACGGTGACGATGTGCTCGACGTAAAGATCCGGCGTCGGTTCCAGCCCGAGGTGGCCGCGCCACGCGCCGCACGAACAGAAGGCGCCGGTCGTCGGGTGGAGCATGCCCGGCGGGGTTCCGCCCAAGAGCGCGCCGCCCTGGCCGTTCCGGTTACGCTGAGGCGAGCGCCACTCCTCGCCCCACTCGTGCACGCAGGCAGCCTCCCCGCCCCAGACCTCCTGGTCCGTGCCGTAGTCCCGGAGCCCCCAGTACGGCGGGCTGGTGACCACGGTCTGCACGCTCTCCGCCGGCAGCTCGGCCAGCCGGGCGCGCACGTCACCCTGGCGGATCATCCACTCAGGCACCGTGCCCCCTCACCCCCCGCCATCCGGCCCCGTCGGCGAGGGCCATCAGGCGCTGCCCGATCCACTCCGCGACTTGCGGGACGACCGCGTTGCCGAGCCCCCTAAGTCGCTCCACCCGGCGGGCAACCCCATGAGCCACTCGACCCACGTCGGGTTCAACGGCCCACCACCCACTGCCGTCGCCAAGCCGTCCCCGCTCGTCGGTGAAGACCCGCGCCGGTTGTAGTTCCCCGTCACCGTCGGCGTCGGCCAGAGCCGGTAGTGACTGTTCGGATTGCCCCGCACCGCCTGAATTAGATCGCCTCTGCCCCTGCAGTCCATGCTCCGGGGCGTCGGCCACAGAATTGGTGTAGGCCACGACGAAGATCCGCTCACGGAGGTGCGGCGCACCAACGGCCGCCGCCGGTACGCAATCCCATTCCGCGTCATACCCGCTCGCGGCCAGATCGGCGAGGATGTCGCCCAGCCCTCGCTGATAGAGCCCTGGGACGTTCTCCACAAGGACGAGACCGGGTCGAAGTGCGCGAACGAGTCGGGCGTACTCAGGCCAGAGCCATCGGGCGTCGGCCTGGGCGCGCCGCTTCCCGGCGACGCTGACCGGCTGACAGGGAAATCCCCCGGCCATGAGGTCGACGCGCTCAAGCTCGGCCCCCGTCACGGTCCCCACGTCGCCGAAGCACGGCACGTCGGGCCAATGCTTCGCCAGCACGGCCCGACAGAACGGATCGTCCTCCGCGAACCACCGCGGCGTCCAGCCGGCGCGCTCCAGACCGAGCGACAGGCCGCCGATCCCGGCGAACACCTCCCCGTACGTCGGCATTCACGCCCCCGCCCCGTCGCCCGCGAGCGGGGCCACGGTGATCCGCACGCCGCGGTCGTACCGCTTGACCTCCTGGGCATAGAGGAACTCGGGCGGGCGCCGCGGGCCGTCGTCGTCGATGATCTTCGCGTCCACCATCGCATCTCGGAGCGGTTTGCAGGCCCCAGGAATCGCGTCGTCGTCCCACCGCGCCCCGGTCTGCACGGTGAACGTGATCCGTTTCGGCACCGCCGGCGGCCACGGCACGCCCGCGCCGCCGGTCGCGACGTAGACCGCCAGCGTCGTCCGGTCTCGCCAGCGGCGCGCGAGGGTCGCGTGCTTTCGCCAGCCGCCCCACGAGCCGTTGAGTGGGTTCTCAAGCCGGCCTGGAACGAAGAGGGTCATCGCCATCAGGCCAGCGCCTCCCGCGCCGCGCGACCCGCGCCTCGGCCAACTCCACGCGCCGCGCCAGTCTCGCGGTGAAGACCAGCAGCTCTCGACGCGCCTCGAGATAGCCATCGACTGGGGTCGATGCCCGCTCCATCGTCTTGAGCTTGACCAGGAACGCCTCAGAGATCGTCATGGTCGCTCCTTCCTCACCCAGGAAACTTCCTTCGATCCTGCCCGCACCCCGCGCAGCGCCAGATCGCCTCCGGGTCGTACCAGGCGTCATCCGTCAGCCAGAGCCGGTGCGGCGAACGGACGCGGCAGGCGAAGCAGTAGCGCACCTCCCAGCGGTCGGTCCGCCGCACGCGATCGGCCCGGCAGAGCCAGCCGACGGGGTGGTCCACGCCCGGGGCGAGGAGAGGGAGGCAGGTCACGGCAGCACTCGTCTCCTCTTGATGATCGCGTCGTACTTCCCTTCGTTGAGATTCCGCAACACGCACTCGAGACAGCACCCACCGCCCGTCGCCCCTGGCTTGCCGCAGCGCCGGCAGCGTCGGTTGAAGTCCACCGTGATCGTGGGGGCCGGCGTCATAGCGCCAGCACCTCCTGCCGGAGTCGCTTCGCGGCGATCTCGCAGTAGCGCTCCTCGGTCTCGATGCCGATGGCGCGGCGACTCAGGAGCTTGGCGGCGACGAGAGTCGTGCCGCTGCCCATGAAGGGATCGAGGATCGTAGTCTCTGGCGGGGCGCCACTCCTTTGGATACACCACTCCATCAGACCAAGAGGCTTCTGGTTCGGATGCGCCTCTCCGACGACAACATCCGCCTCGACATTTTTCGCCGTACCGACGTAGATGCGCCGATAGGCGTAGACGCCAGAGCCGCCCTTGCGCCATGCCAATTCACAGTCAGATAGGAATGTCCCGAAAAGGTGGTCCGGGCGCTTGATCCAAGACAGTACGGTTCCGAGTGGGACTCGATCCGCGAAGTACTGGTAGCCGAAGAGGACGACGTGCTCGGCCATGATCCACGGGGCGGGGTCGAATGGCTCGTCATCCCCAAGGATGCGTGGCGGACGCCGTCCCTGGCCTCGGCGATCCGGGTTGACCCCACCGGAAAACCGAGTGGTGTCTGGATTCCAATCCATGCCATACGGGGGATCAGACACAATCGCGAAGCCTGACCCGAGCAGCGGCGCGATCTCCCGGCAATCCCCGTGGTAGATCACCACGCCCGCCTCCTCGTAGTACGGCGTCATCACAGGCACCGCAGCCACCGCGGGCCGCCGGGCCACGCCATCTCGGGGCGGATGGCCCCGGCGGCTTTCCACCTCAGCTCATCGGCGGCGCTGCGCTGGGCGTTCGTGCGGGTCATGGCGTCGGGATCTGGGCGAACGCCTCCACCGGGCGGTCATCCCACCGGAGCGGCATCACCAGCACCACCCAGCCGTCCCCATGGAGGCCCAGCGGTGCCTCAGCGCCCGTGACTATTACGCGGACAGGCCCCGGTGTCAGGTGGCCCCACAGGGGGGCCAGGAGCGTCCGGTTGATGACCGCGGCCCCTAGGCGCCCCGGGCGGCAGTCGGCGACCGCGTCCAGGCGCCCGCGGCCCTCGCACTCGTCGCATTGGGCCCGATGCGCGCAGTCGTCGCAGTCCCCATGCTCGATGACCCGGCCCGTCCCACCGCAGACACCGCAGGGCACCAGCAGGAGGATCGGCGCGAATCCGATCCACTCCGCCAGCGCCGCGAAGTCGGCGACCACGCCGCCCGGCTCCGTCAGGCGGGGCGCATAGCGCGCGACGACGGCGGCGTCCAGGGACGGCGAGAGCGGCAAGGCCCCCGCCCCCTCGAGCGCCACCAGGACATGACCGTCCGTCGCCACCATCCACGGCGCGCCGGCCAGCGTCAGGCCGAATGCGCGCTCGGCTGGCGTGTCCGGGCGCGTCGGGTCGGCGAGGGCGGCGAGCCAGTCCGGGACAGCCGACGCGATGGGGGTCGTCGTGCTCATGCCTCGCTCCTCTCGGGCGCCCTGGCCGGACGCGCCCGGTTGGTGGCGGCCGGCCCCGCCGGGATGGTCAGCATGTGAACAGGTAGTGCCGATGCGTCCCCGGATGATCCAAGCACGCGCTCCCGTGGGCGGGTTGCCGCTCCCGACCCGGACTCCAGCGATGCGTGGTCCCGGTCGGATGCTCACGGTTCAACCTCACCGTCGCCGATCGGATCGGCAGGCTGGTGCAGACCACCGCGACGAAAACATCCACGCGGGCCGTGAACTCTTCGGGCTTCGTGGCCGGCTTCTTCTTCATTTCGTGCCGAACGCGGTCTCGGGATCGACGACCGTCTCCGCCTTCTTCCGCCGCCCCCGCTTGTTCGGCGCGTGGCTCTGGGCCCCGTGGGCGCCTCCCAAGATCTTCTGGACGGTCAGGACGTGCCTCAGGCCGTCCAGATCCGAGCGGGCGTCCAGCAGCGACACGAGCTGGTCGAGGTGGTAGCTCACGACCGTTCGTTCTTCGAGGGTCAAGGCGTGGCTCCTTTCGCGGCGCATGGCTCAGGCCCGCACCGCGGCGATGCGCGCAATTTCCATACGTTTCGAAATTATCAAAACTCGGCGCGATCCCCGGACACCTCGGCATCGGTTTCACCCGGGGTCCCTCGGCCGTCCCGCCGGGCGGCCGCCTGTCCCACTCGGGCGAGGAGCTGCTTGCCGGCGGGAGTGGCGGATCATGGCGTCCGCACCCACCGGACCTTTCTGGCCGGCGTCTCGGCCGTCCGGTTGGGTCGGCTGCGCCAGCCGACGTGATCGAGCTTCGTCCGCCCGAACGGCGCCCAGTTGTCCGCGAGATACACGGTTCCCACATGCCCCACCGCCGGATTCGAGTACGCGAGCAAGCCCTTGATCTCCGGCATCCACACGCGAACCCACCGCCGCATCATGGCGAGCGCCGCGCTCTCCGTGTTCTTGGGCGCCTCGTCCACGAACCACATGCGGGTCAGCTCCAGCCAGACCCCCGCGTTCAACTCTCGGCTCGTCGGGCGACCGAGGAGCATCGCGCCGACGCGCTCGTCGCCCTCGATGAACTCCAGCGCCACGCGATAGCCAGGCGGCGCGGTTCGGGTGTAGTGGTGTTTCATAATCCATTCCCGGACCTCGCGGCTCTCGCTCGGCTGCGCCCGACGGAGGATCACCCCGTCTCCTCCCCATTCCCCGCCGCCGGCTCCGGCGCGAGCAACTGCTCGGCCCCGACCAGGTACATGGCCCGCGTCAGGGCCGCTCGGACAAACGGCGCCTTGGGCAGGGCGCCCGGAGACAGGGCGGCCGGGTGGTCGCGGATGAGCGCCGCGATCTCGAGCGCGAGGCGGTCGGCGGCGCGCCGCTCGTCGATGGTGAGGGTGTTCGCGTTCAGCATCGGGATACCGCCAGCGCGGTCTCAACCATCGTCACGACCCCTCCTGTGCCGCTCGGCGGAGTAGCGCGGCGACCTCGTCGGCGGTCCGCCCCGGCGTGTTGTTCCACCGAATCGGCGCCATGCCGTCGGTCCATTCCGGATAACAGGCGTAGAGGCGCTCCGCGGATGCGACGAGCAGTGGGTGTTGGACGAACGCCACCAGGCCCGCCTCGTTGACGCTTTCGCCGATCGGCTCTCCCGTGATCTCGCCGACGGCGCGGGCGACCGCCGTGGTGAGACAGACCTGATCCACGTCGGCCGCATTCCACGGCACGGAGTGCCCAGCCCGTTGCGCGCCCACATGCTGACACCATCCCTGCTCGACCAACTCCGCCGCTCGAAGCAAGACTTTGTTCGTGTCGCCCATCATCCCTCCTCTGTCGCCGGCTCCACCAGGGCGGCTCGCAGCTCGCAGTACCAGCACGGCGGCTCCACGACCGCTCCGGCATACCGGGTGCAGCAACAGATCGCCACCCCGCTCGGCGCCGTCAGGCCGCGGCGGACGACCGACGCGAGCGCCGCCCGGCGGCCGATCGCCGACGCGAGCCGCGCCGTCTGCCGGCCGACCAGCGCCCGCAACGCGATCACTTCCTCCGACGACTCGATGGCCCGATCGGTCATGGTTGCCTGCTGTTGGTCATGGCGTCTCCTCGAACGTGGTGAGAATCCAGCGGGCGAGGGCGAGGGCCTTCTCGGGCTCGAAACACCCACTGACGAACAGTCGACCGTCGTCCTCCACGCGAGCGCCCGTGACGATGGTGACCGTGAACACTGGCCGTTCCCCCGCGTCCCGATGTCGCGCCACCCATTCACTCGCTCGGCTCACTTCCTCAGCCCTCCCTCCGTCGGCCCCGCTCCCGCACCCCGCGTGACCGTCACCTCGTATCGGCTCACACCCGGCCGCGGGTCGGGGAGACGGGTCCAGGCGACGGAGCACCCGAGCAGCCCGATCACGAGGGCCGCGAGGATGAGGAGGCCGATGATCTGGCGGTGGCCTCGATTCTGGCACCGGCGACACGTCGGCGAGCGCGGGTCTCTCATTTGATGCCCGCACTTCGGACATGGAAGCTTCGGCAGTCTTGCTAACGCCATCGCCGCCCCTCCTCCTCCAGCCGCTCCAGCCGGAACAGGAGTAGGCGGTTGGCCTCCAGGAGGCCGGCGACCGCCTCCAGGATGTGCTCAGCGATCGCGAGAAAGCGCTCGGCCGCGGCAGGATCATCGAGCGGGTCAGGGCGCGGAGGCGGAACACCGAGCCGGAGTCGGCGGCGCGCCACCTCGGCCGCGGACGATGGAATCGGGTCACGCATGGTCGCCTCCCCCCCGTCGCGACTCTCCGCGTCGTGCCCGAAGCACGCGCAGTCCGAGCCGCCGAAGGCGTCTAGCTCTTCCTGTTGCTCGGCCCGCCGTCGAAACTCCCGCAGCGTGAGCGGCTTCACGGCCCCGCCTCGCCGATCCCGGAGGATGGCGATGTCGTCCCGACCGAGATATTGCCGGGTCGCCTCTTCCTCTTCCTCGTGCTGGCGAAACCGATCCGGCATCGTGCGGAGCAGGAGTGCAAATTGCTCGTGTCCCGCCTTAATGCAGAAGCCGCCGCAGTTGTTGTGCTTGAAGCCCAGACGATACAGACGGGGAACCGTGAGCCCCTCGGTCTTCAGCCAGTCCAGCACGTCGTCCTTGTCCAGCGCGGGCGGCTCACAGAGCGGCGCCCGGATAGGCCAGGGAGCGATGGCCCGGCGGGATCTCTCTAGCCGGGTCGCCTCCTCCACCGTGAAGCCCATCACCGTCACCGTCTGCTCGGGGTCGCAGTGCTTCGTCCTCCAGGCATCCAACAGCTCCCGCTTCAGAATCTTCGAGCAGGGATCGGCCCTCGAATTGCCGATGTACCGCTCGGCGCGGAACACTTCCCATGGTGTCCGACCATCCGAGATGACCGTGAGCGGCACGCCCACGTTGCCCGCCGCCTGGACGAGAAACCGATAGGCATCCTCGTCCTCGATCAGCGTGTCGGCAAACAGGAGCGTCATGTCCTCAGCGGGCACGGTCTCACGGAGCCGCTTGGCCGCCGCCCAACTCGACGCGCCCCCGGAGAAGCTGACGACGTACTTCACGCCGTCTCTCCCCGCCCTGCTTCTTCCGCCTCCCGCAGCGCGGCCCAGCCGGAGCGGGCCAGGGCGAGGGCGGCCCCGAAAGCGCGCGCCTGAACGTTCCCCCATTCCTCGGTAGAGCACGCCGGACACCTCGCCTCCGCCGGCCGCGCGCACTCCGGATCGGGGCAGGACCAGGGCTGCCTACAGGTTGGGCAGACGTGGGCGTGTGAGGCACCCTCGCTGCGGGCCGGGGTCGCGTAGTCCAGGGCGCGGCTCATGGGGCCGACTCGACCAACGCGGCGGCGCGCGCCTTGGGAGATGGCCGTTGCTGAACGATACCGCCGTGGTGCAGAATCCCCCACTCTCGGGCCACCAGCTGGCTTGCGTCGTCCAGGTAGCTCCCGCCGCTGGTCAGCGCCGAGACCGCGATGGCGGCGAGCACGGCCTTCGGGATCGTTGCGTAGAACGGGAGCAGGGCTGCGTACTCGTTCATCGTCTTCGTGTAGCCGCTTCGCTTCATCCTCTCCTCCCGCCCCTTGACACCTCACGATCCGCCGTGCGATGCTGAGGGCACCTTACGAAGGTGGCTCTGTCCTAGACGCCTCCGGGGTTCTCCGCCCGGGGGCGTCGCTGCGTCAGCGCGTGATCCCCTCTGCCGCCGTCACACCCTGCGTTTCGCACCACGCACACCGGCCCCGCTCGCGTTCGGTGAGCCGACCACAGAGGCAGAAGAAGAGCGGCGTCTCGGTTCCCGCCTGCACGATCCGCTTGGGAGCCCGGTGGGAGCGCGGGACCTTGCCGCGCCAGATCCCGGTCATCGCCGGCGGATTCGTCCGGCGATGGAGTGGTGGCGCAAGGGCGAGCGCGCGTGTCACGGCTCCTCGCTCCGCCACCCCACGATCAGCGCGCACCAGACCACGAAGGCGGCCACCGCGCAGCCGGCGAGGATCAATCCGAGGGCGAGGGTCATGGGCGCTCCACCTGCAGCTCGGGCCGCTGGAACACGGTCACGTGGTACAGCCGCCGCAGACGCCGCCGCGCCTCCGGGTCGCCCCGGCGCGCCTTGGCGAGCAGGCGGGTCCGGCGCGCCACCGTCGCGCGGGTCAGCCCGTACTGCGCGAGGATCTGCGGCGCGGTCGCCGGGTCGCTGATGCGGATGGTCGAGGTCAGGCGCGGGAGCATGATGGCGCGTCGCCGATCGGCGAGGATCTCCGTCGCCGCGATGTCCCAGGTGGTGCCCGGGTCGCCAGGGACGTAGCCGTGGGGGGCGGGGCGCGGCATCGCTCAGGCCCTCCTCATCTGGAGTCGCGCGCCAGCCCACCGCCGCACGCTCGCCATCACCGCCGGGCAGCCGGCGAGGTGGCGCAGCGTTGGCAGGGGCTTCATGGTGGCGAGGACCGCTTGCTCGATGTGGCGGAAGGGCATGGGGGTCATGGGGCGACCTGCGTGCGCCGGGCCGCCTCGATCGGAGGACGCCCCGGCCCACCGGGCCGCCACGGGCGACATCCCGCCGCCTTGCGTGCGCGGCGACGGTTCTTCAGATGACATGCCTGGCACCGATCCGGTGAGAAGAGCGGCGCCTTCCCGCAGGCGGTACACTCGCCGCGCTGCCGTCGCCGCGCCTGACTCTCCCGTGCCCGCCGCGCCTTGCCGGCCCGATGTGTCGGACAATGCACGCACCCGCAGGCGGAGCGCCACGTCTTCACGCCGTCTCCCTCGTCTGGCAGTCGTCGACGCTCATATGCCGGGCCTTCTGGTCATGCCCGCTTCACGAAGACGAGCACGTTCTGATGCGTCTTCCCGAGCTTCCGCCCCGCCTCGAATTGCTTGCCGACCCGGATCGGCAACGATCCCACTGCGGTCACCAGCACCGCGTCGTTATAGAGCGCCAGCCCCGCGTCGCGCCCGGCCTGGATCGTGTCGGCGACGAAGCCGCGGTAGTGGCCGGTGCGCGGGTCGCGGAAGTCGCCGACCACCAGCACGGCGAAGTGGTGAGAGAGGAGCCGCCACGCCGCCGCCTTGATGATCTGCCGATAGGCCACAAGGAAGTCTGGGTAGGCCAGCGTCGAGAGGTCCCTCGGGTCATCGCTGTACCGCTCCAGATCGCCGTACGGCGGGCACGTGAAGACGAGGTCAGCCAGCGGCGCCGAGCCGAGCACGTCCCGCGCGTCGCCGCACGTCCAAACGATCCGCCCCGCCTCGTCGGGACAGATGGCCGCCCGCTGGGCCTCGTTCGCCGCGATCTGCTCGGGGCGGAGGTCGCAGCCCCAGTAGCGGAAGCCCAGGAGCGCGGCCACGATGCCGCGGACGCTGCCGCCCGCGAAGGGGTCCACGATCTGGCCGCCGGGCGGGCAGAACCAGCGGGCGATCAGCTCGGAGAGGACGGGGTCGAAGACGGAGGTGCCGCTCGTGTCGTCATCGCCTGGGCGACCGGCGCCATCGCCACGCTGGCCGTTACGATAGTCGCACGCGGGCCGCGCACTACCGCCCGGCGATGCGTGATTAGCGGCGCGGGCATTCTTGAGCGTCCCCAGCGCCGCCATGATCTCGGCCGCCTCGTCCTTCGAGAGATCCCGGCCCCGTTCTTTCTCGAGCCCGCGCTTCTGAGCATAGAAGTCGAGCGTCGAGGTCGTCTCGGGGTGTGCCATATTGAGGTTGACGATGCCGCGCCCGAGTTCGCCGCGAATCCCCAGCGCCAGCCACGCCCGCTTGCGCTCCTGCCACTCGCCGCTCCGGGCATCGAGCACCGAGAAGGGCGGGAACTCGAACCGCGCCGCCAGCGGACTCCGGTTTGGGACCGTGACCGGCTCGCCGAAGAGGTCCACGCCGAAGGGGGAGAAGGCGCCCATCAGCCCAGCGCCCGAATCAGGTAGGCGGCCGAGGGCACCCGGAGCCGGCGCCAGGGGTGCTCCTGGCCGTAGGCCCGGATGGCGGCGCGGTATTCGTCCACCACCCGGAGCAGCTCGGGCCGGTCGATCGCGCCGCGCCGTTCTTGGCGGATGGCGTCCACGACACGGTGGCGGAGGGCGAGGGCGTGACTCATGCCGTCTGCCTCTTCCGCCAGTAACTAGGCCAGCGCCCGCGCGTTCTGCAGCCGCCGGTGGACTCCGCGCCTCACGCCGCGCTCTCCGGCTTCGCCCGCTCCCGCCCGCGCTTCAACCCGTCGCGCCGGAACGACCGCGGCTTGTCGTAGTTTGGATCGCCGCACGCCGCACACCGGCGGGGGCGCTCGGGCTTGTGCGGGTGCCATTCGTGGCCGCACCGAAGGCAGAGGATTGTGGTGACGCGCGGCTTGAGTTTCATCATGGCGGTCAGCCTACTCCTGCTGTACAGAAATGTCAAGAAATGATTTGGGGCTGCCGGAGGCCCCTATTGACGGGCAGAATGCTACTGCTGTACAGTGACCAGCGAGAGGAGGTGTCAGACGATGGGTGCGAACTTTCGCGAGTGGCTGCCGGTGTTCCTCGGTCGTACACGGAGCCTACGGGCGCTGGCACGAGAGCTGAACATCACTGAAACAAGCATCATGGCGTGGCGCGATGGCCGATCTACGCCAGGGCTTGATCTGATTCCGCGACTGGCCGAGCTCTCCGGAGAGGACCCGAAGACGCTCCACGACATGATCCTTGCGGCAAAAACGGAGCGCGCTCAGGCGAATCGGCGACGCTGGCAGGGAATGCCCGACACGTCGTCCTCTGGGTGGAATAGCGCCCGCCGCCCGCTCGCCAAGGCCGACCACGCCGCCGAACCGCTGGGAACGACAGGCGCCGAGCGCCTCCACCGGCTTGAGCCCGCGCGTGCCTGACCGCGCGATCCGGCGGGCTCGTCGTATTCCACGGCCCCGCCCCCCTCACCGGAAGGCCCGCCCGCATCGCGTTTCCCATCTGAGCCGTGGCCCGCTTCTTGCTCGCCTCCTGGATCGCGTCGGGAGGGGGCCCCAGATGACGAACCGCACGGCCTACCAGTACCGGCGGTGCCTCGCGCGGTTCGCGGACTACCGGGTGGCCCACCCGGACGGCGCCCTCGGCGACAGCGTCCGGGCCTTCCTCGTCACCCTCCGCCCGAGCGTCGGCCACATGGCCTATCTCGCGCTCCGGCTCGCCGTGCCCGCCGCGTCGGTCGATTGGACGACGATGCCGCATCCGCGGGCCCGCCGGGATGAGGTCCGGCTCTTGGCCACCCTGTTCGGCGACGGGGAGCTGAGCCGCGCCCGAGACGCGGCGACCGCGCCCCGGGACCGGGCGATGCTTGAGTTGTGCTGGACGCTCCGACGCGCCGAGGTGGCGCGCAGCGCGTGGGCTGACGTAGATCTGACCAGTGGTACAATTCGGGCCATCCGCAAGGGCGGCAAGGTGGGCTGGACGCTACTCCGGGTGGAGGCCCAGGCGGCGCTCGCCGAGTGGTTCGTGGCGGCCAAGCAGCCGCCGGATACGGCCGCCATCTTCCCGGGCCGCGGCGGGCGGGCGATGTGTCCCGACACCGTGGGCCGCCTCCTCCGGCAGATCCTCCGCCGCGCGGGCGTCTACCGGCGGTGGCGCGGGGCCCATGCGTTCCGCCGGACGCTGGCGACCCGATACCTCGCCGACAACCCCGGCGATCTCGCGGGGCTCGCGAAGCTGCTCGGGCATGAGGGGATCTCGACCACGTTTCTGTACGACTGGCGACTCCCGGCCGAGCTGCGGCCCCGGCTGGATCGGGTGCGGCTGTGAAGCCAAAGGAGGCCCCATGATCGCCCTTCTGCTTGGCTTTGGCTGTGCCATCGGTCCGAGCACGTACGATGCCCACGTATTCTTCGGTGAGGCCCGGGCCTTCGGGCACACCTGTGAAATCCGGTTTGTCGTGCCGCGCCCGCGCCCGCCGGTGTGCATCGTCCAGATCATGGGGAAGGCCGTGGGCGCGATCTGGACCTGGAACAGTCGTGAAGTCCTCTCGATCCCGACCGAGCCCGGGGATCTCGTCCACTGGTTTTGTCAGGATACTCGCCCATGACCCCCGACTCCTCGACCCTGCTCTATCTTGCTCTCGGCGCCGGCCTGGTGTGGGCCGTCCTCCCGCTGATCCGCTGGACGGCGGCGGTGGTGGCGGTCGGGGCGGGGGTGCTGCTGGCGGGGCGGGTTCTCGGGGTATTGTAGGGGCACGGGAGGTCACAGATGGAGATCATCGAGTGCGTTCCGGTCTGGAAAACCCTGGTCGTCGCCCTGATCCTGGTGTTTTGGGGATTCATGCTTGGCTGGCGGATCCGATCGGGTGAGTCTCTGGGCATGAACCCCGCCCCCCCCTACACGCGCGCACGCGAGCGCGAGACCCGATGAGCTACAGATGCTCGTCATGCGGCGAGACACATGAGCACTGGTCGGCACGCTGCGGCGTCTGCGGCCTCCGCCACACGATCCTCGCCACCGACGGCCTCGAGGGGGACGCCGACCCGGAAGGCCGCTACCTGGAATCCATCCGCGCCAGCGTCCCCAAGCTCCTCCCCACCGGCATCTGGGCGCTCGACACGTTGCTCGGCGGGGGGTTCCAGACCCCGAGCACGACATTCCTGGGGGGCAAACCGGGAATCGGCAAGAGCACGCTGCTCCTCCAAGCGCTCACCGGGATGGCCGACCACGCCCGCGGGCCGATCCTCTACTGCGCCTGCGAGGAATCGGCCGAGCGGATCAAGTCCCGGGCCCGGGACCGGGTGAAGATCCCCCGGCGCCGCATCGTAGTCCTCGTGCAACCGACCCTCGAAGCGATCGGCCGGGCGATCGCCTCCCATCCCCGGCTGATCGCCGTGGCCATCGACACGCTGCACGAGCTGACCACCGAGGCGCCGATCGGCCCCCGGTCCCGGTTGACCCACTGCGCCCGGGAGCTGGTCGCGTGGGCCCAGGCCAGGAAACTCGTCATGATCTTCCTGGCGCACCTCGCCAGGAAGGGCAACATCGCCGGGAGCCTGACGGCCGAGCACCTCCTGGACGCGGTGCTCCATCTCTCGGGGCGGCCTAGCTCCGCCGAGCGGCGGCTGACGGCGAGCAAGCTGCGGTGGCACAGTACTGACCTCGCGGCGGCGTTCACCATGACAGGCCGCGGCCTGGTCAACGGGCGCATCCTGGAGTCGGCGCGGGAGGAGGAGACGCCCGCGCAGGCGGGCGAGATGGGGAGGTTGGGGTGAAGAAAATGGCGAAGACGGCGAGCTGGCTCTTTTGCTGTGCCTGCCGGCGATACGTGCAACAGGGGTACGCTCTGCATGATCCGTCGCTTCCCGATGGACCCGAAGTCCGAGCGACTGCGGACGTAGCTCAGCCGGGAGAGCGCCTGCCCCGTAAGCAGGAGGCCGCCGGTTCGACTCCGGCCGTCCGCGCCATCCCTATCCGCCCCGCCCGATTCACCCCCCCCCGGGGGAAATCCCTTGACAACCTGACCCACGCGGGGCTATACCCACAAGTGCGTCGAGTCGGCTTCGGGGCCGAAGCCCCGGCAGGAGGCCG
>ERZ1292644.534-Hain-H14-01um-R2-534-length-25257-cov-7_pt1 | contig 25257 bp, 35 predicted proteins | sample MGYA00564402_ERZ1292644 | MGnify/ENA primary metagenome ERZ1292644 (study PRJEB36523, sample SAMEA6512644) | groundwater metagenome | collected 2019-01-09 | study: AquaDiva: Metagenomics assemblies of 32 groundwater samples
TATCTGAGAAGCTAAGGCGTTAAGGAGCAGTCTGACTTCCTCCCTTTCAAGGTGCATCTGAACCTCACCCTCTAATGTCTTGCTCTGAGAGGGGGTAAGGGGGATAAGAATCTCCATGTCTTCAGTCACCAGAAAGTTCCCTATCCTGTACTTCCTCTGATGCTTCAAGTAGTTCATCTATCTCCAGTTCTACCATAGCCAGATTCAATCTGTCAAGGGTTCTCTGAGCGTTCTCTTTCTTCACTCGTCCTAACATTATCCAGTCTTGCAGCTTCCTCTTTTCTTCTTCTAATTCTTCCCTATTCCATCCAGGCCAGAGCCTATTAGTCTTGAACACTGTTATCGTGTTTACTCGTGGTGAACCCACACTTGTGACAGAAGGCTTGTCCTGCATACTTAAGTACTGTCAGACAGTTAGTGCATTCAAGAGGTCCTAGATAAGTACCGCAGTCATAGCAGTACCTATCTCCTCCCTTAAAATATAAATCATGGTCTATCTTACACATACTCACCAGTTGAGAACCTATTGCCACAGTGGGTGCATATCATTACCTCTACCACGAGAGTTTCTATGCCACTATAGTTACCACCAGGCACACTCTTCTTGGTCTTACACGGTACATAGTGATGCTCATTGTCAACACACATGTTCTTTTGGCTTATGGGTTAAGTGATAGTAGTAACAAGACTCACATCTATAATATTTAAGCATTGACTTGGAGCGAACCTGATGCCTCCTCTCTTGATAGGCGATAATGTGCTCTGCCTCTTTGGGAGTAGCGTACATCTTTTTACCTGAGGTCGAACAAATCTTTTGCTGATACCTTGGTCTCCCTGCCATACATCATAAGTTAATAATTCTAGGTTCTTTAATACGGTCCTTAATAATCCATAACTCTCTGGTGCCTGGTCCCTGAAAAGAAGACAAAGCCTTTCTATACGCAGGTGATGGAAGAGAATTTGACTTCACTTGAACCCAAAGTATCTTCCCTTTCCTGATGGCGATGATATCCCAGAGACCAAAGAAATCAGTAGCCTTCTGCCACCCTGTCCCTCCGTGGACTAGTTCCACCTCCCACCCTTGGGCCTCTAGCATAGCCTTGACCTTGAGTTCGTTCACTCTGCCTTTTTTGCGTGTATTCATAGGATGCATTCCTCTTAACCTCATTGATTTCATCACGCAGATACTTCATCTCTTGAGAGAAGGTGTATGCATCTACTGGCATAGCCTTAGACCAGTAAGCAGAGACTTTAGCATCGAACTCTTGAGCGTTCTCAAAGTAGAAGGTGAAATAAGCGAAGCCTGAGTCTTCAGACAGGTGGATGTCAGCCATCTCAATACCCTGTACCAAGAAGGCAGCAGCCATGTAGATATTTTTGACCTCAAAGACTTCATTCATAAGTGTTCATATTGACGCGAGGATTTATTGAACCGAGTAGTTACTGTAGTTAAAGGAATGTCTTTCCTACTTTTGGCGAGGCGAAATTCCGTAATGTTCTGTTGGTCTCCGATACCATCCATGTCCCTCCACATAAGAAGAACGGTAGAAGCCTCCTGTTCTATGGATGAGGTGTCCCTAAACTCATGCATCGAAGGCTTGTGTGAATTATTAGGGAGCTTCCTGAAATGTGCAATGGTAATGATTCCGATATTGTACTTGAGACAGATACCATTGATAGCCCTGATGCAGTTAGAGATATGTTGATTCTCCATCTCGTTACCTGACCTACCACCCATATAATGCAGATGGTCTATGACTATCAGTCTGCACTGTTGCTCTATGATTAAGGAGGAGACAATAGATTCTAACTCTTCAGTGGAGAGCATGGCCTTCTTCTTCCTGAAGAAGAGTGGATAGTTCTCTTTCCTGATATCGTCTGCAATCTGATTGATGGTGTCTTTTTCTTCTTTGGTGAGTTCACCTGACCAGAAAGATTCTGGGTTGACGTTGCTATAAGCTCTGATAAGACGTGCGACAAAGTCTCTATTTGAGAGTTCAAGTGAGATAAACGCAGTAGGAACTCCTCTCTTTGCGTTCTCGTAAGCAACATGGAAAGCGAATTCGCTCTTGCCCGTGCCAGTTCCCCCTCCAAGAACCACGAGTTCACCTCCAATAATTCCTCCAAGTCTCTTATCCAGTTCTTCGACATGGTACTTAGCTAACTGTGTCTTAGGGTTCTCTATTGCTCTAATGAGTGAGTCTACAACAGAAGATAGGGACTCATACTCTTCATCTATCCGTGCATTCTTCCACCTCTCCCTGTCCTTAGAGGTGATGTATGCATCAAGGACATTGTCTTTGAGACCGAACTTCCTATCACTATTGAAGGCTGAGGTAATGGTCCTGCTGATTTCTCTAAGGTCTATCTTACTTACAGTTACCAGACCGCTCTTCTCTATCATCTCGTATATCTCCCTCTTGTCCTGACCTAATGCCTTCCAATAGAGAGCGATGGTATAGACGGCATCATTTCTATTACCCTCTGCCACTCCTCCATTCATTGCATCAATGATGCAGTCTAAGGGTTCATGGAAGAACTCTTTAGGTAGTCTATTGGTCTGCTTAAGCTTCTCCTCTTCTCTAATCTCTATCTTGAGGATGGCTTCATTGAGAGAGGTACAAACCGGAGCAGAGACATATGCATCATCAGTACGCTCATTGAAGCTCTCATCCATTCTAACCTTAGGCTTGCCTGTCTTCTGGTGCACTGTTCCAGGGATACGGAACAACCTGCGTGCATTGTATATCTTCAGGTCTAGGGTGTGGTTAGGGCTATAAGCAGACGATACCCCTCCAGCGAGCTTACGATAGAGAGAATGCAAATCCCTACGAGGAGAAAGACCGAGAACATTCCAATCAACAAGCAAGTGATAACCCTTTGAACCTGAGTAATAGACCTTGATGCTGTCAGGTAAGACACCAAGCGATGTAACCAAGTATTCATAAACTCTCTTACAATCTTCCTTAGCCTTGTCTAAGTTAGGACTATCGAAGTCAAAGAACAGGTCTCCTTCTTTTTCTGCACTCTCGAACAATCTTGGTAAGTCGGCTTGAGCAGATTTGGTAATATCCTCCACACCTATCGCAAAGGTAGTGATGTATTTGGCATCTTGAGGATTGATTGTCAGCTCTTGGGCTACGTCCTCTGGTCTTATTAGTTTTCTTTCTATCCATACATCTCCCCTCTGGCGTGCGAACTCCAGAAGCTTCTGCATACTTAGTCCTCTTTAGTAAACGCTTCTTTAAGTCTATCTACTGGTAAGGCTATGTGACAGGGGTTACACGTCACCATCATTTCTCCCTTCATGTACATCTGGCACCTCTCTTGATTATGAATTGAGTCAGGAGAGTCACAGACCATGCTGATACTCATGAGTTCTCCACACTCAGGACACTTGGCTGGATGAGCAGAGCACCAGACCTTATCCTCCTTCTTCTTCTTATTACGCTTCTCTTCTAGGAACATACATACGTTGTTAATCGGTAAGGAGGGATAGGCAAGAGCGAGGAGTAAGCCGTCCCCTTGCTCTACCCCTCCCTGCCGATTAAGGCAGGGTAGGAAGCTTAGCCAAAGGGGATATCCTCAGGGCGAGTCTCCTTAACTTTAATTTCAAAGGTGAAGCCACTCACCTTCTCTCCTTTAATGTCGTACTCCTTAGCATGAGGTGTAACGAGGACGACAGTGTTCTCTTGCAGCTGAGAGTTAATCCTTGTCAGCTCCTGCATGAAGGACTTATTGGCGTTGAACTCCTTTTCATCTCCTGTCTCCTTACAGAGGGCAGTGATGATATGAGAGACACGCTTCACTCCATTCCACTCCCTCTCCTCTGACTTGTGAGAGATGAGTTGAAGCTCCCGCGTTACTCCGTCTTGGAACTTGAGGAACTTTCCCTCTAGTGACTTCATTGTCGATGGGTCAAGGAAGCTCATAAAGATTACTGCTTAATCCCTCCAATAGTATTGAACGGGATAGGATAATAAACATTGTTAGGGACGAAGGCTCCATTCCATGCCTCTGCCTTCTTCATTTCAATATCCAATTGCTTTAGCTTCAGCTGTACCTCAAGGTTGGTGGCGATTGCATCATTGTACTTCTTGATGCCTTCACCTTCAAGAGCCTTGGCTTCAGCGTTAAGAGCGGCTGCTGCCTTCATGCCTTCTGCCTTAGTAACAAGAGCAGCTTTCTCTGCCTCAGCTGTCTTCACTACCTTCTGAGCCTGTTGTTCTGAAAGCTTCAGGTCTTGCTCTGCCTGCTTAACTTGCTGAGCCTTCTGCATAGTGGCCTCAATCTGTGCGTTGAATGCGTCTGACCAGGTGTAGTTGCTAATCTTGAAGTCCACTAACATGACCGGATACTGGCTCATTTTCTTTTCTAGTCTCTCTCTAACCTTAGACCTAATCTCTTCTTGACCTTGAGCGATAGAGAAGATGTCGTAGCCTCCGATAACATCCTTGAATGACTCTTTAACTGAGATGAGAATGGCCGACTCTAATCTCTTCTCTCCATACTGACGATACATCTCCACTAACTTAGCGTTGTCATAGCGGTAAAAGGCAGTAAGAGAAGCAGCAATGGACTGGTTATCTTTGGAGATAGCTGCATCGTTCCCCTTATCTACCTCCACCTGAAGTTCAATGGGGTTAGTCGTTACCTTCCTTACTGTCTGCACTAGGGGTGTCCTGAAGTGGAGTCCCTCGTTCAGTACGTTCTCCTCCAACCTCCCCATGTTGAAGACTAGACCCTTCTCGTTTGCATTCACTACCACAATCGGATTCAGCGCAAGTATGGCGATAAGGATAATAAACCCACTTGCCGCTATAATCACTTTCTTTACTAGGCTTGACTGTTGCATACATCTTCTTAATTACGAATAAGAATATCGTTAAAACAAGGAGTACCTCTGCTATCTCAAGGAGTATGCCCATTGCTTATAGCTTTACATGATTTAAGTGTTCCTCTGTAACATCATCCTCCACATACCATGCATCCTGCTTATGGTGATAGAGACCGATGTTGGTCAGGAGTTGAAAGAACCTTTGGTCTGGGTACTTAGTCCAGTGCTTTTCAATGAGCTTAAGGATTCTCTTGATTCTCTTAGGGTCTCTCATACTACTTAAGGTCTTTAGAGAACTCATCTACATTCTTAGATTCTTTCTCGTTAAGTTCATTTAATTTTTGAAGGACTGGATTGGCTTGGATTCTCTCCATTATATCCTTGAAGGATGCATTGTCAAGGTACTCTGGAAGCTGACCTGACCTGTCCTTGGCATAGAACTTATCAGTCGGGGAGAAGTACATCCTTCTCACTGTCTCCTCCTTCACCTTACCCACCTTGAGATACCCCACGATATCCATCATGGCACACACATCTTCATCAAGGTGAGCCTGTAACTTAGGACGAACAAGTACAGCATCTTCATCCTTACTCTCTGCACTATGAGCAACAAGGATGGTGTTAATCTTCAGGTCTCTGAAGGCACGAATCATCTCCCTGAATCTTTCCTTAGCTACTCCCCATCCTTGGAGAGTGAGACTATCGCCCTTTGCAGATGCATACCCATCCTTCTTGAGAGAAGATAGAAGCTTATCAAGCAGTTCACCAAGAGGGTCAAGCACCACTGTCTCATACCCTTTTTCTTTGACCCATGCATAGACTTCTTTCATCTCATCCCAAGACTTAAGGCTAACGATATCTACATTGATTTCTCTTAGGGCAAGAAGATTACTACCACTCTCTGCATCAATGAGGATGGTCTTGCCCATACCACTAGCACCGAAAGAAGTTTTCCCTACCCCTGGCTGCCCATAACAGAGCATGTTCAATGAAGGCTTGGTTGCTGATGTCAATGAGTTCTTTACTTCAATCATAGTTACTTACTGCATCCAGTGGATTAACTTAGTGATACCCCATGCAATAACACCTCCCAGAAGAAGCCACTTAGATAAGGCACCAGTATCCACCTCCATGAGATGAGGATTGACTACCTTAGGAAGAACAGGAGTTGCAGTATAGACCAACCTTGTGGTCTTAATTACTTTTGGTTTACGCACAACCTTTTTATAGAACTCCTTAGAACCTTTGACACGTCTTGGATTCTTCTTGTAGTCACACAAACGCATGACTATCTCCACCATCGTGGTCTTACTCAAGTCATAGAGCTTAGAAAGTTCTGCGATAGAGAACTTCCCTGAATCATACGCCTTCTTGATATCGACATAGTCCTGCTCCTTCAGGACAGAACTCCCTGGCATCTTCGTCTTGCTAAACATATTACTTATAACTTATTAGTTAGTAATTTCTGAACGAATGAACTTACTTCTTGGAGCATCCCCTCCATGTCATCCTCTTTAAAGAATCCAAAGAAGTATCTGCCCTTCATCTTATCCTTAAGGTTGTCAATCATCTCTTCCTTCCTCTCGCTGTCTATCACTAGGAAGTAAGGGGTTATTCCATGCTTGATAGAGTCTGCATTGATTAGGTCTAAGTGATTTTCATATATTTCTCCGTCAGTGATAAAGAATAATATCTTAGATTTACGGGTTTCTTCTATCAATTCACTCGCTCCCTTCTTATATCCCTCTTCGATATTGGTACCTTCATGGGGTTCATTAAGTATCTCCAGTGTTTCTTTATCATTCATTACACCTCCATTCTCTACGTTCTTAATAGCTTCATTGGAGAAGGAGATGACAGATGCATGACGGTCTATCCTTGACAAGGCATTGTTGATTCCTTTACCCACAGCCAGAGCTGCACACAATCTCTCAGTACCTTCTTTGGTAACGACATCATGTTTATCGTACTCTAAGATTATCTTCCCGTTATCATTACCATTGACCATGGAGCCTGAGATATCTATGACAATGGACATAGCCACATCGTCGTTATAATCAGGTGCATCGTTACGTTTATATACGGTCTCTTCACCCAAGGATGCACGATAGAGCCTGGTATTGTCAAGCCTTCCCTTCTTTAGGAACAGGCTCTCTCCTCCGGTCTCTTGATACTCCTTAATCTCTTGAAGGATAGGCACTAAACCTAAGACAATCTCATTAGCCTTCTCATTGACCGTAGGTAGTCTTTGGCTAAAGTTTTTACTTGGCCTGAACTTATCGTCCCAACCTCTACCTCCATAGCCATCAGGTGAGTCATAACTTTCATCATCCTTCTTAGAACCCTGCTGCAATCTACCAACAGGCGATGATGCATTTTGCTTAGGACCATCCTCTCCTGACCCCATCTTAATCTTCCCATTCTTAATGGCATCAATCAGATTCTCCATTGCACTCTCCATCTTCTCCTTATCTAGTTCTTCCTTAAGATTGTCAGGAAGATAAGATAAGAACTGCTCAAGGTATATCTTAGTTGCTAATTGGAATCCCTCTGCCGTAGAAGAAGTATTGGTTAGGGCTTCTGATACTGCATAGAAGACTTGATTCAATTCATGTTCCTTGAAGTGTTTACTTAAGGCATGGTTAGTCTTCTGTCTGAAACCCATCCGGTCCTTTGTCTCCCACCAGAAGCGGGTGTCACCATTGTTATCAACATAGGTACAGAAAACTTCAAACTTAATATCAGAATCCTTCCAGAAGTTCTGCTTTCTCTGTCGCCTCTGTCCATGGGTGTACCCCCTGTATCCCCTTAAGAAGACGATGTTAGCTGAGAGCCAGAACCTTGCATACATCAGCTTTATCTTGTCAGCTGAGGGGTTTGCCTTAAACGCTGTATCCCATGCAGACATGATGTTATAGAACTCATGGTCAAAGCCATCTTGAAAGATTCTATTGCATCCGAAGTACTCATCTATGGCCTTACCTTCTATACGGACATCTTCAAATGCATTAAGGAACTCAAAGAGAATCTCTTGCTGCTCAGGTTTCTTGATGCCAGAAGCTCTCATGATATCCCTCATCCCATCCTTGTCGTAGAAGTCAGTGTACTTACCGTGCATGGCTTCATGCATAATCCCTGCCCTAACCCCATCGTTAATATACTTAACGCCAGGAGGAGTCGTCATGATTAACTTGTTCTCATCCTTAGGGTCTCTGCTTATACCAAAGACCTTGCCATAAACTGCTTGAGTATCCTTACCTGTAATACCAGCTACTTCACTTGCCATCTGATAAAGACTTATCAGCATAGAACTTCTGGTTACATTCGTTATTAGTCTGGTCATCATGGACATGAAAGAACTTCTTATAGCTACCACATGCACATGTGCCCATCTTGCATCCATCCACATTGATTTCTCTTATCCCCTTCATACCCTCTGGATGGTCTAAGAGCCAACACATTACCTGTACGAACATATCTCTTCAGGAAGGGGTCTGGTTCGAGAACCCTCTTTCTAGACCCCTTGATTTCATTGGGTTAGATTAACGCCTCAGAGAGGTACCCCCTATTCTTGGTCTCTTTGTACCTCCCTCTTCAGTTCAAGCACTTCTTCGGTCAACATCTCAAGGTTACGAACGATGTTCTCTAAGGCTTGTTCTAAGTTCTCTTGTGTCATAAGTTCTTAGCCTTCAGACAGCACGTCCTCAAGCTGGTCCTTAAGTTTCTTGACGCTATTGGAGAGCTTCTTATTCTCTTTCTTCAAGTCTTCATTGTCTTTCTTCAGTGAACCGTACATTTCAAGGGTCTCTTCTCCCTTCTCATTCTTGATTATCTCTGCTTCAAAGGCCATCTTGCAGAACTCATTGATAATGACCTCCTCTTCAGCACTAGGCTTGAAGGTAGCACGGATAGCAGTACTGATATTGCATCCGTTATCTATCATGACAAGGAAGGTCTCAAGACCACGAGTACTGCATATCATCTGTAAGTTCTTCGTTCTCTGTGCATTACGAATCATCTCTGCAAACTTACAAGCCTTAAGGATGGTAGCTCTGGGAACATCAGTGAACTTCTCACTTAAGATAGCTACCTCTTCACTGCTATACCCCATGAAGAAGGTCGGTAACCTATCAGTGAATCCTCCATGCTGTCTCTTTACCCCTGCATAGGCTTGAGGATTGGTTGTGAGGATGATGATGCAATCAGGATGACGATTGTATTTCTTCCCATTAGGAAGAACCTTAGCTTGGTCATGGTCAAGGAAGTCATTGAGACCAGCAAGAACATCAGGCTGAGCCAGCTTATACTCATCAATGACAAGTACTGATGGGGTCTGAATCATCTGCAAGAAGACTGATTCAATCTCATCAAGATTACCATTCTTCAACGTCTTATCAACAGTAAAGTCAGTGAACGTAGTCTCTTTGGTGCAGACATACCTGAGGTATGCGTCATCTGTATATTTACCAGGGAACTTCTGTTTTAAGAGGGAGAAGATAGCACGAGTAGCTACCGTCTTACCACTACCAGCTGGACCTTCAATGGCTATAGTCTTTACTGGGTTCTTACCTAAGATTGTACTGTCTACGAAATCTTTGAACTCCTTACTAGGTTTGAAGTGCATATACATTTAATTATTATTACTCTCCTTAGTAAACTCATCAGCAGCGGAGCGAGCAGCATTGAGCAAGTGTTTTTTGCAAGCTACGACGATTTCTCCGGTCGTGCCTGTCCATAGTGGGTCAAGTTTGCCTCGGTAGTTACCGATACCGAATGCAGCATCAGTAAGCTCGGAAAGGACGCTTTGAGCAGCTTCGGCCTGGGCTTTGGCGATTGCGAAGGCAATAACGTCCACATTTTGCTGGTTGTCAGTGACATACCAGGTTTTAATGAGTTTAACTGTCTCCTCCGCAATCTTGATTTGTTCGGGTGTGGGCATAGTTATTTCAATTCCTTGATACCGATATAAATGAACACCTGCATCAATGCAATGATGGCTAGTAGGATTGTTTGGGCTTGTCCGTTAGTAATCATATCCCCTTCTTAAACCGTTCGGGAAAGTTCAAAATTGAGAACTCACCAAATACAGCTATGGCTGCGGCATCGTAAACTATAGCCGCCTCTTCCTTGGTTGAGTACGTCCCAAGATATTTCAGCTTTCTGTTAATTCTTATCTGTGCCATCCATTTTTTACCCGTCCTAGTTACACCTCTTAACCCAGATGCAGTCTTCTTTAAAGTGCGTCGATTCATGCAATTCTCCTTGATGGTACATAACCTCATGTTGGACTTTTGGTTGTTGAGTCCATCATGGTCAATGTGGTCTACTTGCTGGTCTGCTCCAGCCTTCATTATGACACGGTGCATTTTTACGGCAGATACTTCGCCTTTTCTACCCTTACGTTTGGCATAGAACAAGACTTGGCTTCGGCCACCTCTTTCAAGATTCCATTTCCACTGGTTTAGATACTCAAAATCCTCATCATCTACCAGTGCAAATCTTCCTTGGGTTAGCGGTATTTTCTTCATAGACCCTCCTTAAAATCCTTAATGCAATCCAGCATCGCGGCTCTGGCGGCAGCTTTTACTTGTCCTTGAGTGCCGTAAGCATTTACTCTGTCTACCGCCTTCCCCAACCGCTCAGCAAGTTCGGTGAAGAGTTGGAGGATGGATTTAACCGAACAGTTGACATGACCTTCATCAGCACAGTCATCTTTTTGGCAATCACCTTCTAGTCCCGTGACAATATCCTCCACCCTCTCTCGCAATGTAGGCATAGTTACTTAGTCTTTAATACCTTCTTCACATTGTCTGCATACTTCATGAAGATACGGGCAAGGGAGTTCCTTTGTTCCTTCTCTTCTTCTCGCATCTCTTTGAGGTAGTCCTTGATGTACTCAAGTTCCTTAAGGATGAGTTCACCATAGTCCTTAGACCTCGAAGGCATGGGTCTCTTGTCTTGAATGAACTTCTTAAGCATGTCTTCAAGGTTCTCTAGTGTCTCGTCTTTATCCATAAGATTAAGGATTATATTCTATCTTAAGTAGCTTGAACCTAGAGATTAGGAACTCTTCTATCTCTTTGTGTTTCTTTTGTAACTCTTCTGTCTTTTGATTACTACTTGAACCTGCGATAGAGAATTTACCTGAGTCAATGCCGTTATAAGTCCTGCATATATACCAATTATTAAGGACTAAGCCGAGTTCATCATCTGGTTGATTGTATATCCATAAGCCATCCTGACTATGACCTTCAGAGGTAGTGACCACATGAGCTGTATCTTTGGTGTCGTAAGTACCAAGAAGATAGGAGACAATCAGCTTCTTCTCTTCTTTAGTCAGCATACTTATCTCTTACTTTCTCATTAAGATTATTTAATCTTAAGAGTAACTTATTTATATAAGCATGTGTCTGCTTACACTTCTCGTAGACCTTCTCATCTACTTGAAGAGAACCTTTGAGAATGTTTTTCATTTCATAATGATAGGCAAAGGTGCGTGTCCTAAAGGCAGGCTCATCCTCTCTAGTACTGAAGACAATACCACTTGCTTCACTTACTAGGTTAATGCCAATCCATAACATCCCTTTATATGCATCGTGCATATGGATGTTGATGCCAGACGTACAGTCCACACACGCAGCTGTTTGATGAGTCTCTTTAACTGTGGGCCAGGTATAATCAGGGAATCTAACGACATAGTTAATTAGAAGTTTCTTTTCTGTATCAGAGAGAAGACAGGGTTGACGACCTCTCTTCTTCTTTACTGTCTGCTCCATAAATCTAAGGCTTAGTTACCCAGTTAACATGCTTACTATCTTTCTTGAAGGATTTGGTAAGTAATTCCACTACCATATCCTGTCCCTTGATAATGTCCTCTATTAACAAGAACCCACATGCATTGGGTGTATCGCAGAAGAGAATCATCTTCTCTCTTTCTGCATGTACACCTACTTGTAAGGGTGCATGACAGTTATGACACGGCATTCTTAAGATAGATGTGGCCATAGATTAACACTGTTCAAGTTCAATGAAGGGAACATCAATCCCTAACTGTTCTAACTCTACGTCTACGACAATAGAGTTATATGTCTCTTCGGTAAGGATGCCTTTAGAGTTAAGTTCTCCTTCAATCTTCTTAAGAACTTGGAAGAATGGATTGCTCATACTGTTGCTTGCTACAAAGGTTAGATAGTTCTTCTTCATGTAGAGGACAGAGATTGATATCACAAGGTTCTCTGTCTTCAGTGCAGGAGAAGAGAGCTTCATCAGGCTTACAGTCTATACATGCATGATAATGTTCAGGGTTCATGGTGAGTGTTACTTACATGCATCTTTGAAGATGGACTCTGAGAAGAATGGGTTTGTCTGTTTGAGTGCATGACATAGAGCTAGAATGAGCATTTGTGATGTTGCTCTGGCTGAAGCCAATGACTCTTTACCAATACCCTGTTCATCTGCATGGTCTATGTGTGCCTTTTCATAGGCTCTGCATGTATTACTAATGCATGAGGCTATGAGTTCATAGTCTTTCTTAGTCATCATGTTATTGGTGTTTAAGATTACCAGTACCAGATGCATGAGGTTAATGTTCTTGTTACCTATCCTAGATGTTGATGATGATTAGAGATTATCTTTCTTGATGCGGTTGAGTGTTCGAGTCTTCAAGTAGTCAATCTGTTTCTTGACTTCAGGACGTTGACTGTCGTAGTTGTATTCACCACCTGCATTCTCCAGCATGATAAGGGCTTTGGCTAATGCATTATTAGCCTTCCACTGTTCATGTTGGGTGTTGAAGATAGCCATGAGCTTCTCGTCGTTAAGGACAAGATTCACGGCATCGTTCAACCTGTTGATACCTTTGGACTTGAAGTCCCTCTGGAACCAGGAGATGCCATCTTTGGTGTCGGTGTTCAAGAGAGATGCCTGAACACGCTTGATGACCCTAAGTTTCTCGAAGAAGTCTTCTTGAACAGGGCTAAGTGTTGCTGTCTTTTCCATAGAGATAGATTTATATCTCTAGGATAGGAAGAAGATGCATCAACGACATGCGTTATTACTCCGGCACGGTACTCACCCCCTAAGAAGGGAATGAGATACCATGTTTCTTAACCTTAGATAAGGGAGAAACAATGGAGCGGATAAGCCTATTTTCAAGTGAATCTAGCTTAGCCTCATTGAAGGGACGGGATACCAGATAGTATCCAACCTTACCCTTAAGGCTTTCATGGCGAACACATGCATATATAGCAGAACGTTGTTGCCGTCTATATGTGCTGATAGCACCTGAGAAGATAGCCTGCACCTGTTCGGTGATATTCCGATAGGCTTTAGCTCTTTTGGCATTGTGATACTTGCTCATACAGGCTTGTTACAGCTTATGGAGTAGGTACCATGCCGGAAACCGTGGAATGAATCATCACGGAGGGGATAAGAGATAAAGGAAGGGGACACCCATAGCGGTAAAGCAAGGCGATGCAAGGGATAAGCCATGCGCCTAAGCGTGAAGCCTGTGGGGGGAAGTCCTTAACCGTTTTCAAGGTTCGATGAGAGGACTATACACCCTTTTCAAAACATTGTCAATGCCCCGTAAACATTGGGACGGATTGACCTTTATGTTTACTCTGACTGGGAAGGAAAGTAAAAGTTAACCACAAGTTATACACACCCCCAGCATAGTGTACACTTAAAGTCAAGCGAATTAAGAACTGTCAAAAGTGGATAACATTATAAAGGCTAGAATAAGCTGAGAAACTAGCTTAGACCTTACTAGGTTTTTTGTCATCAATTCCTGTCATAATGCATGTAAATGAGCATATTATTGCTAACCTTAGCGTTAATACACTGTTTTAAGTGTATGGGTGAGGGGGTTCGGTTCTCATTTCCCTAGGACTGGGGATAGGGAGATTAGTTACTTCTCATCTTTTTACCTTTTTTCCTATCTTTACTTAACATCTTCCTTAACCATGGTCTTCTCTACTGTATACACTCCCTGAGAAGTATGCATCTTTCTTCCCTCTAGCTATTTCTGCGTCTGTAAGGACGACTCCCTCCTTTCTTCTTCGTATCTTCTCCTTCATTTCAGTGACATATGCACATGAACATCCACACTTAAGGTTATGTATACCCTCATCACAATGAGAACAGATAAGGGTAGGAGGTTGAGCTATGTGCATCCTGTATTCTCCTTTCTCTAGGAGGTAAGAGAGGATTCCCTTACCACAACTATGCATGCTTCCAAGTTCTGTCTTAGGCATATATATATATTAATTTATATAATATCTTTTCTTTCTTTAGAGAGATAGAGAGAGGGTTCTAAAGGGAGAGAGGAAGAGGGACCTTTCTTTCTTCTCGGATGTATCTACAACCAGTCCTCGTGAAACCCATACACCCAAAGAAGGCACCGTACTTACTTCGTCTGAGTATGAGGGTTAAGCCGCATTGTGGGCACCTGCTTTCAGAGGTCGTAACTACTACAGATTTGTTGGTCACCTTAGAACAGCTTGGACACTTCATGACTCTTCCCGACGCTTTACCGCAGATGTAACAGAACTTCATCATATAAAGAAAAAACTCCCTTAGTGTTAGGAGTTCCCGACCCACCCATCCCCCTTAAGTTTAGCAATATTTATTTTTTATTGGAGTTTTCTATCTACCTGCCCTTAGTCTATCATACCCATCTGGACATGTCAAGGGTTCATGCTACGATGTATGTGGATAACTTTGAAACATATGGCCAGCTATAACCAAAGACACGGAATCAAGACTCCTGGGAAACCAGGTGCTCCCAAGGGAGTGGCGAAGAAAACTGCATGGAGGAAGTTCGCTAAGGCTTACGTTGAGAACAGTGGTAATGGGATTCAGGCTTACAGGACATCCCATCCTGATACTGCCAATATATCTACCGCAGGGTCAAGGGCCTATGACCTTTTGAAGAAGCCGGAGATTATTGCCATGATTCAAGCTTATGAGAAGAAGGCATTGGAGGAAGCTCCAAAGTCTCTACAGAAGCTTGCAGACTTGCGTGATGGCAGTGACAGTGAAAGAATCCAATTAGATTCTTCCTCGACCCTTATCAATGCATACAATGTAGTCTCTAGGTTCCATAAGCCTGATGATGAGACTACTAAGAGAATTACCAACAATATCCTTGTAATGAATATTGACGATGCAGAACTCCGCAGGCGCATACAAGAACTCGCTGGCGAAGAGTAATGAACTGAAGCTCCTCTACTTGGAGCTAATGAGAAGGAAGAGTAAGACCTCTTTGACCTATCTCATGGAAGAAGTACTTGGGTATGCAGGCTTAGCTCCGATGCATAAGGAGATTGAGGAGACCATCAAGAAGGTAAAGAAGGGAACACGAAGAGGATTGTTTCTTCTCCCTCGGTCTCATCTCAAGAGTACGGAGATAACGATAGCCTTCTCGATTCAGGAAATCCTGAACAACCCCAACACTCGCATCCTCATTACTAATGCACTCTTGGATAACTCCAAGGGGTTCCTAAGAGAAATCAAGTCCCACTTCGAGAAGAACGAGAAGCTCAGGTCTCTGCATGGTGACTTGACTAACGCAGACGAGAAGTGGAGCGAGACTCAGATTCTCATCAAGAACAGGACCACGTTCCAGAAAGAACCTACGGTGCAGATAACGTCTGTGGATAAGTCCGTGGTCTCCCAACACTACGACCTCATCATTGCAGATGACTTGGTGACTCGTGAATCTATCAGCACCAAAGAACAGAGAATAAAGTTGGTGAAGTACTACAAAGACCTTCTCGACCTTCTAGAACCTGATGGGATGCTCCTCGTCATTGGGACAAGGTGGCACTATGATGACCTCTATGGGTGGCTTCTTTCAGAGAACGTGAAGCTTAAGAACTACGAGGTTCTGGTTAAGAGTGCATGGACCGACAACGAGAAGACCATCCCGATATTCCCTCAGAAGTTTACGAAGAGTTATCTTGACTCACTGAGGAGAGACAAGGGGAACTTCGAGTTCTCCTGCCAATACGAGAACAACCCAGTCAATGAGGAGGATGCAGACTTCAAGAAAGAGAACTTTAAGTATTTCTCTCTGACCCAGAGTGGCATACCCGATGGGGATATCTACATCACCATTGACCCAGCAGTCTCCAAGAACACAGATGCAGACTATACGGGAATAGTGGTGAACTCAGTGAATGGAGGAAGGTGGTGCATTGTGGAGGCTTATCGGCAGAGATTGAATGCAACGGAACTGGTGGATGAAATGTTTTATCTTTATAGGAAATACAGGCAGAAGTTTCAGAAGATGGGGATTGAAGATATCATGTACACCTCTGCACTCGAATACGACATCACAAGAAGGATGAGGGAGACAGGTGAATGGTTTGGTCTGGAGAAGCTGAAACACAGGAACAAAAAGAAGACTGACCGTATCCGAGCACTCGTTCCTCTATTTGAACGTGGTAATATAGAGATGAGCGACAAGTGCAGTGACTTGGAGGATGAACTCTTGCACTTCCCAGTTTCAGAGCACGATGACATCATGGATGCACTTGCTTATCAGTTAAGTCTTGTCAATGCCTCACGGCACTACACCGAAGAAAAGAACGTGAAGAGGACTGAAAGCATCATTGTCCCCATCTTCCAGGAATACTAACTATGAATAGACCAGACTCAATCGGCTCAGAAGGAATCGCTAAGGCTATCTCTAACCTCGCTACTCAGCATGGGGAAGGAGAAGTCTTCATCACGGAGAGGATTTCTTTTTTAATGAAGAACATCCTGAAGAGAGCCAGGAAGAATTACAATGGGGTCTATGACAAGCCCTATGATTCCATCACCAAGGAAGAGAAGTACTTTCCTCCTCTGACCGAAGCTTTTACTGATGGCATCATCAAGTCTATTGACTTCGATATCAAGGACATGGATATCTATTCCTTGAATGGCAGTAACGTCGGGGCTATCAAGATTATCAAGTCAGTCCTTAAGTCTAAGCTGCATGAGGCCAGATTCGGTGAAGTCTTAAATGAGATGGGTCGGTTCCTATGCATTGATGGAACAGGCATCATCAAATTCATTGATGACTATGACGAGAAGAAGAAGAAGCGAGTCATGCGCTTCAAGGCAGTCGATAACCTCAACATCATTGCCGATGAATCAGCCAATAGTCTAGAGGATTGTTTCGGGATATTGGAGAGGAGTCTTATGAATGACTCTGAGCTGAGAGCTAAGAAAGGTGTCTGGTGGGATGACCAACTGGAGAAGGTCCTAACCTCCAAGTCTGGAAACAATGACTTCAACTTCACCCGCTATGGTCTTTCAACTGGTGGAGGGGTGGTGCAATCCACTGCTCCTATGCATCCGGTCTACGACTACTGGGGTCAGCTTGAGAAAAAGGATTTAACTGGGGAGAAGCAGGATGAGGGAGTCTGGATTGAAGCCCATGCAGTTGTCTATGGCGTTCAAGATAAGGGTTGTGTCGTGCTCTTCGCTGAGGAGAACACCAAGGGTTATCGCCCCTATGTTGACTGCACCCTGAAGAAGGTTATCGGCAGACGCACTGGACGAGGAGTTCCTGAGATGCTCTTCGGAACTCAGAAGTACATGAACATGCTTATCGAAATTAGGAAGAAGAATGCACAGATTCTTCAGAATGGTCTCTTCAAGGCGAAGAGAGGCATGGGACTGACGGCAGACACCATCATCTCCAAGCTGACTTCGGGAGGCATCATCCAAGTCGATGAGATGGATGACTTCGAGCAGATGGCCATCCAAGATACAAGACAAGCCTCCTATGCAGATGAAGACAGACTTATCGCGTGGGGTGAGAGGAATACTGGGTCATACGACGTACGGAGAGGGGAGTCTTTGGCTGCCTCTACCTCCGCCACCTCCATCATCACCCAAGACAGGAACTCCAGGGATATCTTCCAGCTGGTTCAAGAGAACGTGGGACTCATGCTGGAGAAGCTCATCATCTGTCAGGTCCTTCCTTGGATTAAAGCTAATGTGAAGGCGGGAGAAATCGTCATGATAACTGGCTCAGCCAGGGATTTAATGGAAATGGATAGTGCACTCTCAGAGCACCTCGTGAACAAGTCTTTCGTGGACTACGTCGAGATGCATCAGGCTTATCCTCCTAACCCAGAGCAATGGCTGGTAGACGCTAAGGCGAAACAAATGCGGGTCTTCCAGCAGCAAGGAAGCAGGAGATACGTCACAACCAGTAAGGATTTCCTCTCGGAAGAAGTTGGGGTTATCGCTCCTATTACCAACGAGACCTTGGATAAGAACCTCATCCTGACTAAGCTTCAAGAGTCTTTGGTTCTTGCAGCTTCAAACCCTAACCTCAACCTTGACCCTCAGGGCATCTTGGAGAACATCTATTCTATCTTGGGGATACCGACGGAAGGCATCTATTCCACCCACATGAGTTACAAGACTCCTATTGATAAGATGGCTCTAGCTCAAACCCAGATGCAGGAAGCTCAGGCTCAGATGGGACGTGGAGGTGTAGACCAGGCCAATGCTCTTAGGGGTACAGTTGCCCCACAGATTAACGCCACTCAATCTACTACCACCACCTCAGTGCCCAGACCTTCACTTCAGACCTCAGGAAGTTATGCCTCTTAGTGGAGCTAAGTATCGTTTTGGGAAGAAGAACGGCAAAACCTTTAGGTTCGCATTCAAGGGGGGTAAAGTCGTAGAGGCCATTCAATTCATTAAGAAAGCTGGCAAGCTCGTGAAGAAATAATATGATGACTTCTAAACTTAAGATGCAGCCCAAGAAGGAGATGAAGAAGATGATGGGTAAAGAACCCATGATGATGGCGGTAAAAGCCATGAAGATGAGTAAGTCATTTAAGATGAATAAGGTAAAAGGTTCTTATGGACATATTGGACCCAAAGGCCACTGAAGCACTCATTAAGGCAGAGGCTCTGGAACACATGATGCAGTCGAAGGGATGGGAGATAATGAGGACTATTCTGGAGGAGAGGGTAAAACAAATGGAATCGGTAAAAGGAGTTAAGTCTTTAAAAGAACTTTACGGCAGGCAAGATGCAGTTCTAACCTTAGAGAGATTCCTTAAGGATTTAGACGGTATCGCAGAAAGTTGTAAGATGGCCAAGGATAGGATGCAAGAAGGCAAAGCTGCTGAAGAAACACTAATATTTAAGTCTTACGATGAATAAATAATAGCTAACATGCTACAGTATGAGTGAAGAGAATAAGCCGACTCAGACCACCGACTCAGTTAACACTGAAGGTGGAACGAAGGCAGAAGCTCCAAAGGATGAGGTGCTAAGTTTTCTCAAGGAGAGTCTCAAAAGGGAATTTGCAACCCGTGATGAGGCACTCAAGTCTCTCGATAATCTGAATAAGATGGTCGGAGACCAGGCCATCAATGACCTGAGGGAGAAAGCTAAAGAAGCTGATAACTTCAGTGCAGTCGTCAAAGCTTATGCCAAGGAGTCAGGAATGAACCTTGCAGACGCTAGAGCTGATTTACTGAAAGATATAGCTAATATGAGCACTCAATCCACTCAGACGACAGAGACCAAAACCGAAACCAATTCCATAGACCAGTCAGCAGTCATGCAGGAAGTTCAGGCCCTTAAGATGAAACTTGAGGAGAAGGAACTCTTGGAGATTAACCCCGAAGCCAAGGCAGTCCTGCAAGAACTCAGAGGATTCGCCAAGGGGACAGGTAAGAGTCTCGCAGATGCATACGCTGGGTCAGCCCTTAAGGACTTGGCTACAAAAGCTTTGGCCTTTGAAAAGAAGGAAACAGAACAGAAATCTACTTCAGTGAACTCAACCTCACGTCAGGGATTCGATGCTAAAGAGCATGAGAGTCTCATCAATAACGTGAAGACTACGAACACTGAGGTCTCTAAGATACGATTAGTCGAGAAAGCTCTCGGCCTCTAAACTAAAACACTATGGCATCTGATGTCATCTTGCGGTCTTACGGGGATGCGGCTCGCATCCAAGACGTACTCCCGCTCATCGAAATCCTGACGGCTCGTGAGAACTGGTTTCTTACCAACCTTCAGAAGACAACCGCCCGCGATACGGTTCACGGTGTCCTCACGGATACTCTTCGCACTGCCGCTTCTCTTGCCGTTGAGGAAGCTGCTGATTACACCTACTCTGCCAACAGCACCCCGACTCGGAGGAACAACATCGTGGAGAACATTGCTCTCCCCTTCAAGGTCTCCCGCACCCAGACCCTTATCCAGCACTTCCAGTCTGAGAACGAGCTTGCTCGCCAGACCACAAAGGCTCTTACGGATTGGGGCAATGCGGCTGAGTTCGACATTCTCCGCAGCACTCTTGCTTCTGGTGTTTCGGGTACTGCTCCGACGATGTCTGGTGTCTTGGAAGCTATCTCCAAGTCCACGAACGTCACGGCTCAGACCTCCGGTACGCAGTTCTCGGCTTCTATCCTTAAGGGTCTCCTTAAGTTGAACTGGGATAACAGCAACGGTCAGGTCGTTACAGACCTCTTCGTTGGTTCGTCCCTTAAGCGTGATATCGACACCTTTACCGCCGGTGCTACCAAGTTCGTTATGAGCAAGGAGGCAGCGGTTTGGGACTACGTCGATGTCTACGATGGTGGTGGTTTTGGTCGGGTTGGCGTGCATATGCACCGCTATCTGAACATTTCCGGCACTGACGCGACTGGACGTGTCCTTGGTCTTAGGACTGAGAAACTTGCTCTCGCCTACCTTGAAATGCCTCACATTGATGCTGGCATGGCACGGACTGGTGACTTCGAGCCTCGCGTGGTTATTGGTAAGCTTACCCTTGAGGTTCGCAACCAGGACACCAACTTCCTTGCCTCAGGCTACCTCCTCTAGTAGGTTGAAAGAGCTTGTCGTGAGAGAACAGAAGACCCCCTTGACGGGGGTTTTTTGTTATGGGAAGCTCGTCGTATATGGAAACAAGATTAGACCGTACAGAGACTCCTCGTCAGAGGCTTATCAGGGAGACAGTAGCCGCATTTGAAAGGAAGTTCTCAGTAGAATTAGAAGCCCACAAGAAGGACATGAAGAAGCTCACGGGCACCAGAGCTAACGTCTATGCAGCTGATAAACAAGGAGGAGACTTTGTCCTAGCTCTTCATCTCCCACTCCCCCTATATAAAGCCTTGGTATTAGTCGTCGGTGACCATCCTCCATTATTCCGTGAACGTAAAGAATCCTTATGGTTCATGCGAACTTTCCCTCAATATTCCGTACCAGAGAAAGTTTAGAGAAGAGATGCCACTACTGCTACGAACTCTTGAAAAAGAGAGGCAAGACAGAGAGTAACCCTAACTTTGCCAGAAGAATCTACTGCAACGTAGAATGCACCACGAAAGCTCGTATCCTTAAATGCAAGATGCAATATGAAACTCTCCTTAGGGATGATAGTAAAACCCTCGGACGAAGAGGCGGTAAAGCTGGAAAGATGCCTCGAAAGCGTTGCAGGGTTTGTAGACAGTATCTTTCTCACAATCACTGGGAACAATGCGGCTTGCGAAAAGGTAGGAGAAAAGTTCGGGGCAAAGATTAGCCATTGCCCGTGGGAAGAAGACTTCGCTAAGGCCAGGACCTTCAACATGGACCAGATACCCAAGGATGAGCATGATTACTTCATCTGGTTCGATTGCGATGACATTGTCATTGGAGCAGAGAACATCCCCGCAATTATTGAGAGGATGAGGACAGAAGACTTAGCTGCCGCTGTCACCAAGTATCTCTATGCATTCGATGAGTACGGAAGCTGTATCGCAGAACATCCTAAGATTCGTATCGTAAAACTAGATGGTTCCTTCCTCTGGTCCCAGCAGACAGGGGAACTTCATGAGGACTTGATGCAGCAATGGGCCTCTCCCGTCACCACTCTTTCGGAGACCGAGAAGGGGATGTACTTCGAGGTTAGGCATGAGAAGACAGAGCAAGACTTTAAAGAATCAGCGGAGCGTAACTACAAGATTTCCCTTAAACAGACCGTAGACCATCCTGATGACCCTAGGAGTTGGTGGAATCTGGCTAACTCTTGTGTCTCCACAGGTAAGACCACTGAAGCCAGGGATGCATACGAGAGGTTCATTCCCTATTCCGGTTCTCAACAGGAAGTTTATCTGGCTCGTATCCGTCTTGGGATGCTCCTTGCAGACTTGGAAGAGAACGATAAAGCCTTGAACCAATGTCTTCAGGCCATGGTCTCAATGCCTTGGCATCCTGATGCTTATCTAGCTATCGGTAAGCTCTATTACAAACAGAAGAAGTGGAAGCATTCCAAGGAGATGCTTATCCAGGGCATGAGCAAGGAGATTCCAGAGGATGCAATCGTCTACAACCCTAGGGACTACGACTATAATCCGATGATTCTCTTGGCCAACTGCTACTTCAATATGGGTAAGGTGGAGGAGGCTTTAACGGTAGTAGAGAACCTGAGAAGTAAGTTCCCCATGAGGAAAGATTTGGAACCTATCCATGGAGTTCTCAAGAAGAATGTGGAAGAACTAGCAGACGCAGAAGAGTTCTGTCGAAGGGCAGAGACTCTTACAGATGTGGAATTAGCCGTAGAGCTGGAAGCTCTCCCCACAACGCTCAAGATGAACCCAGTCATATGCATCGTGAGAAATAGGAGATTTGTCAGGACAGAAGCTCCAGAAAAGGAGATAGTCTACTACTGTGGCTTTACTACTGAAGTTTGGGACTCCTCTACCGCAAAGACGGGAATTGGGGGGTCAGAGGAAGCAGTCATCAACTTGAGCAGGGAGTGGTCCAGAATGGGCTATAAGGTGGTAGTTTTCAATAACTGCGGGGCAGAGGAGAAGACCGATGAGTACGGCGTAGAGTGGAGACCTTATTGGTCCTTTAACCCTAGGAGTGCCTATGACAATCTTATCCTTTGGCGTTCACCTGTCCTTGCTGACCATCAGCTTAATGCTCGTAACATCATTCTCGACTTACATGATGTGTTGCCTGCTGCCGAACTTACCTCGAAGCGTTTGGGGGCGATACATCACATTGCTGCTAAATCTAATTATCATCGTTCTTTATTCCCGCTTGTTACTGATGATAGGTTCGACGTTATAGGTAACGGCATAGACTTGGAGCAATTCAAGGGAAAGGAAGAAAGGAAGAAGCATAGGCTTATCTACACCTCCTCTCCCGACAGAGGGTTGGAACATCTCTTGGATTATTGGCCCAAGATTAAAGAGCATTGTCCCCTTGCAGAATTGCATGTGTTCTATGGGTGGCACGTCTTCGATACCATGTTCGAGCACGACAACAAGATGCAGATTTGGAAGGAGAGGATGAAGACGATGATGCAGCAGGAAGGAATCATTAACCATGGTAGGGTGGGACATGAAGAGATTGCCAGGGAGATGATGAAGTCAGAAATCTTTGCCTACCCATGTCACTTTGAAGAAATCTTCTGCATCAGTGCAGTCAAGGCTCAAGCAGCAGGGTGCAAGGTAGTGGCTACTAAGTATGCGGCCCTGCCAGAGGTAGTGAAGGAGGGGCAATTGGTAGAGGGGGGCGTGAAGGGAACTGATATGTGGAACAGGTGGTGCGATACTCTCATCTACGAGATGGGTTCAGACACTCATGTGACTCATCCTGAGTTAGTCAATGACTACTCGTGGTCTAAAATTGCAGAAACATGGCCCTTACTAAAATAGCCGTCATCCACGATTGGCTAAGCGACATCGAACAGGAGATTACTTGGAAGGATGGTCTCGCAGCTGCCATCAGAATCTTAAGTCAGAAATATGAACTCAAGTTCTATACGTTCGGGAAAAGCACCTTTACATTACCTCATGAGTACTTCCCCATTCATTTCTTTTCTGATGATGAAGAGTTCAAGAAGGATATAAAAGCTTTCTCTCCTGATGTCATCTTGCATTGGGCGGATTCAACCAGACCTCATGCGAGCATCGGACGAGAACTAGGTATCCCCCAAGCTATCTGCTTCGCCGGAGGAGAACCCTTCGAGAAGCAATGGCAGAACTTCGACCACTTCTTCGTGGAGTCAGATGAGTACAAGGAGAAGTTCGAGAAGGCAGGATGCTCAGTCTCCACAGCCTTCGGTACTAATACAGAGTTATTCAGACCTAACTATGGCAAGAAGAAAGTATTTGATATCTGCTTCCCAGCAACTTACGCAGATTGGAAACGACACAGACTCTTCGCCAAAATCGTCGAACAAGGGGAGTACTCAGCCGTTACCGCAGGTTTTAAGTACAAAGACCACGAGCAATGGTGTTATGAGTTACCTGAAAAGGCAGGTGCTCTTGTACTTGGTCATGTTTCTGGTTCTGCTCTCGTGGATATATATAATCAGAGCCGTGTCTGCCTCATAACTTCAGCTAATAACGGTGGTTCACAGAGAACAGTCTTAGAGGCCATGGCTTGTAACATTCCAGTAGTAGTCATGTCTGATTCAAGGAAGTGTTCTGAATACATCAATAGAACAGAAAGATTTACTGGATTAGTCGCAGACCTCAGTGACTTCAACTCCATCATCAATGCAGTTGATAGCTGCATGAACATAGGAGAATCAGATGCTAGGACTTATATCTTAGAGCAGTGGTCAGAGTTCACTTATGCAGCAGCCCTAGAGACAGGTTTATGCAAACTCTTAGCATCGTCGTAACCTATTACGACCCAGAACATAAGAAGGTGGACATGCTCTGCAATCTCATGAGGAGCATAGGGGAGAACTCCATCGGATATCAGCTGGAACAAATCATGGTCGTGAATGGGAAGAGCTATGTCGAATCAGTGAATGAAGGATTGGGCAGAAGTAATGGGGAGTACATCATAGTCTTGAATGATGACGTGGTAATAGAAGACAAGGAATGGTTAAAGAAACTATGTATCCCTAATTGCATCTCTGCATGGCAACTGGGGACATTCCATACCACGGGAGAGTCAGTTCCCGATGCAGCCTGCTTCGCCATGCATAGGGATGTCTTCAATCGGTTGGGTCTTATGGACCTGAGATACAAGGACGGAATTAACTTTGAGGATACAGACTACTTCTTCACCGCCAAAGAGAAGGGTATCCCCTTCGTAGATGCACAGGTACGGATGAAGCACCTAGGCAATGTCACAGAACAGACTTATTTCAAAGACGTGAAGTGGGGAAAGACTTACCATAACGAAGCTATCTTCAATCAGAAATGGCAACCATTAAAGCGTACATAGGAGGGACCTTCGACCTAATGCATCCTGGTCATGTCGCCTTGCTTAAAAGAGCTAAAGAGGAATACGGCTATGTAGTGGTATCTCTTAACTCTGATGAGTTCGCTACCAAGTATAAGCGTAAGCCTCTCATGACCATGCTTGAGCGGATGAATATAATGTCAGCTTGTAAGTATGTGGATGAAGTTATCATGAATGTGGGAGGAGAAGACTCCACCCCAGCT
>ERZ1292644.536-Hain-H14-01um-R2-536-length-25239-cov-5_pt1 | contig 25239 bp, 35 predicted proteins | sample MGYA00564402_ERZ1292644 | MGnify/ENA primary metagenome ERZ1292644 (study PRJEB36523, sample SAMEA6512644) | groundwater metagenome | collected 2019-01-09 | study: AquaDiva: Metagenomics assemblies of 32 groundwater samples
TAGTGAACCGAGCTTTGTGACTTTGACAAATTTTATTTTTATTAATTGCAGAAATTATTGCAAAGTCGGGGCGCGAGTAAAAGTGAACGCACATATTTAATAAGTAAAAATGATTTTCCAAACAAATCTTTTTTCTCCATAACATTTAAAAAGTCTTAACAATTGTTAACAAAATGCAAACAGAGGTTGTCAATGAACATAATTTTAGCGGAAGGGAAATTTATGATGTTTACAATGCAGAGGATTTAACATTTAAATCTCCGATGGGATTAACCGAGCAGGTGGTTCGGGAAATATCAAAACAAAAAAACGAGCCGGAGTGGATGCTTAAAAAAAGACTTATTGGACTGAAGATTTTTTATGAACTTCCGATGCCGTCGTGGGGTCCGAATCTTTCAGAGCTTGATTTGAATAAAATTCATTTTTTCATGAAGCCGAATGCAAAATCAAACGCGAAATCCTGGGATGAAGTTCCCGAAGACATAAGAAAAACTTACGAGAAACTTGGAATTCCCGAGGCTGAAAGAAGTGCATTGGCTGGAACGGGCGCGCAGTATGAATCAGAAGTTGTTTATCACAAGCTGAAGGAAGAGTGGGAAAGCAAAGGAGTTATTTTTCTTGATTTCGACGAAGCGGTGCAAAAACATCCGGATTTGGTTCAGAAATATTTTATGAACACGTGCGTTCCAATAAGACTGCACAAATTTGCGGCTTTGCACGCGGCGGTTCACAGCGGCGGTACTTTTATTTATGTGCCGAAGGGCGTGAAAATCTCAATGCCTCTTCAGGCATACTTCAGAATGAATGCCCGCAGCGGAGGGCAGTTCGAGCACACATTAATCATCGTCGATGAAAACGCAGAAGTTCATTATATAGAAGGATGTTCCGCGCCAAGGTACAATGAAAATTCATTGCATGCCGGCTGCGTTGAAATTCACGTCCTGAAAGGTGCGAGGACAAGATACTCAAGCATAGAAAACTGGAGCAGAAATACTTATAATTTAAACACAAAAAGGGCTGGTGTTTACGAGGACGGAATTATGGAATGGATTAACGGAAACATGGGAAGCAAAGTTACGATGCTGTATCCATGCAGCGTTCTTCGTGGCAAAAACGCAAAGACAGATTATCTTGGAATAGCATACGCCGGCAGCGGGCAGCATCAGGACACCGGATGCAAGGTTTATCATCTCGCGCCGAACACAAGTTCAATGATAATAAGCAAGGGAATAAGCAAGAACGGGGGAATAAGTTCTTATCGCGGTTTGGTAGTAATAAAAAAAGGAGCGGTGGGTTCAAAATCAAGCACAAGATGCGACGGTTTAATGCTCGACGCTGTAAGCAAGGCGACAACTCTGCCGAGTCTGGAAGTTGAGGAAAACGATGTTACAGTTTCGCACGAAGCTGCCGTCGGAAAAGTCGGGGAAGAGCAGATGTTCTATTTAATGTCGCGCGGCTTAAGCGAGAGCGAGGCAACTAAATTAATAGTTTCAGGATTCATAGAGCCGATTGTGAGAGCACTTCCTCTGGAATACGCGGTTGAACTTAACAGGTTAATTGAACTTGAAGTAGAGAATTCTGTTTGTTGAAATGGATAAGACAAAATTAAGCAAAGAAAAAGCTGTTAAAGCTTTGAAGAATGTTACCGACCCCGAACTTGGGCTCGACGTGCACACTCTCGGACTGGTTTATGGCATTGAAATAAAAGAAAATAATCTCGTTCTTATAAAAATGACTCTTACAAGTCCGATGTGTCCTTACGGAGTTTCAATGATAGCGGATGTTAAAAACAAATTAAGCAAAGAGGGATTTAAAAATCCGGAAGTGGAACTTGTTTTTGAGCCGCCGTGGGAACCAAGCGAGGAAGTAAAAATTCTTCTAGGAATTCAGTAACGGAAAACTTATTAAATTAAGGCGGAACTTATTTTAAAATGGCAGATGAATTGATTGATGTGATTAACAGGTAGACAAAATGGAAATAAACAATGAAACTGCGGAAAAGTTTAAGAAAGATTTCCCGATTTTTCAGAACAGTAAAAATCTGGTTTATCTCGACAACGCCGCAACATCTCAGAAACCGAAAAGCGTTATAGAAGCAATAAAAAAATTTTATGAAAATTCAAACGCGAACATTCACCGCGGGATTTACAAATTAAGCGAGAGGGCAACGGCGGAATACGGAAATGCGAGGGAAATTGTTGCAAAATTCATAAACGCTCTGCCGGAAGAAATTATTTTCACCAAAAACTCTACGGATTCGATAAATTCTCTGGCATATTCAATAAGTTCAATAATTCCCTACGGGAGAAATGAGATTCTTCTTACTGAAATGGAGCATCATTCTAATTTGATTCCCTGGCAGCAGCTCGCGAAAAGGGAAAATATGAAACTTAAATTTGCAAAAATAAAAAACGATTTTACTTTGGATATGTCTGATTTAAGGGAGAAACTTACAGATAAAACAGCCATTGTTGCATTTTCCCACATATCAAACAGCCTAGGTATTATAAATCCTGTAAAGGAAATTGTTGAACTCGCGAAGCAGAAAAAAATTCTGACTATTGTCGATGCTGCGCAAAGTGTTCCGCACACAAAGGTTGATGTGAAATTTCTCGGCTGTGATTTTCTTGTTTTCTCGGGGCATAAAATGCTCGCGCCTTTCGGAATCGGGGTTTTGTACGGAAAAAAAGAACTTCTTGAAAGATTGCCTCCGTTCAGTTTCGGCGGGGGAATGATAAAAAAAGTTTCTTACGAAAACGCGGAGTTTGCCGATTTACCCGAAAAGTTTGAAGCAGGAACTCCGAATATTGAAGGAGCAATAGCCCTTTCTGCGTCGGTAAATTATATTAAAGAAATCGGAATTAACAATATTGCCGTATGGGAAAAAAAACTGGCAAAATATGCGCTGAACAAATTAATGGAAATTCCCGGAATAAAAATTTATAATTCTGGAAACAGTTCTGGAATAATCTCGTTTAATCTTGATAATGTTCATCCGCACGATGTCGCGTCTTTGCTTGATGGGCAAGAAATTGCAGTAAGAGCAGGACACCACTGCGCGATGCCGCTGATGAAAAAACTCGGGATTTCCGGGACGATAAGGATAAGTTTTTATTTTTACAACACTTTTGAGGATGTGGATAAGTTAACGGAAAGTTTAAAAAAAATCGCGGAGAAGTTTAAATAATGGAAGATAATTTTGAAGACAATATGTACAAAGAACACATTATGGAGTTGTACAGGAATCCGGGCAATTTCGGAGAATTGAAAAATCCGACGCACGCGCACACAGAAACAAACACGTTGTGCGGCGACGAGGTTACCGTTCATTTGATAATTGAAAACGGAAAAGTTAAAGACGCGAAATTTCACGGCAGCGGATGTGTGATGAGCATGGTTTCCGCATCTTTGCTTACTGATAAAATTAAAAACATGGGTATCGACGAGATAAAATTGCTGGACAGAGACGACGTCCTTGATTTACTCGGGATTAAAGTGAATCCTGTAAGGCTTAAATGCGTTCTGCTCTCGTTGTACGCAATTAAAAATTCTCTTAAATAAAATGTCATTCCTTGAAATTAAAAATCTGTCTGTTGAAATTGACGGCAAAAAAATACTTGACAATCTTAATCTTAATGTGCAGAAAGGAGAGGTTTGCGTTTTGATGGGACCTAATGGAAGCGGAAAAACAACTCTCTCAAAAACCCTTATGGGACATCCCAAATGCAAAATAACTTCCGGAGAAATTTTGTTTAACGGCGAGGATATAATTAAAATTCCAGTTAATGAAAAGGCAAAGAAAGGGCTTTTTCTTTCATTCCAGTATCCGCAGGAGATTTCAGGCGTGACAATTTCAAATTTTTTAAGAACAGCTTATAATGCGGTAAAGGAAAAAAAATTGCCGCCTTCGGAATTTTTGAAATTGGTTGAGGAAAAAACCTCGATTTTGAGCATGGACAGAAAGTTTCTTTCAAGATATCTTAATGAGGGATTTTCTGGAGGAGAAAAAAAGAAGGCGGAGATTTTGCAGATGCTCTTTCTAAACCCGAAAATTGCAATTCTCGACGAGACAGACTCTGGACTTGACATTGATTCATTGAGAATAGTTGCAAACGGGATAAAAAATTTTATGAATAAAGAAAAAGCCATTTTGCTGATAACTCATTATAAGAGAATACTTGATTATATAAAACCGGACAAAGTTTTTGTTATGAAGAACGGGAGAATTGTCCAGCAAGGCGGGGGAGAACTTATCCAGGAAATTGAGGAAAAAGGTTATGAAGGCTTGAAATGAATGATAAAAATGATAAAAATTTTTAATTCCGAGGTTTTGGATATAAAAAATTCCGGCGGAAATGTAAAATGCCTGAAATTTTCTGCCCCTGATGAATTTGATTTCAAATCAGGGCAGTTTGTTTCCTTAAGCGTTCCAGTTGATGAAAAAAAAATCCGCCGTCCTTTCTCCATAGCTTCTCCGCCAAAACGTAATTTTATTGAGCTTTGCGTGAAAATCATTCCTGGAGGATTGGCGTCGGGTTTTATTGCAAAATTAAAAAAAGGAGACGCTGTTGAATTTCTCGGCCCGGCCGGAAGATTCGTGATTAATGAAAATTCCAGAAACAAGGACATAATTTTTATCGCTGCAGGAACAGGGCTTGCGCCGTTTATGAGCATGATTCCTGATTTGCTTGAAAACAAATTCAGGGGAAAAATAATTCTTCTTAAGGGTTTCAGGCACGAAGAAAACATTTTGCATGATGGTGAATTTTCCGAATTAAGAAACAAATACAGAAATTTTGAATTTCACAACATACTAAGCCGTCCGGAAAACAAAAATTTTCCAGATAAGGGACATGTGCAGGATTTTCTTGGAAAATACATTCCCGAGAATTTTCACGGAGATTTTTACATCTGCGGTTTAAAGGAAATGATTGTCGGAGTGAAAGAAAAACTTATTGAACTTGGCGTTTCAGAACAAAGAATTTTTTACGAAAAGTATGATTAACTGCTGTTGTTCAAAAAAGTTTCTCTGTAAAGTTCTATAATTGGTTGTAAATAAAGAAGCCCTGATGAAATTGAACGAGCTTGATTTTCCCTAATTCCTTCAAAATAAATTCTTCTTAATTTTTCTTTTTCATAGGGTTTGAATATTCTTTTGTTATCAAAAATCTTCTCAAGTCTTTTTCTGTTAAGAAGGGCTAAGCCCCGAATTAGTTCATCAGAAAATAATGTAAGATTTTTTTCAGGATCTAAATCGTTAAGATGTCTTCCTCTTATTCCTGCAAGTTTTTCCCTGCCTTTAACATCCAGATAAACTGCCGGAAGGTCTTCAGAGGGATTATAAGGCATAGCATAAATTATTCAACAAACTTTTTATATTATCTTATTTTATAAAATTGATGTTAAAAGAAATTTTGCTGATTATATTCTCCCTTTTTGGCTTTTTTCTATCTTTTTATATCTGGAACAAAAGCATTAGAAAAAAAGAAAGATTAGTTTGTATAGTCGGTAAGAACTGCGAAAATGTAATACAAAGCAAATACGGGAAAACTTTCGGAGTTGATAATACAATTCTTGGGATGATTTATTCTTTGGTGATTTTTTTGATTGCACTCTCGCAGTTTTTATTTCCTCAACTGCCGGCAGTTTCTTATTTTATTTTAGGGAAGATAATTTTCTCCGGTTGTGCGGCTTTGTTTTCTGTTTATTTAATATTCATTCAGCTTTATGTAATAAAAGAGCTTTGTGAATACTGCCTTGCAAGCGCAATTACAAGTCTGATGATTTTCTTGGTTATAATAATTTAATTGAAAAGAAAAATTAAGCATTTAATGCAGCAGACAATTGTGTCCATGAAGCAGACACTTGCTGTCCGTTAATGTAGAAGGTTGGTGTTCCGCTTGCAGCCGTGCTTGCTTCACTGGAAATTTTTTGGACAGTTGAAAGATACTTGTTGTTATCAAGGCAATCATTTAACTTTTTTGAATCAAGTCCGCTGATGCTCTGCGCAAGTTTCTTCAAATTGTCTTTTGAGAACTGTCCGTTGTTTTCCTTTGAGTTATGTGCCGTGAAAATAGCATCATGCATCTCCCAAAATTTCCCTTGTTCATTTGCGCATAATCCTGCCTCTGCAGCATAAACAGATTCCTGTCCGAGGAAACTCATTGAAACATAAACAAATCTTAACTTGCCGTCCTCTGCCATTTGCTGAATCTTTCCCGCAGAGCCGATTAAATCACCATACTGGCTTTGATATTGTTCAGTCCACGAAGGCAATCCCGAAGCCATTGCGCAATAAGGGCACTGGAAATCAGAAAATTCTATAACAACATTCTTTGAATTTGCAGGTCCGATAGAAGGGTATGCCGTCGGATTGTCTGTAAAAATGCTTAGGTCAACATTTCCGCTTCCGCTGTTATCTCCTGTATTTACAGCGCTCCCTGTTCCTGATTTTCCTGTAAAAACAAAAACGCCGCCGATTATCACGACTGCAAGTAACAATAAAGTTGAATACTTCCATAAGGCATCTTTTTTGATTGTTATCGTATTTTCTTCAGCCATTTTAATCTACAACAAAAAACGCTTTTTATACTTTTTGATTTCGCGTTTCTTTGAATTTTTCATCAAGGCAAAATTTGTCCGAACCCATTATCGAAACCGAAAGTGTTGCAAGCGATAGCCCGAAATCTCTTATTGCTATTGCATTGTATCCGAGAGAAATTGCTATGCCCATTAAATGCAGACTTAGCAAAAATGCGGAAATCCGAAGATAAAATCCCGACAGCATCATTAATCCGAAGAGAATTTCAAATGAGCCGTTTATGAAAATAATTGTTTTTGCCTGAATCATCGACGACAAAAAAGAGGGAACAAAACTCTCCCAATTTGCCGGAGAGTAAATCTGATTTGCTCCAAACCAGAGGAAAACAAGAGACAACGAAATTCTTAACAGAACTTTTCCGTATTCAGAAGATAATTCCATTTTAATCTCTGGATTATTTTATTTTTAAATTTTGTGAAAACGCTCGTGATGTTCAAGAGAGGACTAAAATATTTTTCAGAAGAAAAAAGAAAACGCCCACGGCTGACGCCGCTGCGGCAGACGTTAGGGTAATTTCGTTGGAAATTACGCCCCGACCAGGAATCGAACCTGGATGTCCAAAAGGACCGCGATTTCTTTATCTTCTTCAAAAGGGAAGGTTATGCGAAGGAAACCGTCGATGCTAAATCCGTTAGGATTTACTTTGTCTTTGGTGTCCTCGCTTTCGAGTCGCGTGCAGTACCATTGTGCCATCGGGGCTTTGCTCAATGGCGCTAGTAAAAGGAGGGGTTGATAAGGGCGAACCTTGGTTCCCTTTATTGTGCCATCGGGGCTTAAAAAAACAATTCCCGCAAATTTAATAATCTTTATAAATTGTGAATTCTCATCTTTCGTGATTGTTATGGAAACAAAGCAGGCGTTGGTTACTGCAGACGGGACAAAAGTTAAGAAAAGAAAAAATTCAGCGTATGTTCCAAATGATTCTGAACTTTCACATTCTGATTTTTATTTATGTTTAGAAGGGCTTAATAAAGTAGGAATTGAGAAATTATTGATTTTATGGTCTGGGGTTGATTACAGCGGGATGTTGAGGGCAAAAAGAATAGCTAATAAATTTTCTTTTAATGTGGTGGAGTTTTACGAGGATTTTCTCGGAGATGCAAGAAGAACCGGAGCTCCGTTTGTATTTTCTCCCACAGAATATCTTTTAGGAAAACTTGATAAAAGGTTCTTTTTTGTATTTGGAGATTCTGTTTTTCCTCCTGAACATTATGTAAAAATGGATAAGCGTAAAAGAGAGTGGGAGATTATAGAGAGAAAGAGGAAACCTAAGTTAGAGGGAAATATTGTTGCTTCTTTGCATACTTCAGACGGAAGCAATTTTAATTTTGATAATGAGATTAGTGCGGACTCTTACAGGGCCCCATTTTTAATTGACGCTGCCAGTTTTGAAAGCACGTTAGAAATAATCAGCAGAAGATTAAATTATTCTGAAATTAACATGAATGCTGTTCTTAGGAGTTATGGCTCTTTTAAGAGATTGGAAGGAGTTCCTTTTTAACACCGCAAAACTTATAAAATTCTTTACAATTGTTAATTTATGGTTTTTGAACTACCTGCTTTGGAATATGATTATGACGCACTTGAGCCTTACATAGACAAGCAGACTATGATAATTCATCACGATAAGCATCACAAGACTTATGTTGATAACTTGAACAAGGTGATTGAAGGGCATAAAGAATTGCAAAACAAATCTGTCGAAGAATTGTTGAAAAATCTAAGTTCAGTTCCGGAAAAAATAAGAACTGCAGTTAAGAATCACGGCGGCGGACATTACAATCATTCATTTTTCTGGACTGTTTTGAAAAAAAATATTCAGCCAAAAGGCGAGATTTTAAAAGAGATAGTCCGTGAGTTCGGCGGCTTTGAAGGATTTGCGGCGCAATTAAAACAATCCGCGATTTCACAATTCGGCTCTGGTTGGGCGTGGCTTGTCCTAAATCCAACGTCGAGAAAACTTGAAATAATGCAAACGCACGACCAGGAATCTCCGATAAGTTCAGGAAAAATTCCCCTGCTCGTCGTAGATGTTTGGGAGCATGCATATTATCTGAAATATCAAAATCGTAGAGCGGATTATGTTGACGCCTTCATGAATGTAATCAACTGGGAAAAAGTCAACGAGAATTATCAAAAAGCAATGCGATAGTTTTATAAATTAATTTCCTTCTGATTTTTATGGAAAATGTAAAATACTGGCTGAAAGAGGGCGTTAAGCTTTTGGGAGATGCGTTGGTTATTTATGGTTTTGTGACAATTCCCCTATTTGCCGGAGAATTTTATCATATAAAAAGCAGAGATGTCTCGCCGAGGGAATCAATTTATTTGCTTGGCAAAATGGGAAAGGTTTTAACACCCCTTGAAAAAATTGCATTGGCAGGAACTTTTCTTTCGCACGAGTTGAATGTCGCATGGTATAAGCCCGTTAAATCGGAAGAAACAATATCGGGAAAAATGATTTTCTAAATAAAGCTGTGTTGGGATAATAATCTTTTATTTTGCTAATCAGAATAACCTGGCATATGAAGTTCCCCGTTTTCATCGTAATATCCTATTAACATGCATTCTCTTTGTGCTTTCTCAACATTTGTCGCAGCAGAATATTTTTTCTGACAAGATAAGATGAAAGGACAAAAAGAAAAACAATGACAAGAATTTCAATTAGTGATTTTGTTTTTCCGTCAGGAAACAGGGAAATCTCTGATTTACTTTTTGAGCGCATAAAAAAATAAGAATTTTTAACTTTTACTACCAACCGAATTTACAGAACCATAGTAAGGGGATAATTTTCTTTCTTTATCTCTATTATACATCCTTCCGATTATTGAAACCAAATTAGGAAAACCAGCAAAAACAACCAAGTCGCTACCGATTAAATTTGTAATTTGATATGCTTTCAATCCATTTACCATTAATTCATAATGCTCTTTTATATTTGGGAGGTGTAAAGAGAATCCCCCTTCATTATAAAATCCCCCGATTGTTCCCACAGTAAATCCTGCAAGAGTACCCCAAAATCCGATATCTGCTAACCTGTCTAAACTTTTAACATTCATGATTTTAGGTTGTTTGGTAGTTTTTTAAATGTTATGGTGATATTTCAAACAACTCCTGTCTTTAAAATATCATCCCAACTTTTCACATCTAAAGCGACGAGGGCTTCTTTGAAAGTCAGAATTGGCTTGTTGTATTTTGCATAATCATCTGTCGCAATTCTCGGGCATGCAAGTTCTATGAATGCATCAATGTTGTAAAAATTCATGATTTTGTCGGGAGTTAATTCATCCATTGTTATGAGAATTGCATTTTTTTCTTTTTCCTTTAATTTGTCAAGAAGGAACTTTGGATTTCCGAATTTTTGCCCAGGTTTTATTTCAACAATAACTCCGACATTTTTTGCGTCTCTCAATTTCTGAATTGAAATTGCTCTTTGCTTTAAAATTTTATTTCTTAATCCTTCCATGCTTCTCACATTGTTGTTGTAAACATCAACTAAAATCACAGGTTTCTCGACGCTGAGAACCGCGCCCATTGAATGAAATTGATTTCCAATAATCACAAAGCAATCTACTTCTTTTTCTATAGCTTTTAATCCAGAATACTGACAGCCTACGATGTGCCCTTCATATGCTACAAGCCCGAGTTTTTTTGAAAGCAAAACTTTCTTTCCGTTTTGTTCGTAGAATTCTTTTATTTTTTCAATATCGTCTTTATGCTGAATTGAATAACTTAGCCCAATTGTTTTGAATTTTTCAAGTTGCTTTAAAGATTTTTTTAAAATTGGAAGAAGATTTAATTCATCTTTTACTTCCATGTAAAGAACAGGGAAATTCATGTGAATAAATTCCGCGTGTCCGAAGTGAACAATCAAGTCACATTGCAATGCTTGTGCTTCCTGAACAGCGACGGAGCACGCACCCCACGAAGTTTCTCCTGAAAAAATTGTTTCAATTCCAAGAGGCTTGATTGCTTCTGCAATTTCCATCGCATTTTGCTTTATTCCCTCGGCTAATTGAATCAGAATTCTTTTCGGCTTTCTTTTTTTCAATTCTTTGATGAGTTTTGGAAGTTCAAAGTTGAGTGCCATCTTGATTATCAAAATTTTTTCTTTTAATTAGAATTTTTCTATTTACTGCTTTCCATAGATGGTTGGAGAGGGAAAAAGCAGATTTTCTTTTTCTGTCTGTAAAATATGCTAAGATAACTTCAATTCCATAATTTTTTCTTATGTCTTTAATAATAGGGACAAAATCAGTATCAGATGTAAGTATAATAATTTTTTTAATTTCTTTCTGTTGTGCAACCTTTAATAAATCCATAGTCATTAAAGTATCAACTCCCTTTTGTTGAAATGTTTCATTAATTTTTTGTAATCTTCCTTCTCTTATTTTAATCTGGGGTTCAACAAACTTCAGTTTTTCAATAAATTTATCATAGTTTGCCTTTCTTCTATTTTCTTCTTCAGAGGGTTTTGGGCCTTGGAAAGGAGGAGCAATATAGAAGTAGATAGTTTGACAATCTAATCCAACTTCTTTTGCAAGATTAATAGCAAATTTTTCTATTTTATATTTTAGTGGATTTCCTCCACCAAAATGTTTAGAGATAAAAGACAAATATCCCCCATCAATAAAAAGAATTGTTTTCTCCATTATAAGAACATCAGGCAACCCGAAGGGATCACCTGGGATTATGTTAATAAATGAAATTTTAGAAGTTATTTAAAACTTTCGTCTGGTGGATGATATTAATTTTAGATTTAAAGCCCAAGGTTGCAGTGCAAACCTGAGGGATATATAATTTGCAAAATATTTGGGCTTATATAGTTTTTGGTGAAAAATTCAAAATTAAGTGCCATAAAAATAAACTAAGAAAGTAGTATAAAAGATTTTTATTGAAGAATTAAATCTTCCCAACCAAATCTAAACCCGGTTTTAATGTTTTGCTTCCGGGTTTCCAGTTTGCAGGACAAACTTCTCCGCCGTGTTCTCTCACAAATTGCGCTGCCTGGATTTTTCTTATTAGTTCTTCCGCGCTTCTTCCAATTGAATTATCGTGCATTTCATAAGCTTTCAAAACTCCGTCGGGGTCGATGATAAAACTCCCTCTTAATGCAATTCCTTCTTCTCTTATGTATGTTCCAAATAATCGCGATATTTTTCCAGTCGGGTCTGCGAGCATCGGGAAATTAACTTTTCTGATTGCAGGAGAATTATCATGCCATGCCTTATGCACAAATTCTGTGTCTGTTGAAACGCTGAGAATTTCTGTGTTCAATTTTTTGAAAGTTTCATAATTATTTGCGAGTTCTTCCAGTTCGGTAGGACAAATAAAAGTAAAATCCGCAGGGTAAAAAAATACAACAACCCACTTTCCTTTGTAGTCAGAAAGTTTTATTTTTTTTATTTTGTTTTCGTGGAATGCTTTTGATTCAAAGTCAGGAACTTGTTCATTTATTCTTATCATATTAGTTCACAATAGTTGAGGTTTAAAAATTTTTTGTTTCAAAACTCAATCCTAACATCGCCTTTTTTAATTTTGCATTGGCAAGCGAGACGATGTTTTTTGTCTCTCTCCAAATCTTTTTCCGCCTGTGTTAATTCCGAGAGATTTTCTTCTCCTTTTACAACATCAATCATGCAAGTCCCGCAAATTCCGTCTTCGCACCCGAATAAAACTCCCATTTCCTCGGCGGCTGTTTTTATTTTCTCGTTGTTTTGCACTTCTTTTGCCTCGCCGGTTTTGTTGTTGATTAGCTTCGCCATGATTATTCGTGAAAAATAATATATAAAAGACTTTCGTTTTGAAATCACAAACCACTAACATTTTTATTTTTGAATTTAAATTTAGTCGGCAAAATAACCCGCAGGGTTTCCGGAAGAGTGCAGTCTGATTTCTTCAGACGGGATGTATGTAAAGTACATATCTCCTTCAATCTCCATCCCTTTTTTATTTTTTAAGAATCTTGCAATGTTAATTCTTTCATCTGTTTTTACAGGCGAAACTTTTGAGATTCGGTTTCCTTCATTGTCCTGTCCGAAATTATATTTTATTACAAATCCTGGAACAAGTGCAGATGGTACATTGTTTTTCTCCCTTTTTACAACTAAAATTTTTTGTTTCCCATAACCAATCAAAAATTCTTCTAAGTTGGTAAATTCGTTGTTTCTTTTGCAGTGAACATATTCAATAACGCCGTCTTTTGTCATTTTACATGAAATTTGTTTGCTTTTTTTAATAATAAAAATTTCAGTTCCAGAATTCTACTTTTACTTCAACACTTCGTCCCCTTTCTTTTTGAACTCTATTTTTTATAATTTCTTTTATTTCTGTTCTTTTGGATTTAACAACAGGTATGATTCTGTATGCAGGATTGCCGGATAGATCTCCCGTCTGCCCCCTTAAAGAGCCGGGAACATTTATTTCAACAACACTTTTCTTCAATCCGGAATTTCCGTTAAAAGGCACTCTCTCAAAATAAGGCACTTTTTCACCAAAATATTCCAAGGTTCCTTTTATTCCTATTATAGAACCGTCAACATCGGGAGTTCCAGTAGGAAGGTCGACATAAACTCTGCTTCTTTCCTTGTTTGTCATCTTAACTTTTTGTTTAGAAAATTATCATTTATAAATTTTATTGCACTAAATTTATTTCCCTTTTTTATTAATATATTCATACGCTGAATAAGCGGCAGTGCATCCGTCTGCAACTCCTGTGATTAATTGTTTGAACTGCTTGTCTGTTACGTCGCCCGCTGCAAAAACTCCGGGAATGTTTGTCTCGGAAGTCATGTGATTTATCACGATTTCTTTTTTTTCGTTTAACTTAACACCAAGGAGCTTTGCCAAGTCTGAAAGAATGATGTGCCCTATTGCAACAAAAATACTCTCGAGCTTTAGTTCCTTGCTTCCCTTATGCGGTTTGTCGAGGACAACGCCCTCGACATTATTTTCTCCTTTAACTTCAACTATGTTTGTGCTATTTATTATTTCTATCTTTTTATTGCTCTTTATTCTCTCAAGATTTATGGGCTCCGGGCGTATTTGCTCTCCACGATAAATTATGTAAACTTTTTTTGCATGTTCTGAAAGCAGCAATGCATCCTTTGCCGCGGAATCACCTCCCCCTATAACAGCTACGGTTTTGTTTTTGAACAATGGTCCGTCGCATAAAGCGCAATAACTTACTCCTTTATTTTCAAATTCTCTCCCGCCCTTTACATCTTCGGGAAGTTTTCTCCACATAGTTCCTGTTGCGAACAGAATTGTTTTGCCTTCGTAATCGCTCTTGTTTGTTTTTATGATAAAATTTGTTTTTTCTTTTTTTATTTCAACAACTTTTTCCTGTTTTATTTCAACCAAGTCATAACTTCTTGCGTGCTCTTCAAGTTTTTTTGCGAGTTCATAGCCGGAAAGTTTTATGAAACCCGGATAATTTTCCACGATGTTCGTTGTTGTTATCACACCGCCGACAGGGAGTTCTGTTCCATGCGTAAACCCGAGGACAAGTGTTTTCATTCCTAATCTTGCAGAATACATCGCAGCCGCTAATCCTGTTCCGCCCGCGCCGATGATTATGAAGTCGTAATTGTTTTTCATTTTATAATTTACGATTTAGAATATATAAATTATTTGGAAAGAGTAAATACTGATATAACATAACAACGATTAAATAAAAATTCTAATAGTTTATTTTGTTAGTAAAATATATAAAGAGAAAAGTTTAACAATAAAATATGACTGAAATTGGTACAATATTTGACTATCTTGTAGCAAGTCCCGTTGCATTGGTTGTATTCATAATTTCAATATTGTTCTTTAATAAGGTTGTAAAACTGAGCGTTTGGTTAACTATTCTTGCAAGTTTAGCACTTGCAATATTATCTGGTGTTGTTATTAAACTTCTTGTATAAAATTAAAAGTCGCTTTGGAACTCAATATATACCTTGCTTTCTAATCTCAGGAATCATTCAACCTTAATCTTCCAAAAAGTTTAAATAAGTGTTCTCACTTACTGAAATATGACAAATGTAACCCTCTCAATTGACGATGAAGTGTACAAAAAAATGCGAAGGTATTCGGAAGTAAAATGGAGTGAATTTGTCAGAAAAATTATTGAGAGAAGAATCAAAGAACTTGAACAATTGGATAAAGAAGATTGGGAAAACGCAAGATTTCTTGGAGATGAAAAATTATTATCTGAATCATGGGTATCAAAAGAAGATGAAAAGGCATTTTTTTACCTGCAATGATTTTTAATAAGTTTGATATTGTCCTTGTTGATTTCCCCTTTAGCAACCTTATAAAGACTAAGAAAAGACCGGCATTGGTTATTAATTCTTTAGAAGGTGAGAATATAATTCTCTGCCAAATTACAACTAAACGCAGGAATATTCAAAAATATGAAATACCCCTTCCAAAAGAATTTTGCAAAGGAGACATACGTTTTGATTCTTTCATTTATGCAGATATGATTTTTACTTTACATAGAAGTCTTACTCATCGAAAAATCGGAGAGGTGAATAATAAGAAAACGCAACAAATAATTAACCAAAAAATTAAACTAATTTTGCAATAATGGTCCTGGAAGGAATCGGACCTTCGCTTCCTCGGTGTAAACGAGGTGTTCTGCCATTAGACTACAAGACCTTATTTGTTAATCAGCTTAATTGTTAAAAAGGTTTTCTGTTGATTTTTTTAAAAAAGAATCTCACTTAGTTACTATTTAAGAATAATAACAAATAGGAAGATTTATAAAGTTCTTTTTTGTGGAAGTTTTATGAAAGATTTAATACAGAAATTAACTAATGTCGGAAGAGGCGTTGTATTGGGAACCGCAGCATTAGCTTCAGGAGCATGTCTTCCAAATGAATCGGTTGAAATTCCAGTTGAAGAACCAACTCCCATTGAGGAACTTGTAGAAGAACAAATCCCTGAAACCATAGCTTTTTCTGGAACTTTGCTCGCTATTGATAATGGAACTACACCTTCTGTTTATAGATTTAATTTAAATGCAGGACAAGATAATGTTGTTCCGGAAAGAATTTCTAATGGATTAAATCATAGGGGGGATTATTATCCTACATGTGAGTTGGATGAAATAGTCTTTAGCCGTATCAAAGATAGAGGTATGGGGTTGGTTAAATCACAAAGAGTAGATGACGCTTCTCAAATTAAACAATCAGAACAGGATTTGCCTAGACAATATCAAGCCTCAATATACAATACTCCTTCACTTTCTTCAGATGGTGCAATTGCAGCAGGAAGAGAGGATGTGACTTTTGGTTTGCTTGAACGAAATAGTTTTGGGGAATGGACGGAATCTCAAATTCCCACTCCATTTAGTTTTGTTATGGGTGCTTCATTTAACCCTGAGAATCCTAATGAAATAATTTACATTGGGAATGATCATCCTTCTGGCAGTGAGATTGTTAAGCAGGTTGTAAGGGATAATTCACAACTTCCTTCGCTAATACAGGACGGGTATCTTGAAGTTCTGGTAACTGATTTTAACAGAGATAGAGAATTGGATAATAAACCAAGATTTAGTCCTGATGGTAGCAGAATTGTTTATGAAAATAACGACGGACAAATTAAGGGTGTTGATTCTGATGGTGGAAATCCCATTTTATATGGAGAAGGTTCTCGCCCATTTTATTCCCCTGACGGGAAATACATAATTTTTACCCCAAAAGACGGCGTCGGTAATCAGCATTATGTTGATGCAGAAACAGGAGTTGAAATGATACTTCCTGGAACAGAGGGATTTAAAGGATTTACATCTTGCCCGGACTAAATAATTTATCTTATTTATTAGAAAACTTTTAAAAGCATCTTGTTCCTCTTTTTATCATGGAAAACAAAAACAGCGAAAACAGCGAAATCCCAGGAATGAATCTCGACAACAATTATTCCGCAAAGAGTCCTATTCCTCAAACTCCTCCGCAAAAAGAAATGGAGAAAACCAAGAAAGAACTTGAGAAATTAAAAAACTTTATTGTAAAAAAATATCCTTTCACACAGGCAATCGGAATTTTGCCTCCGCAGTCGCTGAAATTTTTCATAGAGGAAGAAGTCGGCGAGAATCTTCCCAAGGAACAGGCGGAAAAACTTGCAAAGAAAATTCATCTCTATATGATTGTTCCAGAGGAAAAATTCAAGGAAATACCTAAGATAAAATCGGAAATGTTAAAGGAGATAGAATCAACAAATCCGAATGTATGGCTGCACTTAAAAACGCCGGTTGATATTTGGGAAACCGGTTTTGACAGCAAGTTTGAATTGATAAGCGCGATAGCTATGTCGTTTCCGCTTTACGACAAGGGAATTCTAAGTGCATTGAGGGTTGCGGAAATTCACAAATCGCTTGTCCTGCACAAATTTGACAAATATGTTGTCTCCTATGTCCTCGGCGGAAGTCTTGTGCGCGGCGATGTTACAAAAGAATCAGACGTTGACGTTTTCATAATCATAAATGACACCGACGTGAAAAGAATGCCGCGCCTTGAACTTAAGGAAAGATTGCGCGCGATGATTTATCAGTACATCTCAGAAGCGCTCTCTCTTGCAGGAGTTAAGAAAAATATTTTGAATGTTCAGGTTTATCTTCTTACTGATTTCTGGGAAGCTGTAAAAGATGCTCATCCTGTAATGTTTACTTTCATAAGAGACGGAGTTCCGCTTTACGACAAGGGAACTTTTATGCCGTGGAAAGCTTTGCTGAAAATGGGAAAACTGAAACCTTCGCCTGAAGCAATTGATATGTTCATGTCCATGGGGGACAAGACAACAAAAAGGGCAAAACTTGCGTTGCTTGATATTCTTGTTCAGGACATTTATTGGGGAGTTGTTACGCCAAGCCAGGCATTGTTAATGCTTTACGGTTTGCCTCCGCCGACGCCGAAACAAATAGTCGGCGAGATGGAAAAGATTTTTGTTGAAAAAGAAAAAATGCTGGAGAAAAAATATGTTAACATTCTTAAAAAAATTGTCGGCTTATACAAGGATTACGAGCACGAGAAAGTTAAGGAAATAAAAGGCGCCGAAATTGACAAACTGATTAAGGATACTGAAGATTATCTTAAAAGATTAAAAGAATTGAGGGAGCAGATTGAAAAAAGAATGCAGGAAAAAACAATCGAACAAATTTACAAGGATGTCTTCGGACTTTTGGAAACAATTTTCGGCAAAAAATCGCAGCAAAAACTTATTGACGAATTTGAAGAAGAGCTTGTCAAAAAAGGAAAAATGCCGCAGCAATCGGTAAAAATACTCAAAAACATCATCATCGCAAAAGCAGAATTCAAAAAAGGAAAATTAAATCCGCACAAGGTTGATGACGCAAGGAAGGAAGCGGCAATTTTGATTAACGATCTGATTGATTATTCGCAGAGGAAAGATATGGTTGCCGTCGAGAAGACAAGAATAAGAATAAAATATAACGCGGAAGGAAAGGAAAAAACCGCAGAGCTTCTTGTGTGCAATAATAAAAGTTTTTTGATTAACGGAAATTTGATAAAAAAAATAACGGACAAAATTGAAAACTCTGACATGAATGAACTTTCAAAAGCTGTTGAGGAAAGCAAAGGAAAAGCGGTTGAGATTAATCCTCGGATTTTTGAATTTGTGAAAAAAGAACTTGGCGATTTTGAAATTTTGCTGTGAAAATTTAACAAAAACATTTAAGTGATGAAGAATCTATAATGAAAAAGAAAAACCTTTCTTCGGGTTATTTAATAAATAATTTAAATTTCCTAAATTATAATATCCCCTTAATGACTGGTTCTGCTCTTTTAGCAATATTTATTTTTAATACATTTGGTGGTTCTAATAATTGGCTTATACTCCTTTTTGCGATTATTTTTATAATTCTTTCTGGATTATGCAGACCAATGGATGAACAGATTAAATAGACTTATTTAACATTTATTCAAAAAGCAACTTTTAAAAACTAATTTTATCGTAGATATTACATGAAAGCCAAAGTTATTCAATTCCGAAGAGGAAGGCATACGATTCACGAGAAGCATTTTCTAATTGAAATTCCCGACGTGAAAACAAGAAAGGAAGCTGAGAAGTTCGTCGGCAAAAGCGTTGAATGGGTTTCGCCGGGAAAATTAAAAAAAGTAATTCACGGAAAAATCGCCGCTCCTCACGGAAACAAAGGCGTTGTGCGCGCGATTTTTGAGAAAGGTCTTCCGGGACAGGCAATAACGACGGAGGTTGAGATAAAATGAACGCTGATTATTCAAAATTTCCTCAGTTGAATAAATACATAGGTAGAGATGTGATAATTCATTGTGAAGGTGATTTTTCCCGGGAGGGGGCAATTGTTTCTAAACTAAGTTTTAAAGATTCTAGGTTATATATTGGAGATAGATATATCCCTTCGATAAGCATAAAATCTATTTTACCACTAATGATTGGTAGTAGGGAAAGAAGGCGAAAGTCACTTGATATCGAAATTGATAGAAAATTTTTGGGTGGAATTTTTGATAGAAATAAACTAGAGGTTGCAGCATAAAATGGCATTAAGAAAAGCAGCGTCGTATTCAAAGATGAAGGTTGTTCCTTACACGAGAATAAGCAAGAAAAAGGGAAAATCTTTTATAAAAACCGTTCCGCCGCAGAAGATTGTAAAATTTTCAATGGGCAACGAGCCGCATTTCAGGGCGGGAAAATTTCCGTATAGTCTGACTTTGGTTACAATTGAAAACATTCAGATAAGGCACAATGCCCTCGAGGCGTGCAGGCAGTTCATCAACAAAAAACTCGACAATGAACTTGCAGGACAATATTATTTCCGTGTTATCCCGTTTCCCCATCATATTCAGAGGGAGAATAAGATGCTTACTGGAGCAGGTTCAGACAGAATGTCAACAGGAATGCAGTTATCATTCGGGAAATCGTCGGGAAAGGCGGCACTGTTAAAAAAAGGCGAGAGAATTTTTTTTGTTGCAGTTCCAAATCAAAAAGCAACCCAGCTCGTCAGAAAAATGTTTCACCAGATTAAGTCAAAGCTTCCGTGCAGGACAAGAATTGAGTCGGAAGAGATGAAACCTGCTTCTTAAATATGAGATTGTTTAAAAAGCAATTAAGGTTTAACTTCGTTTCTAAATAAAATGGTTCATTTCATTCACTATTTACAGAGAATATTAATTAAAAAATATTGTGGGTTTTACATTAATAATTTAAATTAATCCGAACGCAGCGAGGTAAATGATTGTATTGATTTCAACTTTGTTTAATAATTTTGGAATTTATCAAACAAAATCTTAACTATACAGAAATTTATAAATCGCAATTTTTTGTTTTGATATGTTTTCAAGAAAGAAAAATAAAGATAGTCTTCTCAAGGACGACGCAAAATATCCTCTGGAAGAATTGGAAAGACACGTCGGTAAGGCAATTGAAGTTCATTATTTAGACCAAAATAAGTCCCGAATAGAGAGGGCGGTTTTAAGATTTCCCCCATGTCAAAAATTTTTTTACATCGGTACAAGTGAGCGGTCGTTTCATATTGTTTACTGGGATAAGTTAGAGCATAATGGAAAGAGGAGTATAGTGAGATTAATAAAAGACACAGATGATAATATTATTTATGAGAACAAGGATATTCCTTTTGATATGGATGCGACAAGCCATTCTTTTTAAATAACTAAACTCTTTAGTAGTAACAAGTAGAAAGATTTATAAAGTTCAATTTTCTTGATTTGTTATGAAAAGTTTAATGAATACAATAAAAGATTTTGGAAAAGTGGCAGCAGTATTTGGAACTTTGGCAGGTTGCTCTGAAGGAAATGTCAATTCACCTCGAGAACCTTTGCCTGATTTCTTAAATCCAACATACCTCGTGGAACATCCTGAAACGATATCTTTGTTAGCCCCCAGAGAACTTTGTAATATGCCTCCTGAAGTTCGTTCCAGACATCCGAATAAAAAAGTTGGAATTTCTTTTAAGGGAGAAATTCATGGGGATAATGTTCTTATGTGTGATATTGGTCCTAACGATTATAAACAGGTCAAAGAAATAGACACCTATTTATTTGTAACAAAGCCGAACGGAACAGAAATAAGCTATGATTCATTTGGCGGAAGATTAGCTAGTTTATCCGTGATGGGTAATTTTTATACAAGAAATGATAAGGATATTATGAGTGTTGGGCAAGAACAATTTGATAGATATCTCCAAGACATTAATAAAATTCTTGAAAAGAGAGGATTACAAAGATTGGAATCCGAAAAACAGGAAAGACAAAAAGTATTAAATCTTTTGAGCAAATAATTTAAAATAAAATGACTGAAAAAAATCAAAATTCGCAACAGGAAAAAGCTGGAAGACTTGAGGTTTTAGCAAGATATGAATTTGGTTCATTGGCGGCAACTCTGTTTGAACCGGAAAATCCTGCTCTTGCAAATTCGGCGCTTGAGTTATTGGATGAGCAGTTGAGATTGGACAAGGGCACTAAAGCAGAAGTGGATTTCTCCCGTTCAAAAGAAGGCGGGCTTAAAAAAGCTGTTGAAATTTATTCAGGACTTCGTAATAGGGCGCGTGCAGAATGCAGCGTCGGCGAACTCGCAGATTATTACAATGTTGTATTGGGAGGATACTTGCAGGGAGAAGAATATGCAAGAGTAAAAGGAGAAATTACAAAATACTCTGGTGAAAAATTTGGAGAACTATCTGGAAAAATCCAACAGGCAAGGTATGTTCTTGATGGAGCAAAAAAAGGGCTTCATGAATGGAAAGACGAAGACCTAAAAAGTGCGCAAAGCACTCTTGAAGAATACACAAATGTTATTACTTTCATACAGGCTTTGGAGAATGCAAAACTTGAATCTCTAAAACCCGCGGCTGTTAAAAGAGCAAACGAGAAAATGTTCAAGGGATTTGCAGAGAGCCTAAAACAGGCGGCGGAACAGAAGAAAACAGCTTAATTTTTTAGATAAAAATCTCTTCCTAAAATTAATTTGGTAAAATCCGCAAGAATATTTTAATTTTTTATTAACCTCTTTAGTTCTGAAGAGAATTGTTTAGATTGCCTCGCCGTCGGCCACACTCGGATTAATTTAAATTTTCAATTAGTATTATATCAATCGTGAACGTAATATGTTTAAAATGTGTTAATGGAAAAGGATTTTCTAAACAAAGCTGTTTTGTTCTTTAACTTTAAATTCATTTACATCTTCTCTCTTTCGTCAATAATCCTGTTCACAAGTTCTGCCATTGTTCTCAAGAATTCCTCTGCTTTTTCCTGCCAGTCGTCGATTTCAACACCTTTCAAGTCTGTTATTTCTCTGTGAAGTATTTTTTTGTGCAACACCAGCAAATCCCTGTACCATAAAACATATTTTATTTTCAGCTTTCCTGTATTGACAAAATTTTCCTTCAAGTCAACAGCAATATTTTCCGGAGATGAGGGCTGAATGTTCGCGGCTATCAGTGCCGCCTGTGACGCGTCAACCATTGTCCAGTAAACTCCCTCGATACAACTCAACTCCGCCGCCTTGCTTCTCATAATATGCTGCGGCGCTCTTTCAAGAAGGCTGTAAATTGCTTCGGGGGTTGATTTTATTTTTCCGTTAAGCAGGAGAAATTTCAGCGGCTCAAAAAATCCGCCGAAATCAATCAGCGATTCGCCGTCCCTAAGAATATTCACAACAACAGGATCTCCGCGTAGTAAGTCATTCCACCACGACGTCAGTTTTATCGTGTTTATATGCAGGCTTTGCCTGTACGGATTCACTCTCACGATTTTTTCAAGTTCTTCCCGATACCATGCAACAAGTTCCTGGTCCCAGACAATTGTCGCGTCGTCAATTATTACCATAACATCAATGTCAGAGCCCCTTTCCATCGTTTTTTTTGCAGCCGAACCGAAGAGGATTATTGATTTCACAATTTTGTTGAATCTCTGGTAAATTTTTGTCGCAAAGTCCATCGCAATGTCGCGCTCTGTTTTAAGATTCAGCGTGGGGATATTTTTTGCACTAAGTTTTTTTCCCAAGAGTTTTTCTTTCCCTGCAAGAATTTTTTTATCAGGAACTTTTTCCGCAATCTTTTTTTTCCTTCTTACGATTCTTCTCTCTCCGAAGTTTATTCTTCTTGGCTCTGCTCTGCTTGCTCTTATTCCAACTTCATTTCCACCAAGTTTTTTCAAGTCTTTTTCAAGTCCTACAAGAAATTTTTTGTCTGAATCCATTATTAAAATTTTTCTGAATTTTTATTTTTCACCTCTTTGTTTTATTATATATATTACAAAACATATTTTAGTTTTTAAAACTTCTTTTTTGAAGTTAAAAATAAAATTAGTGATACAACCAGCAATATTATTCCTGCTAAAGTTCCGGGAAGATTTGCATTAACATTCCCGATAACATTTCCCGTGATTTTCATTCCAGAAGAAACTAAAAGTCCAATTCCAAAAATTCCGAAGATTGAAGCTGCAAGTTTTTGCGGAGTCAGATATTTTTCTATTCCATAACTAACTCTTTCAGATTCTTTCCGAGTTCTATCCATAACTTCTTTCTTTAAACTCCTGTACCTTCCTTCATCAATCATGTTGTTATGTCTCAAAATATCCAGTGCAGGATTTAAGAAATTCATATCATTAAGTGATGTTACTGCCTCTCTAAGTTCAGGCATTCTTTGTGCGTAATCTCCGCTCTTAAATAAGTCATACAAATCTTGAAATGCTCCAAGAGTATTGTCTAAATATTTTTCACCTTCCAATCCTTGTCTGGCTCTTCTTCTCGAGAAGAAATTTAAAATTCCTTCTTTTTTAGCTTTTTCTTCAAGCCCTTTTCTTAAAATAACTTTTTGCCCTGTTTCATCAAAAGCAGCGCCGGTTGCGATATAATCTGCAATCTCTTTATGTACACATCTCGCCTTTTGTTCATCACTTAAATCTTCGCTTTCTATCCCTTCGTAAATTTCATTTATTTTCCCTCTCAACTTTTTTCTGTCTATGTGTTTCGCAATATAACTTTGAAACTCCGCAAATCTCGGGTGATGTTCCACTATTGCTGAAATTCCTTCTTGAATTGCAGAATTAATTATGTTATCGGGATTTATTTTTTGTTTTTTATTTCTTGCCATTTTAATTTTTATTCCATCGGCGCGCCGCCCATTCGGCTTCTCTGCCCGCCAACTCTTTGTCCGCCAAGTTCCGACGGAAGATTTGAAAATCCTGTTCCAAATGATTCATAATTTATTTGAGGCAGCATCATTCCATATCCCCCAAAATACCCCTGCTGAAATCCCGCAATCTGATTCCAGTAAGGTCCTTTCGTTGAATATAACGGAGTTCCCAATGCTTCCAGCGTCGGTCCCACTGGATTTGACTGGAAAAACTGCCACCAGTGCGCAGCTTCGACGATTTTTCTAACATCTTCTGTTTTCGCGCCTTTTTTCTTCAGCGCCTCCATTACTTCCTTGAAATCAACATTGCCCATTCCCATCGGCATCTCAATATTTTCCATTCCGAAATTATCAGAAAGGTGCATGTGCTTAAGATACGGCGCAACCTCTTCAGCTTCTTTGATTATGTCCTTGCCCGTAAATCCAAACTGCCTTAATTGATTGATGTGTCCCACGTCCCATGTAACGCCGATAAGTTTTTCCGCCTCTTTTTCCGCCTCTCCTTTTGACATTAATTTTTCACCGACGGCATTATCAACAAATCTCTTCCTTGATTCCTGCACTAATTTTTTCAAATCCTCGCCTCTCGACAAACCTCCTCCTGCCGGCGGGTTTTCAATCAACACCAACGGAGTCGTGTCTTTCTCTTTTTTCCAGCCGAATTTTTTCCACGCATTGAACGCAACATTCCCGTAACTTTGCGCTGTTTTTTCAAGTGCAAAATCTTCCGCCGGTTTCCAAATTTCCGGATGTATTTGCCCAAGTCCTTCGGTTAAGGATAATAATGCCTGTGCTTGCACCAGTGGATTGTGATACTCTGCTATCTTTTCTTTTTTCATTTCCCCCTTTTCATTAAATCCAAGCATTTCGCTGTAATGTTTTGAGAGGGTGTTTAATTCTTCCTTTTTTCCCTCGTCTTTTTCACTTACTTTGTAAGCCTTGTTGAAAAGAGCAGAAGCGCTCATCTCCGCCTGTTTCAGATATTCCGCGGCAGAAATAATCCTTTGTACTTCTTGAAATTCTTCTGCAGACATTTTAATTTTATCCCGAGGCAGGGTTCTGTATTCAATATACCTGTTTATAAAAATCGGATGAATGTCTTTTAAAATTCTCTGCGCATTTTCCCTCTGGAATTCAATTTGTGCCAACGCATTGTCCCATTCAGATTCATTCATAATTTTTAACCGCTCTTCAACTTCGTAAGTCTTGCCTTTTTCAAGGGGAACAATTTCGCCCTTTTCTTCATGCATCGGATGTGGATAATGTTGTGTTTCTCTTCTTACAATATTGAGTTGCCCTGTTTCCTGATTTACAACAGGCATGAATTCTTTTACAATTCCCTCTTCTGTTCTTTCATATCTTGTTCCAGGTAAAGATTGTGTTGTGTGGAATGTAACAGGAATGTTCCCGTTGGGATTAATTTCATGGCTTCTTTCAACTGCCTGCAAAAGTTTTCTTTCTGTAACCTCTCTTGTTCTCTCGTCAAACACTCTCTGCT
>ERZ1292644.537-Hain-H14-01um-R2-537-length-25229-cov-5_pt1 | contig 25229 bp, 35 predicted proteins | sample MGYA00564402_ERZ1292644 | MGnify/ENA primary metagenome ERZ1292644 (study PRJEB36523, sample SAMEA6512644) | groundwater metagenome | collected 2019-01-09 | study: AquaDiva: Metagenomics assemblies of 32 groundwater samples
TGCCTGTCGAGCGTGCGCGTAGCTGTGACAAGGAGCGACGCCTTCTGATCATCGGTGAGGTCAAACCAAGCACTGGCCAAGAAGTTAGCCTGCAGGTACAGGTCAGCCATTGCGACGTCAGCGTAGACGTCATAGGGCATACTGTTGATGGTTACAATTTCAGTCATCGATCACCAGTTTGGATCATCCCAAGATGAGGGTCGTCTGACACCGCTGTACCTGCCCAATGTAGTCATCTTGCGGAACACGTAGCGCGCAGCAAGATACAAACCAGTGACACCTGCTAGGGTTCCTAAGATCGCACCCGGGACAAAGCCCGTTGCCAAGTTAGCAAATATGAACCACACCTCTCCCATTGTATTAATGAGTGAATGGAACATCTCGTCAGCGAAGGTGGGCTCACGCTGCCACATGTCGTATGGGACGTTTCGTATCCAATCACGGGTCCGCTCAGCTTCTCTTCTAAAGTTGTCTGAAGCCCTGCGCTGTTCTGCTGCACTCTTGTCCTGCGCTGCCTTGAGTCTATCAGCCGCCTGCCTGGCTCGGTTCAGCTGTGCCTTCGTTTGCTTTGGTGTCTTGGGCACACGCGTTGCTGATGTAACAGGTTTCTTGCCACCAGGCTTTTTCCCACTGCTGGGCTTGCGCCCGACCGAGGCTGAACCACCTCCACCCTCCCAGCGGCCGTCAGATCCCCGTGACTGGCTGGGGTTGAACTCAGGGTAGCCCTTGAGGTACTCGTCGAGGGTCTTCTCAAAGGTGCGCAAGCGCGTAGCGAGCACAGCAGCGTGACTACTCATATCTCACCTACCTGGCAGCTTCAACCAGTCAATCCAACTGGGGATATGTTTGGGCACAATGAAGTACAGCGCAAGCGACATCCCAACCAGCAGCGCAATACCAATCATAAACTGTTTCAGCTCATGCCACGTGTCATCGTCAAGGTTGAAGGGATTCTGGGCTTGAGCAGTTTGTATCAGCTCACCAGCTGCTTCACCCGCGGCCTTAGCTGAACCCTTCTTGCCTTGGCTGAGTCCTTGCACGCTAGAGGACAGGTTACGCACAGTACTGTGTGTGTCAGCTGCGCTAGTACTCGCTCCACTGCTGCCCCCACTCCCAGACCAGCGACCGCCTTCGTCGCGGGGCTGGCTTGGGTCATACTCAGGATTGCCTTTGCCGACCTTAGACAGCCTTGTCTGCAGGTCGCGGATGAGTGCACGCACTGAAGTGAACAACTGCCTACGCACGCGTTCGGGCAGTTGGTCGCTATCTACTCCCCATGCGTCGCGGCGCAGGTCACGGGCCAGCTTCAGAATGTCCGCTGGGTTGTAGTTGTTGACGGTAACAAGGTCGTGGAGGCCCGCCACCAAATCCTCTACACGCCCCAGCTTTAACTGCTGGGCCTTGTTGAGTACCCCAAGTTCAAAGTTTAGGTACTCCAACCTAGCGCCAAAGTTGGTGACGTCGCCTTTGAACGATGTAGAGCGGGCGGTCAATCCCATTCACCTTTGGCTTGTCGATACCCTACGGGGTCCTTGCCCTGACCTTGGTAGCGCCCATTGTAGGGCATTTCAGTTGGTGCTTCCAAGCGCGCAAATTCAAGCTGACAGATAGGCATGCCCGCAACGAAGGCGATCAGCGTGCCCGTGTGGTTAGTAAGCTCCAGTGTGATGTGGCCACGGAACCCGGGGTCGATCTTGGTGTTCTGCACAGCCAGGCCCCTACGTGCCCACGACGATTTGTCACAGACCGTGGCGCGTAGGTCATGGGGCAGCTTCACGCGCTCGATCGTCGCAGCCAGCGCGAACCCGTGAGGTGCAAGGACAAAGCTTTGGCCGATGCGACAGTCATAGGTGGCAGGAGACAGGCCGAAGGTCATGCCTTCAAACTCCCCGCGCTCGTGAAAGGGCACAATCAACCCAAGCTCAAGTGAAAGCTTTCTGATGGTCTGTGCAGGTAGGATCATTTTGCCTCCTCGAGCGGGCGAATCAGTTTCAAGCCAGTCGTATAATACCCTGGTGACAGCTTCTTGATCTCAGGTGTGGGGATCAATTGGTACACGCGGCCGTCACGTTGTATGAAGTCAAGCCGCTTCATACCTGCACCACTGATGTAAACTTTGAACGCGTTGCGTGGGATGGTAGTCACCTGCGTACCCTCAACTTCACCTTCTTGAGCGACTTGATAGAGTGAGCAAACACTTTGGCTGCGCGCTCATGAGTCATCCCGCCCCAAAGCTCTAGGGACTTCGCTGGCTTCATGTATGTCAACCGATACAGCTCAGCGAACCCCTCGTAACGGTTTGACAAAAGGTGCTCAGCGTTGATCCTTTCCTTTCGCATCATGCCCTTGGCATCATACAAGATGAGAGGTGCAAACATGGTACTGAGCTGGTGGTCCGAAATGTTGTCTATGGCATGGCCCGTTTCGTGTAAGGCAGTACCAACTGCATCCCACACAGCGTAGACGACCTCTTTGCCTTTGATCGTGAACTTCACCCCGTTAGCAATGACCACCTTGTTGTTGTAATCATACATCACCCCAAGGAGGCCTTCGTCATCCTCGAGCCCCCCGTGCACCTTTGCATCCCTGGGGATGTAGGGGACAGCGTAGAATTTGACGCCGTGACCTTTGAGGAACTTCCTATGGTTGTCAGGAATCCTTTTTAGGGCTGCATTGATGCCTTTCGCTGCTGCGCCGGCGCCTTCAACATGGTAGCGCGGTGTGCCAATGGTGGACCAGCTGCCAGCTTGGCTGGCCCAACGACCACCCTCACCACGAGGTTGGTCTGGGTCGAACTCGGGATAGCCTTTCCTCGCACGTCCCCCAGTCATCCTATCAATAATCTTGCGCTTGCTTTCCTCTTGCGCGCGCTCAACGAACATGCCGCGAATGGCTTTGAGGGCTTTGTCCTTGGTGGGGAACTTGAAACGATGGGTACCACTGGTTGGGCGGTTTAGGTAGTCGTTGGCGATGTCGATCACCCTGTCCTTGGGTAGCGACTTAACATGTTCGAAGATGCCGTTGAAGATGGTTTGGTTAGTCTTGGCTGCCAGCAGATCAGTTGTGATGCGCTTTGGGTCACCCCAAGTGCGCAATAGGTATGAAAGCTGACGTACCTCATTCATTACCTTGTCTGAAAAAACGATGGAGCCAGGTTTGCCTGTCCACATCTCTGCTGACCGTGAGGCAACATTTGCTTTCCCCATGTCACGCAACAGTTCAATTGCCTGCTTGTTCAACTTCTCGCGCTGCTTCGGAGTCATCTTAGGCTTGACATTAGCCCACAACTTCTTTAGACGATCTCTGCCCTGCTTATCAGCCCTCCCACCACCAACAGCACTACGCCCACCCCCGCGGCTCCATTGGCCTGCTTCATTGCGCGCCTGGGTGGGATCGTACTCTGGGTAGCCTTTGTCTAAGACTGTGACGCCAAATTCTTTCACGAAGGACTTGGCCGCTACCCGCACAACCTCCACCTTCTTGATCCATGTGCGAGGGATGCGCTCATGGGTCGTGCTGACATCAGCACCCTTCACGTTAGGATGCTCCAGCAGCAGGAGCTGGTGCGCCCCAAGCTTCGCACTCCATCCGTAGCGCTGATCGGCATTCAAATCTGTTATGGACGGGATCGTGAACGTAGTGATAGCCTTGACGTCACTCGTCACAAAGTTGCTGTTTTGACCAATGGTGGCAAAGACAGTCCAGTCAGACACTAAGCCTTTGCGCTCGATCAGCTGCTTCTGGTCTCCTGGCGTCTCGTGGTAGAGGACAACCTCCCCAGCCCTAGCCATTTCCAGCAGCTTGCGCTTAAAGGTCTGCTGTGCATCCTTCTCAGTCCTAATCTCTTTGGGCAGGGCCGCAATGAACTCAGGTGTTACCTCGTCATCATCATTGGGCACACGGCTAGCGTTACCACCTGAGAAACGGCCTTCCTCGTCACGAGGCTGGTCAGGATTGAATTCTGGGTAACCCTTGCCAAACTCCGCCTCAGCTTCCTCCGTCAGCCTGCGCAACAACCTGAGGTCTTTAGTCTTGGCATCAGCAGTGTAGTAGCCATCCTCAAGCTCTTTGTCATCCTCACTGGGCTTGAGGGGATAGACTTGGCCTGCCTGCGAAATGAAATCCAAGCGGCGTGCACCCTGCTGGTCCGTGTACACGCGGAACGCGTTCTTGGGCACCTTGAACTCGTCAGATTTCTTAGTAGGTGAAGGTGCTGAACGACGCCGATTTGGTATGCTTTCAAGTGGCAGTGCGCGCAAAGCTTTGAGTGATTTTGCAAAAGCCTTCTCTGCCTCTGCGCGCTTCATACCAAAGGCCTTGCCCGGACCGCTGCGCGAATATGCAAGCTGGTATAGGTCGGCAAACAATTCGCTGTCATCGCCTAGGTAGTGTTGGACGTAACGACGCTGCTGGGGTGTCAATGCAGCAACTTCATTGCGCATAATAGGAGCAAGCCGCCGAGACAACTCCAAGTTGTAGAGGGTATCCAGCGCATGCCCGATCTCATGCATGGTCGTGCCTTGAACATCATCTAACGGCCGACCCAGCACTTGTGTCCCCACTTTGATGTGTGTCCAGGTTTCACCTGAGGAACCCTCAAGGTCAATAGTGATGCCCTCTAGCGGCGTTCGTACTCCCATAGAACCTGTAACATCGCGCGTGGCTTCAAATTCGATGAAACCCTCTAGTAGCCGCCAGTGCTCATCTGGCACCTGGTCAATCGCCCTGCGCATGGCCTCGACCGTGCGTGGGTAGCGATCGCTGTCCTCGACAAACTCAATGTCAGATGCGCGGCTTCCGGGCTTACCCGCTGCGGCTTCACGCCCTCCTGCTCCTGTTTCTGACCATTGGCCACCTTCATCGCGTGCTTGGCTGGGGTCGAACTCAGGCTCACCTTTCTTTACCCGGGGCTGGAGTAAAGTCAGCTCTGTACCATCACCACTAAACCTACCTTCCTCATCTCTAGGCTGATCGGGATCGAATTCAGGGTAGCCCTTTTCTACCTCACGCTTCTCCATGTCCTCGAAGATGATGTCAGCAATATCACGCTGACCCTTGCGCTTTTTGTCTTTAGCCTTTGCCACCCCACGCTTAGCCCAATCACGCAGCACGCTGAACCGAGCGCGAGGGAGAGTGAACTCATTCGAAGTCCCCAGCAGTATCGCCTTGCCTAACGTAGGGGTAATTTTAACTTGCCGCTGACCTGGCACCATTTTGTCAAAAATGTCACGGCTGATTGGATCATCCAAACGTGCAATGCGCGTAGCCATGTCAGGCTTATTAGTAGCAACGATGTCACGCACTTTGTCGAACAGAGGGCCAGGCAGCAGTTGTTCAGCCAACTCATACTTATCTTCTAGTTCACCCCCGATACCTGTTAGCAAAGTGAAGTCATCAACATCAGCCAAATCAAAGCCCATGCGTGGCCAAACGTAACCCCCAGACTCCTTCGATCCTTCAAGTACAATGCTGGGGGCGTCTGACGCCATGGCAGCGTCGTAGACTGCCATAACAGCATCGCGTGCTTTGTCACGAGCACCATCTCCCACCCTCAAATTAGAGAAGTGGAGAGGCTCACCATTGTTGACATGGAACGCAAACTTGTACCCGTCGAAGTCAAAATCGAAGCCTCTATCAAAAACCTCTACTACATGTCCGTCACGACCAAGGTCCTCAATAGTGATCCTAGCTCCCGGGAAGCGCTTGGCTAGCCACTCGCGCGTTACTGTGCCAGCAGCCCCAAACCCCGCCCCGGTCGCTGCCCATCGGCCAAACTCATCACGAGGTTGGTCGTCATCGAATTCAGGGTAGCCCTTCGCGGCGGCGCGCTGCTTCGTGATGTCAAGCGCGTCAGCGAACGTCAGCGCGCGTACGACCTCGTACATGGCGTGCTCACTTCTTGCTGCGCTGTACCCGTCGCTTCAGGCGCCGCAGTTCAGCCATGCTCTTCTCGCGCTCTGCAAGGACGTCATCGCTGTAGTGGGAATCACGCTGCTTGTGATCCACAACGCGGTAGTCAAAGTCGGCGTCGGCCTCTGACAGCGGCCTATACTTGCGCTCGGCCATTGGCGTGCACCCTCCTCTTACTCAACAACATACCAGGCACCCACATAACCTTCTTAACCTTGGCACGCTTAATGCGCTTGCCCTTGCTGCCCAGCGCCACCAACTTCGGGGTCTTGCCGTTGTTGTCGAAAACCGCCCACTTGTCGAACTTGCTCTTCACCGAATCAAACGAACTCTCATTGGTCGTGGAGTTGAGGGTGTACGACGGGGGGACGAAACGCCCAGCACCCAGGTTGTGTCGCTTGACCGTGCGCATAGCCGAGATGTGGGGTGCAGTGTGAACGAAATAGCCCTCCATCCGGTAACCATCAGACTCATAGTCGTCCACGCGTGCTTCGATACCCGAACGCGTCTTCATAGTGGCGTCAAAGATGATGTTGATGCCGAGGCTACGCGCGCGACGCTGCAACTCTTCTGATACCTGCGACGCCTCCTCGTGGAAGAGGGCAGCGAGTTCAGGATCATGCCCAGGCAGTTTCTCCTGGATGAGGTCGGAGTTGATCGTCAAGAAGTTGTCAGGGTTGAACCCCATGTCAAAAACCTTTAGGGCGTGGCCCTTGCCCGCGCCCGCGCGACCGCCCATGAAAATGACTGTGGGCTGTTCACCTTCGTTTGGTACTGCACCCCGCTTCAGTGCATCCCTCAGGTAGTAGTCAATGATCTCTTCATGCAGGCGCTGGCGGTCAGGTGACCACTTGCCCGTCGCATTGTCAAAGTACTTGTCAGTGGTGCGCTCCCCTCGTGCAATCGCTTCATCCACGCGCTTGGTCGCACGCCTGATGGCTGAGCGCTGCTGGGGTGTCAGAGTCTTCAGGAACGTCTTGTAGTTTGACGCCTTCGCATTGAAGTTGTGCTCGTACAGCTGCTGGGCTTCATGCCCGGTCGAAGCTGAGCCCCCTCCACCAGCCCATCGCCCACCCTCGTCTCTAGGCTGGTCTGGGCGGTACTCCGGGTTGCCCTTATCAACTTTCGATACAACCCTGAATTGGTGTACAGTTGAGCGCAAGCCGGGGATCCAGCCAACCTTGCGTGACCCCGTGTGCCGCAGCTTGGTTCCACGTGGTAGCAGCACTTCGTTGAAGTCCCATCCACTCTCAGTAATACCTTTGAGGGGTGCGAGCTTGTGGCCTTTGGGAACGATGATCTCCATCAGCATACTGCCGTCAGATCCCTCAGTAAATTCGGCGGCATTGCTCTGCTTGGTGGAGGTTGACAAGAAGCCGTAGTCAGTGAATTGGTCCCCGGACGTCATACCCGAGATAAACTTGCTGTCGTGGCCGGGTGTCACACCACGGTATAACGTCAAGTCACGTGGGGCCTCGAACGACTCTAGGTACGTGTCAACCTTGCGTACAAGGTCAGCCTTGTCAGCGTCAAGCTTGCTGAGGTCACCTTTGGTATTGCGCAGCACATGGTTGATCATACGCCCTGAGCGTGAGTATTTCTCTACGGCTTTGATCACGTCATTGGAGGGGGTTCGAAGCTGCGTCGCACCTGAGAACGCTGCTGGAGGACTACCCCCACCACTCCAGCGCCCCGCACCATCTCGAGGTTGGTCATCGTCGTACTCAGGGTAGCCTTTCATAAATTTAGGAGATCCATCATACTTGGGGTCGAAGGCAGCATTGATCAAACGAATGTTAGAGGGATCAAAAACTATAATTTGGTGGTAGAGGTCACCGCGCTTGATACGGTTTTCAATGGCGTGGTAGCCTTTAGACCGCAACGCCATGGAGAAGGCTGCTGCGTTGCGGATTGTGTACCTATCGCGACCCACGTCAATATCAGGTGCAACTTGGCGTGCCCTTGCTATTGTACCAGCCATGTCATCACCATCCCAAAGGAAAACCTTGGGGGCGCGGATGTAAACCTCAAGCATGCGGGTATCTCCCCCGCCAGACATGGCCCGTGTCGCCATGCCAGAATGGATTTCAGCGCCCTTACGTGAGGGTGCTAAGTAGACACCCGGACCCATGCCCTCCTTCGGACCCGAGGGTTTGAATTCATCAAACTCAGCTGCCGTACCATGATAAAGTATCCTGCTGGTATCAAACCCCTGTGCTCTGGCTCGCGCCATGCGAGCGCTGCGGGACATGTCCAAATCTGGGTCGCGGCCGCCTTCGCCACCAGACCACCGACCAGCAACATCCCTAGGTTCATCAGGGTCATACTCAGGGTAACCTTTGTCGAAGCCGTTGGCTGACTTCTTGGCTGGCTTCTTCTCCTTCTCTTCCCCGTGATTGGGTAGCAGCGGCTGCGGCTTCTGCTTAGCTTGGCCACCCGGTCCCCCTCCACTGGGTCCCCCGCCCTTGGGCCCACTGATGCCTCCTCCAGGTCCATTTGCAAGTCCGGGTGGGAACCCGGGGGGAAGTGGAATGCCACCAGGCATGGTAGGCTGCATCGCCTGAAGCTTCTGCTGCTCAATGATCTCCTTGGGTATCAGGTCGACACCAAGGATCTCACGCACGCTGTTGACGACTGGATCGTTGGGCGCCAGAGTGGCCCCAGCCTGTGCCAACTTACCAAGTGCAGACGTGATCGCGTCAGCATTCTTGAACGTGACGTCCTCAGCTTTGATCAGTGGCTTCTTCGACATGGGGAAGCCGTTCAACTTCCACAGGACGTTGAGGATGTCTTTGTCAGCTTGCGAGACGATGTACTTCAGGACCGAGTTGGCAATCAGGTAGAGGTTGCGGCTCTTGTCCTCGGCCAGCGACCTGTTGCCCCCGACGTCACCCATCATGAGGTGTTCGATGCCCATGATGCGGGCCATCTCGCGTTGCACGCGGTCAATGGCGCTCGCGATCTCGCCGTAGCCAACGCCAGCACCAGACAGCAAATCGAAGCCCCACTGCGGGACAGCTGACACTTGCTCCCCATCTGCTGCCTGCGAGAAGTAGGGGATGGAGTCCAACACCAGCCCCGTGTCGCTCTGCTTAACCTGGAGCTGGACCATCGCGCGCATGTCGTTGATCATCTGCTGCGCGTCAGCCGACGTGATGATGTTCTGTGACACAGCTTGGTTGATGCGCGAGATGGGAGCGCGGCCGATCGGGATACCGCGAAGGTCGCGCTCGTACGCGCGTATCTCCAGCTCCTGCAACTGCTTCAGTCGATTGTAGGAGTCAGCCATGTGACGGAACATCCCCATGCCCTCAGGGGAGTCTGTCAGCGTGTCTTCGACTAGGTACAGCACTTTCTTGCGCGGTATGCCCAGTAGCTGGCCCGTCTGCGGCGAGCGCTGCCACATGCCAAGCACTGTGCCATCGACGTCAACATCCCATTGCTCAATGGTGTGCTGAGGCCTGGCCTCAATGTCCTTGAAGCCTATCAGTCCATCCTTGCGCTTCAGCGCAGTCCACTCCTGGATGCCAAAGCCATGGAAGCGATACATGGCTGCGCGACGCACGATCTTGTACCAGGGCGACGTCATGTGGCTGAAGACGTTTTCAACAAACTCAGCCAGCGCGATGGCTTCCTCGTCATCGTCGTCGCTGGGGCGAATGTTCCACTTAGGGTAGGCGACAAGGTTGAGGAAATAGTGCACCCCAGCTGACACGATGGCCGTGTTGACTGCCAGCTCAGTCGACGTCACATACTTCTGGCGCCCGACCCAATCAGGTGACTTCTCTTTGACCTGAACGTAGCCACCCCAAACCGCAGTGCCCGCGACACCCATCTCTGCAAAGGGCTTCGGGGGAGGGGTAGGCACACGCCCAGCCAGCCACAAGCGCCCCAAGCCTGACCTGACAGATGAGAGTAGGCTAGCCATCGCGCTTGACCTTGATAGGTTTTAGGTTTGGGGTGTAGTACCCGTCGGGCAACTTCTTGTGCTCAGCCAGAGGCACCAGCGGCAGCACACTCCCCGTAGGATCAATGTAGTGTAGCTGCTTGACACCATTGACAGTGAAGATGCGATAGGCGTTGGTTGGGATCACCACCACCTCCAGCTTCGTGGTAGGATAGGCTTGCGCGTACCTGTGAAATCCATGTCTACCAGAGCAGCCAGAGACTTCGGAAAGGCCTTGCGAACCTGTGCGCGTGTCATGCTGCCAAAATAATCGCCTGCGTTGTCTTTGGTCGGTCCATACCTGGCACGGTAGAGTTCAGCAAACCACTCCTTGCCGTGTGCATCAGCTGCGTAGTGCTCAGCGTAGAATTTCTGTGCCTTGGGGAGGGCAGCCATCTCCTCAGTCATGGTTGGGAGTAGCTGCTCGCTCAAGGCCCACTTCGCCCTGTAGTCCAGCACGTGTGCAAGCTCATGCACGACAGTACCCGCAAGGTTCTTCAATATCATACCGTTGAATTGCTCTGGTATGACCACACCTAGCAGAGGCATAAAGAAACCCAGTAGGGCACCTTTCTTACCTTCGTGCATCTTGCGTGAGTCACGTATGGCAAAGAACCTCAGGTTCTTTATCATGTTGTAGTGAGCCTCAGGGATGGTAGTCATCCCCTGCTTGATAGCAAACTCAGCGCGCGTGGCACCTTGCCTGCTGATGAGGCGTGGCACTTCGCGCAGCGACTTACCACCAACCACACGCCCGACAGCAGCATAACCACCTCCACCACCCCAACGACCAAGCTGGTCTCGAGGTTGGCCAGGGTTGTACTCAGGGTAGCCTTTGTCAAAGGTGTCAAGCAGCGCGTTCACACGCGCAACCTTGCTTGCCAGCTGTGTCAACTGCTGCTTCAATTAGGGCACGCCCTCAGCCTCGCAACCCGTGTTAGAATGTGGAGTGTAGCCCAGGGGCTGTAGGACAGCAAGGAGCGAACGTCATGCGGATTTCAACTGACGAGACCGACCCCGGGTACCAAACTTGGGCTGACCTGATGTGCCAAGGGGCCAAGGTAGAGGTCTTCCTCGACGGCATCAAACAAAATGAAGTTGACACTGCCGACGATGTCCAAGGCTACGTCAGGAGGGCACAAGTAGACGCATGGGGTGAATACGTGCTCAGGAGGGACAATGTTGTCCTCCTTCAGCATTGCAAGGGCAGGGTACAAATCATAATCAACGAGGGAGCCTGAGATGGCGTGCTGGTGGAAAACGTACGCGCTCGCGCATGTGACAGGCACGATTGTCACGCGTGCAAGCTGGAAGAAGATAGTTGCCATGCACTATGGTGTCGATCGAAACGGGCGTGGCAGTCACCCAAAGAACTTGGCTCGGCTAGTAGTCGCGGCAGGGTCGCCGGGTATGAGTCCTTCTATCAAAGGTCCTTGGGCCAAACGCCTCACTGACGTCGCAGCGACTGAGGGATCGAGTGGGGCGCGCATGCTGGCGCTGAATGGCGGCCGCCCACCTATGGGCTAGCCCACCAAACCAAACCCTCGATACAAAGCCAGTAGGCTGCAATGATGACCAAAGCCAGTGCGGCACGCCCCAGAAAGAATGTAACCACGTGGCGCGACATTTTACCTATCGCCCATATGCCCGCAGTTGTGACACTGGTAGCGGCCCGAGCGGCTCAGCTCGTGGATGCGGCGGCTCCCGCAGTTTGCACAGTTTAGACCAGCGCTGACCTGTATGGGTAGCGCAAAAGACAGTGCAGTCATCGTCGGCTTGGGTATGATGGGGAAGGCGTTGATGATGGTAGCGTCGCCCAAGTTGGGCGACTTGGTGCCATCGGGGTTCTTGTCAACAACTAGCTTCATGCGCGTGTTGGTCGACGCAGTTGCCTGACCTAACTCCTCAAGCAACTTCACGAGCATCTTGCTACCGATCGACTTAGTGTCAAACGAGACCAAGTCGTCGGGCTTGAAGGCCTCACCTGTGGTGACCGCCAAGTGCGTGCGGTACACGCGCTGCCGGAAGTTCCACCAGCCCTGTGCCTTCAGGTTAGAGTAGTAGTCCTTGTTGCGCGGGCTCTTGTCGTCGCCGGGTACCACGCGGCCGTAGGGATCCAAGACAGCAGCGCCTGCGTTCCAGGGCACCAAGACGATGCTCTTGGGGAACTTGCCGTCGTCCATCAAGCGGTTGGCTTCAGCCTTGACACCTGAGCCGATACCCACGCAGTCGTACTCCATCAGGGTGACGCCATGCTCGCGACAGAAGCCCAGCGCGCGACGCGTCGTGACCGCAGTATCCCTGTCCATCCACTCATGTGCAACCTTGATCACCCAGCCTTTGCGCGCGACCCAAGCGTTGGCGTCAAGGCCAGCATCGTAAACGTCGAGCCCTGCGACCCAGCCCCCCTCGTCATCCCAATTGAGCTTGAGGTGCGCGTTCAAGCAACTGTCAAGCCAGGGGCGTGGCAGCACAGTGCCCTCGACCGCAGCACTGTAGTCGCGGCTGATCTCCTGCGCGAACACATGTGACATCCCCTTGCTCTCGTACAGGGCTGCCTTGGTGTCGTACCAATCTTTGTTCTTGGCAGGGTGGTGCATCCAGTCCATCACGAAGACATTAGTCTTGTCACGTACGATCTCACGCCCGACTTCCCAGTCGACGCCGCCCTTGCGCGTGCGGTGGAACACAGTACCCAGACCACTGACTGACGACACGTCGATGCGCACGCGCGTAGTCTCAGAGAGTGCCTTCTCGACCTCTTCGGGCTGTTCCAAGTGCGCAGCTTCGTCGACGAAGTAGACTCTCGTGCGGCCGCCACGTCCAATCTGTGGGCCGATCTCGCCGACGATCGAGGCGCCGTTCTCTGGATTGAAGATGCGCTTGTCGAGCAGGTGCTTGTCGGGCTTGAGGCCTTTAGGCATAAGCCATGTGGGCAGGCCCTTGATACACATCTCGATCTTCTCGAAGATCGAAGAACTATCCCCACTGCGGTCGAGCTTGGTTGCAGTGGCTGAGCCCCAGCCGACTGACGCACCCGCATGGAACAGCCACATCCACACAGAGATGCCAATGCAGACCCAAGTGGCGCCCATGTCACGCGACTTCTCGACTAGGCCCGCAGCCTCAGCCGCCATGCACGCCAGCACGAATGAGACCAAGTCCTCTTGCCGCTGGAACAAGATCAGCGGCATGGTGACAGGGCGCAGTGACGCCTTGACGCCCACCAGCCCTGCGTTGCGCGGGTCGTGGGTGTCGAGCCAATGGTTTATGAACTTTGTGCAGTTCTCGGGCTTAGCGTAGAACGCCTTAGCTGACTTGACGCGTGAGTCACTAGAGATCAAGCGCTCGATCTCATGGTCTGTGGTGCCCTCAGGCCTGTCGCTAGAACCTCTGAACCAAGCCATCTTGTACGCACGCCAGGCCTTCACGCGCTCATAGTCGACAGGCCAGATGTCAGTGGTGACGGGAGCAGACAGAAGCCCTTGCTTCTGCAAACGGATAGCTTTGACCAGCAACGGGTCAACTTCAGCCAAAGTCTCAGCAACAAGAGAAACTCTGCGTGACTGGCTTGCCTCGAGTGCCATTCACTCCACCAAGCTGAAGTTGAACACCTTAAGCTGACGCCCACCCACCAACTTAGTGCCTGCACCAGTGTACTTCAGCTTTGATCCGCGTGGCAGCAAAATTTCCTCTTCGTGCGTGTAGCCACTGGGATCACGATAGATAGCGCCGAACTTTGAACCTTTGGGCAAAGTGATTTGCATGAGCCCACCTGTCTTGCGGGGGTCGCTTGTACGAGCAAATGGGAAGGCCGCATCAGCTAACAGAGAAGCTGACAGGTACCCGCTGTCGCGGAAGACTTTGTCGCTGCTCAACTTACCCCAGGCGTCAACTACGCTACGTGAAACACCCCGCCAGACAACTGCGTCCTGGGCAGCCTCACTGGTCTGAGTATAGCTGTCCAAGGCTGCAATGATGCGCGTCATGCTACGCAATGACCGAGCGCGCGTAGTGTCGTTGCGCATCGCCTCGTTAACGCTGCCATCTTGATAATCACTGACTGCCCTAAGTTCGTCAGCAGTGGGCTCACGCAAATGCCTGACCATCCCAGCAGTCAGCGTAGGTGCGCTCGATCCCCCACTGTCAGAGAATCTACCTTCGCTGTCTCTAGGTTGATCAGGGTCGAACTCAGGGTAGCCTTTAGTAAACTTCACTAGTGAGAAGTAGAACACGTCGACATCACCCACCTCTTCTATGAATCTGATACCTTTGCCCTTGTAAACAAACTTTGACCCACGTGGTAGAATGATTTCACCCTCACCTACGTAAGCACTGTGGGTATCAAATACCGGACCCAGCTTGGACCCTGCAGGCAACTCAATCTGCATGACGGCCCCCAGACCGAAGTCTCCCCCCGCAGCAAAAGTGCCAGCAACGCTGTCGTGCATAGAAGCTGACAGGTAGCCACTGTCTACTAGGGTTTGCCCCTCTTTCAGTTCACCCCAGGCATCAAGCGCAGTTTGTGAAACACCCCGCCACACATGGCTGTCCTGTGTGACTTCAGCAGTAGCAGTGAAGCTGTCCATAGCAGCCAAAAATGTACGTGAACTCTCTGAAGGTTCACTGTGTGACCGCAGCTCTCTGTTAATCTTGCGCCACTTGCCTTTTTCACTCTGGTAGCCCTGAAACGCAGCCAGTTCTTCTTGTGTAGGCTTCCTAAAAACCTCCACCTTGTCGTCGTTGAGTCCTTGGGTGCTGAGCCCACCACTGTCGCTAAACCTACCCTCTGAATCTCGTGGTTGCTCAGGGTCGTACTCAGGGTAGCCTTTGTCAAGCATTGCGCTGACAGCTAACACCTTGGATGTGAGCACAGCAACTTTCAGCATGACAACCTACAGACACACAGTGACACGCACCCAAGGCTTGCCTTCCACCAGCTCAACTCCGTAGCCACAGCCATAACGCCTGATGTCAGCAAGCAGCAAGCTGAGATCATCTAGATGGACGAGGCACTGATTTTTGCTATCCAAAAAGTGCAATCGGTCCCCAATGGTGAACACGTTGGGTGGGTGGTAAGCTCCACTAGCTTGACGCACAGCGAACAAGCCACTCAGCATTGCAACGAAAGCTCTGCGACTCAGCGTCATAGCTGACCTCTTGGGATCACAGGCAGCGCAACCTTTTGTCCACGCAAACTGTGCGTGCAATCCCCACAATAGTCAATGACTGCATCAGTCAAAATGTAGTGGCACACATAGATCTTGCCTGCATCAGCACGCCCAACGGGAACAGTGGGCATGGGACCGATGGTAATCTTCACTGAAGGTACGAAGCTGGGCTTGTCCATGTTGCCGTTGAAACTCCACTTGGCACCATTGGCGAAAGCTTTCTCAACGGCAATGGCGTGCACCTCGTTGCAAGCGGGACACCAGTGCATCCATCCTGCATCTGCACTCACTGCAAGGGGATGATTCACAGTGCCATCAGGTCCAGGCGTGACACAATACACATAGCGCTTAAGCTTGATGCCTTGCACATGCTCAATGATTCCTGCGCGTGCACGCTTTTCAGCTTTCAGCGTCATGCAGCACTCCTATCTCGTATACCACTTGATGCACGACCGAAGTCTACAAGCTTTTGCCAGCGCATCCAAATCTGTTTCAATGCATGCGCACGTGACACTTTGCGGGTACCCGACCCATAGAACTGGCCAGCTAACACCCTGAGATCATCAAGCGATATGTTTGAACTCTTGAGTGCAGTGAACAGCCTTGGGAAGGTACTCGAGCGCAAAGCACTCTCCAACTTACCGACCCAAGCGTTAACCCTGCGCTGCTGATTGCCTACATCGAGTGCTGCACTCATTGCAACGTCACGTGCTACCTTGCCTAATACCTGCTTGTCTAGCCATACCCCAAACCCTATCTTGTCCCCGCCCCTGTATGGCTTGATAGAATAGCCTTTTAACCCAAGCTGTGCGACCAAGCGTGTTGATGCCTCTGCTGTGCGCAGCTTGTAGCGCGTCAGCAATAGGTAATTAACCTCTTGCTTTGTCCGTGCGCGTGCACTCGCTGCACTACTGCCTCCTCCCCAGCGCCCACGTGCATCTCTAGGCTGACTGGGATTGTATTCTGGGTAACCCTTGCGTAGCATAACCCGTCACCTATGTGTGAACACTAAGCGCTGGCACTTCTTAGATGTGTCGTCGATCTTGTTACCAACAACCTTGAAGCCGTTCGCCTGCATGACATCGACACCATCAGTACCCAGTCGGATATCAGTGATGACCAACCCACCCCGCTTGAGTGAGCGCTTGACCAATTCAATGTAGACGCTGATAGGAAAATGATGCCCCCACGCGCGAAACGACCAGATCAAGTCAACTGGCTCGATGACCAAACTAGGTGAAGCATGATGCCCAAACACTTTGATTGAACTGCCACAGTTGGCCATCAACATTTTGACACCTAAGTTGACGTCAGCCCAAGCTTCAGTGTCTTGGTGGAATCCATCGCGAGGGGCTTGGGTGCCATCACCATCAAGCAAGTGAAATATGCGTGGGTAGCCGCTCCCCATTGTCTGCCACAACAAAACATCCATCAATGCAAGACCACACCCAATATCCAACACCGACGTGATCCCACCTGCTTCCTTGACCAACCAAGGTAGCAGCGCAGCAAACTTAGCCTCTGCCCTTGACACGAGTTGATCAGTGAAACCATCCCCGTCTGTAGGCAGAGGATACTTGGACGCATTGATGGCATGCGCAGCAACCCTACGCCTATCCAAGTGTGCAATCACGTCGGGTGGGAAGATCAAACCTTTACACCTCCTTGAACAGCAAGGCTACACGACTGATGCCTGCAGCGTCCTCAGCACTAGGCGCGTAGAACCTAAAGTTCCCTATCAAGTTTGGGGGCATCGAGATCGCGCCACTGATGTTCTCAAACACAGCAAACTGTCCACTTGGTGCTGTGGCCTCGCTGTGGTTGGTGAAATACAATTTGCACTCGATGCCCTCAACTGACAACGCTGACACTGACAGCAACTCGCAGTCGACAGCCTCGTAGAAGTCACCCAAATAGGTGTCTGTGCCGTTGGCAGGATTCAAATCCCACTCGACAACGTGAAGCTTGTTGCCAACCGAAGTCTTTGTGAAAGGTACTGCGACGATGGTCATGCTGTTCTCCTTTGTGCTACCCCGCACGCACAGTGTAGCTAACTCACGTCGCACGCGCATAACAAGTTGACCGCTAACCTAAGGTGGATATATTTCACCTAAAAATCCTACAAAAAATTCACAACAGAATATTTAGACCCTGTTGAAGGTTTCACCTTAAAAAATTCAACCAAAAAACTCGCAGTAGAGCAGATGGACCGTTTGGTGGCGGCCCTACTCCCTACAATTGGACCACCCACCTCAGAACTGAACACCTCGCCAACCCACCTATCACGCATAAATTTGCGCACACAAATCCACAACCTCATAGTGATTATAAAACAGCACACGCACTAACACATGAGAGATGATCTCATGTGTTAGTCTGCGCTATAGTCATCCTTGCCTAAGGTTATAGCCTTTGGGCTATCCTCATCTCGCACTTGGGGCGCATAGTTGTCTGGACGCAACTTGCGCAATGTTGCCTCAAGCGCAGCAAGCTGGTCCTCATCTAAAGCCTCCAGCTTGCGCAGGTCATTCACTGTAAGGTCAATGTTGTAGTTAGTAGTACCCCCACCTGCAGGGTTGGGGTCTGCATCGTTGAACTTCCACTTGCCTCTGCGCCTGTTAGATAACCACATCTTAGCAGCCACGGGATCAGGTGGCACATGTACTTGGTGGTTAGCATAAATGGGTTCACCTTCGTGCTGCATAACCTTTACAGCGTCATAGGTGTAACCTGCTGCCCGCATGGCTAGGGCACGTTCAATTTTGTCGTCAAACTCCCCTTTCAAGACTTTCATGGCTGCCCCAAACGCGGGTCTAGTCACAGCCCATCCTCGCACCGTCATAATGTCAGTCTTAAAAAAGGTTGCGATCTCATCATCGCAGGCACCCAGGCTACATAGGAACCTAACCTGTTGCGCATACACAGGTTTGTACTTGCTAGGTCTTCCCCTTACTGGGGCAGTCACGGTGTTATCTGGGTTAGGCTCAAACAAGGTTAGGCGTGTCTTGATAGCCTTACCTTTAGCCTTGGATGCGGGCTTCCAACCATTATTCGTCTTTGCTGGCTTGCGCTTCCTAGCTACCCAATCCTTGGTATAAGCACCATTGCCCTCATACCTACGCTTGCCACCCAAGCGCACACGCTTAGGGCTTGGGCCCTTGTCCTTGCGTGCTTCCAGGACTTCCCAAGATTCCTCCAGGCGCTTGATCCGCACTCTCTTGCGTTTCGTCATCGTGCTGTGTCACCTGCTGTTGCTGTCTTTCAATAACACGTACACGCGTGGGGTTGCTAGGCGTTGGTTCCTCTGTCAGTGCCATCAACACCTCTGCCAACTGCTTGTTTCTTTCAATCTGTAGGTGCAGTAACTCTTGCAACAAGCCCACCTTGTTGTCCAGCACGCTGATGGTGTACGCATTCCCACTCGTGCGCTTTGCCAAACGCACAACGAAGTACGCCAAGGTTACCAACACCAGTAGCACTGCCGCATCAACCATTGTTGTGTTCTCAGTTAGGCTTAAAGGATTTGGCGATCTCTTCAATCGTTCTACCTTCTTTCACTCCCCTCTGTATCTGCTTTGCAAAGTTATACAGGTCATCAGCAAACATGAGTGCAGTGGTTACATCATAGTTGTACACCCTTGTCTGATTCCCTGTGTCGTATGCGATCAACGAGATCAGCGGTATGTTGGGATTTTCGTGTGATGCTGCCATGCCCAAGTTGATCTTTCCATTAGTCACAACCTTAGCGCCCTTCACCATGTCAGCAGGGTTCACAGTCTTTTCCTTCTGTTACAAGAGGAGCAAGAGCACTGCCACGATCAGCGCTGCTGCCATGATACCCAAGATAGGCAACACCACCTGCTTAAACATCTCTGGCCCAGCTCCCCCCAATCCCCCACCCATTTTGATCTCAGGTATCACTTGTTTGACTCCCTTTGGGGTGGCTGCGCTTCACAACCCTTGTGTCATCGTGTTGGGTCGCATTGTCACTTGCTCGTCTTGTCTAACGTGTCTCTGCTTTGGTGCCACTGCTTCCTAGCTGTGTGCGCGTTGTCAAACGCTTCCAAGCATTGCGTCAGGTACTCAGCTAGAATGAAATCAGGCGTGCCACTCTTGTTCTCCCTGCTGTGGCGATTGATTACGTCCTGGATGTCATTGCGGAACGCTACCCTGCGCATCGCTTCCATATTGCTTTCCTTGCTGTGCACCTTAACCATTATCATGCGACCGTGTTCTGCGTTGGGGCAGCCAGGCTCGCCAAACTCTAGGAAGACTTCCATCTGTAGCCCTAGGTAGGCATACCCGCATTGCGTGCACTTGAAGTCAGCTGCCTCTTTGTCAGCAATTGCCTCGCGCATGGCTTTGTTGAACGCTGACCTTACTGGCTCAGGTATCATAGGTAGTACACCGTGACCGCAAACGCTGCTGCCACCGACATCCAAAACAAGATCCAGTCAAAGCGTGTCAATTGGCAAACTCCTTGAGGGCTTTGCTGTTCTTGCGCAGGCGATTTTTTAGGACGCTGGTGATGGCTTCTATCGCATCCCTACAGCGCCTGTCGTCAACTGGGAAGTTTAGCCCTCTTGACGAGTGTCTCGTGTTGAACATCGAGCGTGACTGGCGATATTGCGTGCGCAGCGCTTGTAGCTGGGCTGTGCTCATTTCCTCAAGTTCGGTGTAGGACAGTGCCATGTCACCGTAATCTCCTTCTGTGCGCACGCGATGCCTCTGTGCGCGGCGTCTCTATGAGAACTTGATGCCTGAGGATGTCTCTTGCAAAGTGCTTTTGGTATTCTACATTGTCTCGCAGCAAGCCACTCAGCACCAATTTTATGTACAGGGCTTGCACGTCGTGTGGTGACTTTGAGAGCTGCGTGAACAACAGGTCTATGATAGTTAGGTTGCGTGTCTCTGGGCCAACCACTACGTATACCTCAGCGTGGCTTGGCAAGTTTGCATGCTGCTCGCGCAGCCATGCAATCGTGCTTTCACACTTTGGTGTCAGCTTGGGCTTGGGCTTTAGCCTAACCCTGTCCGCCATCACGCCCATGCTCCCTGCGTTCAGTGCTGTAAATTAGCACAGGGCGCAGACGCCTGTTGGTCTCAGCTAACAGGTTCTGCGTTTGGGTAAGGCGCTGGTTAAGGGTGACAGCAGTCTTCTCCCACGACTTGATAATGCGTGCTTGGTAGATAACGATGGCGATCAGCACGCAGCACAGCACAAGCAATCCTAGTGTGATAAGTAGCAGCACAGTGTTCACCTCACCCAGCGAAAGCACTCAGCTCCAAAACCTCTACCTCGAAAAGCTGATCCACGTCATTGCGCGAGCAGGTATAGGTAAGCCCATGCTTTGCACATGCTGCCCCGAGCGCAGCCCACAAAGCTTGATAGCCCTTGAACCCCATCGCCAGCACATCACTGTCGCTAATCAGTATCTTGTCACCGTGTTGGTAGCGGCTGAAATCGAACGCTTGGGATTTGACGATTTGGTTATTCATTTTTGTACTCTGCCAGGTTGCAGAACTCAGTCACCGTGTGCCACTTTGACTCGTCACCCCATTCCTCTTGTGGGATGTCACCGTAGTCCTTTGGCACCTGCCTGATCAGCCTCTCACCGTCTAGGTATTTTATCGTTGGCCACTTGATCTCAGCACTGAAGCGCTTGCACCTCACACAGAAGTTAGTGTAGGCGCCATCCCACTTGAGACCCCCAAAGTCGTTCTTTTGCGGATCTAGGTTCCACACTGCGACCGTAATCATTTCTCGGTGTCTGCAGAAGAACTTGAGCATGCTGGGCTCCTGTAGCGAGGCGCAGCACCAAAACGATTAACCAGCTCAGCGCTGCGCCTCTCCCAAAGCTCGGGGATCTCGCTACCCAAGCTCTAGTGATTGCAGTATACTGTAGGCAAGGCAGTGCTGCAATGAGGTGTGGCACACACCAAAGAGAAGCCCCACTCGTGGAAGGAGCAGGGCTGAGGTCGTCCTCTGGAGTCGAGTCATGCGTAGCACACGCATGTTAGCTTGAATGCTGCACAGTGCAAGCGCAAAGGGAGTCACCGTGAAACCTTTCATCTTCTACATCATCATCGCCTGGTCAACGGGGCCGCTTGTGCCTATGTCTCAGAAGACCATCATCCTCGAGTTCTCTACAATGACCGAGTGCGAGTCAGTCGCACACCAAGTCGAGCTTGAGGTCAAGGCGTCTGGCAGCCCTTTCGAGATAAAGAACTTAAGATGCTTTAGGTGCACAGATGTGTACACCAAAGACGTGTGCAGCAAACCTAGGCCTCGCTAGGGGCAACACCAACCTTAATTATCTTCAGGCTCCTGAACATCCCGTCCTGCATGCAATCAGTTGTTAACACGTAGGCTGGGTTGTTGGCTATGAAGCGCCCAAGCACCCGTACGCATAGCTCAGCACGCTCAATGTCAGTTGGACTTACCTCCCTAGACCTGTACTTTATCCTACGGTTAAGTTTTAGTGGGCGCGGTGGCCTGTGAACGCGAGGGGGTACGGGCTTGGCTTGGGTACGAGGTACCAGTGGAGTTGTGGGCGTCACGATGCAGCCGTGGCTCCAAGGTGTAAGCTTCACAACAACAGAATGGAAGCCCGCTGGAAACGTGCGGTGAATGTCGTGACACCCAGCGACCTGCACACGCACAGTTTTGGTACGCTTGCCGTACTCTGAGAACAACCCTGTGCGGTGTGCAGGCCCCTTCATGTGCTGCAGGTAAAACATAAAGCTACCACGGTGCCACCTGTAGCCAAACCTAACCCTGTCCCCCACACCATAGACACTGTTTGTCTTTAGGGTTAGGTAGTAGGTTCCACACTTCCTGGGGTACGGATAGTAGGCAAGGTAGCCCTCAACTACCACGTGCTCGCCATCGTCTACCACGTGGTCCTCGACTTGGGTGTACATAACCTAGCTTCCACCATTGACAATGCGCCGCACAGTTGACTTGGATTTGCCAAGCAGCACAGTGAGCGCTTCGATCCTACCCTTTTGCTTTGTGCTGTGGTACAAGTTATGCGCAGCCTGTACACACTCGTCGCTGACACCACGAAACTTCCTATGCATAGGGGCACACACCTCTAGCACCTTAGTGAACACCTGCCCTTTGAACTCAAAATCAGCCTGCGCTGGGTCGGGACTCAAAGGCTTGTCAAAGTCGACGTGCGAGATGTCCCATGTGAAACGGTAGCCGCTGCGGCCATCAGTCAATGGAATGTAGAGGCAAGGGCAAGCTTCGATCACGGGGAGCCAACCAAGCCCCACCTTGCGGGAACTGTGCTTCAATTCACGCCTGACTGCGCCCCCACGCAACTGTGACTCGTCACTGCGGGAGTCTCCCCATGCGTTCTCACCCAGCGAGTCAGCCCATACTTCGGTGATTATGACTCGCTTGGTTGCCTTGATCACTTCAGTGGAGCAGTGAGTCCCCACCCTGAATGCGCGCAACTCATCGTCGTCCTCTGCATAGTAGTACAGCGAAGGCTTGACTCGAGGCTGTCCGTTGCGCTTGTAGACAACCACCCCATTGCGCTTGGTAGCGGTGCGCACATGCGACATCTTTGCCATTGTGGCCATCCATCACAAGAAGCTGATGGAGCAATATACCGCGGGTGATCAGGAAAAAGCGTCTGCCTTTGCAAACTTTTTTAAGACGCTTGCACGCACCAAGCTGTGTCTCAAGTCTCTGATGGGTACACCGTGCTTGCGCGCGTGAACTGCATAGTCAGTCCTCCAACAACGACTCAAGCAAGTGCCTGAGGGCCTCGGTGACAGCCTCAAGCTTGGCATCACGCTGAGCCTCAGCGGAGCCCTGCAGGTTGTTAAGCTTCTCGTTCAGTCGTGCGGAGATGCTCTCAATGTCCTCTTCATCCCATTGGCTCATAGTTTCTCTCCTAAGGTGTAGACTCGGTTGGTAAACCCCGTGCACTCGGATCGTCATACCTGCATGGCACGAAGCTGATACAGTGTGCACCTCTAGCACTGCGAGAACGACCATCACGGTAGTAGGACTTGCGCCATCCGCTCTCCCACCTAATCAGGAACTCTCCAGGACGGTGCTCTTCCACCTCAAGGCAGTAGAACTTAGTCCCACCTTCGAACACAACGATGCCACAGGTGCCGCTTGCAAGGTCTACTGGCATTTCCATGTTGACTCCTTAATTTTCGCTTCCTAGCACGTTTCTGCGCCGAGCGGTGTGAGACTTTCCACAAACCTTTCGATGGCTTGCCTAGCTTGCGTGAATTATGCACGTGCTGCGAGAAGCTGTTGTGCACCTTTTGGTGACACTCGGGGCATAAAAGCATTAGGTCATTCAGCCTCTCACACCCAAGTCGCCTGTAGGTCTTGTGGTGTAGGTGGAATCCCCGTGCTTTTGGTGTCCAGCACACAGCACACCTTTGGGGCAACCTTGAGGCGAAGTAGCGCTCCCTTACCTCTTGCCATGCTTCAGACTGGATATAGGTCTGGTAATCTCTCCTGCTCAAGGGTGGCTTCATGCTTCTTGCCTCAACCTCTAGGTTACAATATACAGCTGAAGGAGAGATGGCCCAGCCCTACCTAAACCTTTTTCTTGTTCTTCATTCTTTTAATTACCATCAACCTCAGTTCAGAGCTGAGTGGGCCACAGCTTCGCCTGTAAGGTGAAACTGTGGGTGCTACTTCAACCTTCAGACGAGGCTTCGGAGCACAACAGCCAACCAAGTGAAACCTTGCTCCTTACGGGAGCAGGAACGGATGGGTCATGTGTATCACCCTTTACTCACCCTTCGCGGCATGACGCGGGCACTAGTGCGCTGGGGCTGGTTGGTCACAACAGCACTGCCTGGAGGTCGTAAGTCAACGTTGCCTCCTCTTGGAGAACCACGCATGGTAGACATGGATGGGCTTCCCCTTTCAACAACCGCTAGCGTAGCGCAGTCATGCGTGACGGTTTGCGGTGGGCTTGCGAGCGTTGGTCCCCTGGGGTCTGGCTAATCCCCGAGGACACGTCCCGGCTGACGGGCTGCGAATGTCGCATGGGCTGAGCATTCCCTCAGTGCCCCCATGTGCACACAACATACTCAAGGTTAGAACGAGTTGGGGTATATTGCTGACATGAACAAGGGCAACGCCAAACATCAGCGTGACTGGCGCCAGCGCCAAAAAGCGCTGATCAAGCAGCTTAGGGAACAAGCCTCTCAGCAGGACGCCACCATTGCAGCGCTAGCCGCCGACCTTGACGAACTACGCACATCCAACACACGTGACAGCATCAAGGAAGAGGACAGCAAGCTGGTGCAGGAACTGTTCGCTCTGCTCGAGAACCACAACGTACCCGAAGACCTGCGTGATAAAATCCTGGCTGTAGTAGTGTCATGGGAAGAGGACGAATGACTAGGACACCGCAGCAGCGCTGGGAGCAGGCGCAACGCGACTATGCATCCCTCGATGAGACGCAGCGCACGTGCAAGCACAGGTGGAACTTCAACCGCATGAGCCCACACGGTGAAGTGTATGAATGTCGATGTGGTGCGCGCTTCCAGTTGCGCGAGGGCAAGGAGTTGCCCTCAGAATCACTGCCACCAAAGCGTGAGGACTACTTCAAGTGAAACTTACCCCTGCTGAAGAGGAGCTTGTCCTCGCAAACCGTCACCGTCTCGCGCTCGAGACTAAGGACTGGAGCAAGGAGCCCGTCCTCACGTTTAGAGATGCGCAGACGATGTCAATGCTCTTCCTCACGCGTATGATCGCTGACAGGATCACATGGGTGTGGGATCCACCGAGGGAGTTGTGGGTCAACACTAAGCACCCTGACAACGCGAGCGTACTCAAAGATGGTTGACGTCAGCGCCCTACTGAAGCAGCTACCCAGCCTCAGCACGGAGGATCTGGACAAAGTGATTGCGGCTGCCAAAGCTGCCAAGCAATTCTCTGTGCCTCTGGGGGATCACCCCAATCAAGTAGGCAGTACCGACGTCGTCGAGCGTATGTTAGCTGTGATTTGCGATTTCTGCCGCGAGAGCGGGGTAGACGCCCGGGATCCAGCAATGCTCAAGCGTTCCACCCACTATTCAACGTTCCGCCAGCGAGCGCCCAACGTCGTGGCGTTTCTGCGTGACAAGTGTGGTGCCCACACTCCAGAGGAGCAACGTGCTGTGCTCTGGGCCGTGTTTGTTGAGAAATCACGCAACGAAGGCGTGTGCAA
>ERZ1292644.133-Hain-H14-01um-R2-133-length-52621-cov-6_pt2 | contig 25135 bp, 61 predicted proteins | sample MGYA00564402_ERZ1292644 | MGnify/ENA primary metagenome ERZ1292644 (study PRJEB36523, sample SAMEA6512644) | groundwater metagenome | collected 2019-01-09 | study: AquaDiva: Metagenomics assemblies of 32 groundwater samples
CCATGATGATCAGCCCAGCGCTTCCGCGGGCACGAGCGTGGAGTCGAGCGAGCTCTGCTCGAGGCGGGCGCGGTCCTCCGCGGTCGGCTCGCCGATTGCGCGCATGACGGCGTGCCTGATGAGCTTCATCGGGTCGACGGGAGGGTTCTGCGATGCGGCCTTCGCTTCGATCTTACCCCAGAGATCCCGCTTCCATCGCATCGAGCGCACCACCGAAGAACCTTCGCTCCTCCCAGCCGCACCCGTCGTCGAGCTCGTCCCAGGGCTCTTCCTCGAAGCAGTCCGCTTCATCATCCTCTTCTTCGGCATCGAACTCGACCTTCCAGCCCGTGGAGTGCAACCACTCCGGGCGCAGCGTGATGAACGTGGTGGGCACGAGCGGCTTGCCCGTGGGCTTCTTCTCTTTCGTCGGCGAGAGCTTCACGACGACTTGATCACCGAAGCGGGCGATCACGGGGAAGAGAAACCCCTTCCGGTAGACTGTGCCGTCCTGAGCACGGAGGAACCGCCTGAGCACGGCGACGAAGCCGACCAGCGCTTCGGCGCGGTCGCGTTTCTCCGGCGCGAGCGAACGCTCCTTCGCGATCGCGTACGCCCTCTCTTCGCGTTCGCGGGAGGAGAGCTGGTCCAGCTCGTCGTCCGACAGACCATCGCGCCACATCCGATAGAGGGGGCGCGAGATCACGCGAATGGAACCTGCGGCAACTTGCGCCTCACTGTGCATCCTCGCGACTACAGCGCGAGCACAGTGAGACTACAGGCGAGCTACACCTGTGTCAAGAGGCGGCACATTGTGCCGCTTGATCAGCCGGCTCAGCCGGTTTTCGCAATCTTCTCGCAGACGCGCTCGAGCTTCGCCCTCGAGTGCCGGGCCCGAGCTGCAGCGAGCGCGCTCTGCGCCGCGGCGCGGTCGGCGTTCGCCTTCATTTCGTCCAGGGTCTTGCGGAGCACCTGGGTCGGCTCGTCGCGCTCCCATCCGCGAGCTTCGAGCTCGGGGTGCGACGGGGATCGGCGGGGCTCTCGTTCGTTCTCGTGATCCATGGTGCTCCTCAATCGTTCACGATCGTGGCAGGTGCAGACGCTCCCACACCTTGTCCAAGGTCTCGCGCACGCGCTCGAGCGAGTTGTTCGTCTCGGCCGCCGCGTGCGAGCTGTCCTGGATGATGCGCTGCCACTTGTCCTCACGTTCAAGCAAGGCGCCGGCCACACGCTGGGCGTCCTCGACCCGCTTGCTGTGCGCGTCGAGTGTGGCGGAAATGGTACGCGAGTTCGCCTCATCGAGCTTCTTTTGCGCGTCCTTCATCGCTTCCGCGTGGTCGCGGTCGCGCCGGAGCACGTAGAGCCCAACGGCGATCAGCACTGGCCCGAGGAGGCCCGCGTTGACGAGGGCGTTGATGACTACGTCGGGCATCAGCCACCGATCGTAGCAGGAGGGCCGACGCGGGGGGAGACCTAGACGCTGACGAGGTCCCCGTTGTCGTTGCTGAACCGAAACGTGGCGCTCGACAGAACGTAGAGCACCACGACGTGCGTGTGTCGCGTCATCGAGCCGGGCTCGACGCGATAGCTCGCCTTCGCGCGATCGAGCATTTCGGTGAACGCGCCGAAGTCGCTGCGGTGGTCGTACGCTTCGTAGCGCATGCCGTCGCTGTCGGTGAGCGTACGAAACACTTCGGGCTCGCGGTTCGGAACCTGCGTCGGCGGGCGCAGCCCCGCGCACGGCTCGGAGGCGAACACCTGAGTGCGCCCGAGCTTGCACTTCGTGCAGCGTCCGACCACGTGCCCGTTCTCGGTCCACTTGTGCTTCACGCCTCCCCGCCCTTCACGTGGCGGAAGCTCGGGGGCGGGCTCACCTCCGGCTCGACGAGCTGGGCGAGCGGCGGAAGGTTGGCGCGGATGCAGATCCCGATGCCCGTCTTCGCGTCCGAGACCGCGAAGATGGACCGCCACGGCATGAAGCAGCGCATGAGCGCGCCGTCGAACGCGAGGTCGGCCAGGAGGCCCTGGCTCGTGTGCTCGAGGTTGAGCGGGTACTCGGGCCGGAGCGTGATCTCGACGGTGCTCGCCTGGAGTATGTGCTCCGGGAAGATCGTGCCGAGCGCCTTCGTGTTGATGTAGAGGCGCGGCACCGCGCCGGCGTCTGACAGCTCTGTGATCGCCTTCGTCACAGCCGCGCGCACCTTCTCCTCGACCGAGCTCGTGTCCATCGTGTCGGTCACTTCGTCCTCTTCTTCCTGTCCATGCCGTAGCTCGTCTTCTTCCCCGACGCACGGTCGAGCGTGACGATCACCTCGTCCTGGCAGAAGTGCTCGGCGAGATCCTCGGCGAGGCTCTTCATGCGCTTCTCGAACGCCGCGACCGTCTTCTCTCCCTTGACCGACGGGTCGTGGAAGATCTGGAACGCCATCGACGGCTCGGGCTGTCCCTTGTACCAGCCCCGGTTCGCCGTGCGCGTCCCCGCGACGTTCTCTTTCCCGCCCACCTGGGCAGCTCGGAGCATGTTGAACCAGTAGTCGACCTCGCTCGACTTCGCGACGGCCGGAGCGGTCGCGCACTTGCCCGTGCGATTGACGGGCTCGCGACCCTTCGCCTGCCCGATGAAGAGCACCGCCGAGGTCGACGCGCCCATCCACCGCACGTCGCCGAGTGCTCGCGATCGGTTGGGCTTTCCGGGGCCGATGCGCCGGACTTCGCCCCCGCCCGCGATCACGCGCTCGCCGATGACGATGCGCTGGCCTGCGCCGAAGGATGCGAGATCGAAACCTGACTTCTTCATGAGAGCTTCTCCAAGATCAGTTCTAGCATTTTCTCGATTCGATCGAGACGTCCCGGGATGCTGTTTCGTGCGTACGGCTTGCCGCGAGAGCGAGCGCTCGCGCCGGACACGATCTCCTCGTGCGTGTAGCCCTCGCGACGGTGGCGATAGTAGAGCGCCTCCGACACGCCCGCGGCAGCGGCGAGAGCCACGAAGGCTTCCATCTTCCCCAACGGGCGTTTGCGCGCCGGCATCGCGCCCGCCGCGACCTCGTCCAACGTCAGGCCGCCGGTCTTCATGCGGTAGTGGACAGCCTGACGGCTGATGCCCAGCTCTTTCGCGACGCTCGCGGCCGTGCGCGTCACCGGATCTTCCTCACCTTAGGGCCGCGTCCGCTGAAATAGTTATCCCCCGGCGCGGGCACGGCCACAAGTACGCGCGACGTGGTCTTGCCCACGGTCGCGAGAACATACTGCCACCCGTCGTCCGTCGAGACGCTCTCGACCCGCGCCCCGAACCGCCGCATCGTCGGACGGAGCTTCCTCGCGACCGGGAGGTGCGTGCGGTCGATCTCGATGATGTCGCCGGGGCGCACTACTTGAACTCCCTCTCGTTCATCACCGCGGCTCGAGCCGCTCGGCGCAGGAGCGCCACCGCGCGCCCGTACTCCCGAAGCTCTTCGTTCTGGACGATGGTGTTTACCTCGCGCTCCCGCACGAGCAGCGCGCTCTCGTGCTCGTTCAGAGCGGTCGCGAGCTCGCGGGCGTAGGTCGCGGGCGAGAGGCCGCGGGCGCGCAGCTCGTCGATGAATGCAGCGACGGCAGAGGTGTTGGTGAGGGGGGTCATCGCTAGTTCTTCCTCTTCAGCTCGCGTACGACGACGCAGAGCATGCGGATGTCCTTGCGCTCGCGCTTCGCGAACCAGATCATCCCGTCCTTCGTGTGCGACCGACTACGGCCGCACGTCTTGAACTCCTGGCGGCTTCGGAGACAGCTCCTGATCTCCAAGAGCATGTCCTCGATCGCTTCTGCGATCTTCTTGCGCTGGCCTTCGCGGCGGAGGTACGCGGCCTCTTCCTTCATGTTCTTGCGAATGCGTTCCGCCTTGACCTCGGCGATGCGCTCCGGCGTCGGCCCGCGGTGGCGGGAGCAGCGACCTCCGTACTCGGGCTTCCCGGGCGCCTCGCACACTCCGGCAATGCCGGGGAAGCCCGAGCGCGACGTACGCGCGTTGCACGTCGTCGAGGGCTTCATCAGATCCCCGCTACCTTCGTGACGCGCTCTTCGCGCTCTTCCCTACGCCAGGCGTCGAACGCCTCCGGCATGATCAGCCCCACGGCGCGCACGAGCGACTCCCAGATCTCGTCGATCTGCGACTCACCGATGACGGCCGAATCGAGCGAGTGCCGAACGCCGATCGTGGCGAAGCTCGCGGCGGCCTCGCGCAGCAGCACCTCGCGGCGCGTGCGCTCGGCGAAGACCTGATGAAGGAGCGCGGTGGCGCGCTTCACGGGGTCCGTCGGGAGCGCTTCGCTCCAGGCGTCGACAGCTCGGCGCACGATCGCGCCCTCGGCCGATCGGTCGCCAGACGTGTACACGTCATGCTCCTCGCGCCCGTTCCAGACGCGCGCCCAGATGCGCTCGCCGTTGTTCCAGATGAAGCGAACCTCGCAGGGGTACTTGGTCATCACGACACCTTCTCCGTGTGCTGCGCGCCGGCGCGGCAGACCTCGACAGTCGTCTCGCCGCGCTCCTCGGAGCGATCGGTGGTGCCCTCCGCAGCGCGCTTCTCGAGCCGCTGCGTCCACTGACGCTCGGCTTCGACCTTCGCCGCATCCTTGGTCGTCGCCGAGCCCCAGGCGCGCGGCAGGCCGTCCACGTCATGGACGATGCAGAGGTATCGGTCAGTCTTCTCGGTCTTCATCACGTCCCGCACTTTCCGTCGATGCCACGCACCGACACGATCGAAAACGTCTCTTCGTCCACGGTCCCGCTCGTGCCACAGCGCGAGCACTCGACCGAGCTCCCGCACCACACGGGCGTGTGCCCGTTCTTGATCATCAGCTCGATCGCGTCGCGCCGGGCCTGAGTCACGCTCGCGACAGGCACGAGCTTGGTCCGCAGCGCGGCCATGCGTCGGTCCTCGGCCGCGGCCCGGCGACCGGGAGAGAGCGGGTTCCGGCGTGCGTGCGAGGAGCGGCTCACCGCGGCGCCCTCGCGGGCACACCGGGCCCGTACTCGGCCAGCCACTCGCAGTGCGCACGCTGGCCATCGGTGCGCGTAAGCGCGACCCCTAGCGCGTGAAGGACCGGCCGCGAGACGATGAACCAACGGTGCGGCGCCGCGCTCTCCTGGTAGCGCCACTCGTCGCGCGTGCTGGTCAGCTCTGCGTTGAGAAAGTCGATCGCGATCGACGTGGGACCTTTGATCGGATTCATCATCGCTCGTCTCCTACCCAGGGGTTGGCCTTGATCCACGCGAGCGCCTTGCGCGCCGCCATTTCGATCGAGTAGTACACGGGCTCGAACTCTTCCTCGGGCGCCATGCTGATACCGTCGATCAGCGCTCTCCAGCGCCAACCGTCGTCCGCCTGGCGCTCGACCTTGACCAAGTAGCGGCCCGCCACCGCGTACCAGACCGCCGCCTCGCACTCGAGCCCGCCGATCTCGATCGCGGTCGCGCGACGGGGCACGAGCTTGTTGGCGCTCGTGGTGCCCTTTCCTCTGCAGTAGCTACAACGGATCGGAGGATTCTCGATGTTCAACAGACCAGACCCATCGCACGCGCGACAGTAGTCGGTCTTCTCACCGCGCCTCAACGCGGTCTGGTTGTGCAGGGGGCACGTCTCCGAGCGGCTTCCTACCTGCGAGTAGGCGCGACTGCCGCGAGGGACGCACGAGCATCCCCTCTCGCACAGCATGCAAGCCCTCCGCATGTCGACGCCGTGCGTGCAGGCCGGGACCTTGAGCGTGTTGTGGGTCACAGCTGCACCCCCGGCAAGATCAGCCCGAGCTCGCGGCGGAAGGTTGCGAGCATCCGATCGAGCTTCGCGATCATGTCGACGTAGCTGGTCGGCTTGTGGCAGTACCCGACGAACGCGTGGTGATTCCACTTCCCGGACGGGGCCGTGGCTCCGATCATGCGCTCCGCTCGGTCCGCATCCTCGAACACGCACGCGATCCAGTCGTCGTATGCGCCGAGCCCGAGCGGGCCCGCGGTCGTCATGACGACCCAGTCGCGGTAGGCGACGTGCGGGCGCTTGCTGGGCAAGATCCAGCCTTCGGAACCGGGAGCGCCCTCCAGACCTCCGGGCGGAGGCGCGAGCGGCGCGGACGCCGGAGGCCGCATCGCGTAGGGCGCGAGCGACTCCATGATCCGATCGACGCGCCCGGGGAGGTTGTACTCATTCAGGATCAACGCGACGCGCTTCTCCGTGAGGCGTCGGGGCTTCTTGATCTTCATCGGTTCCATCACTCCGCCGCCTTTCCGTGACCCTTGACGATCTGTCGCGCCGCCGCTTCGATCTGCGGGCTCATGTTCTCCAGCGCCGCCCATGCGGTCTCGACGTCGAAGAACCAGTCCGTCTCGATCGAGACGCACACGAGCAGATCCCGCCGCAGCTCGCGCGTGATCTCTTGCCCGTTGGACTCCGCGTTGATCGCGATCCGGTACTGGGACTGTCCCGCGTGCTTGCGCGACTGCACGTGCGCGGAATCGACTGCGATCTCGATCTTCACAGGCTCTTCTCCGTTTCCGCGACCCACGCGAGCGCCTCTTCAAGCGTCCCGTGAAAATCTGCCATCCAGGTTTCGCTCGTGCTGCGCATCAGGATCGCGTGCACGCGGTCGGCGCTCTCAGGGAGCGCGAGGATCATTTCTCCGGGCTCCATGATCTGAAACCAGGCGTCGGCCGTGGTAAAGGCGCCGCGCCCGTAAGCTCGGCAACCACCGCCGAGGTGGTACACGGACCACCCGAGGGCGGGTAGCTTTGCGAACGCCTCCATCGAGTGCTCTTCACGCTGCGCGTCCGTCTCGTTCCGCTTTCGCTTCATGACGCCTCCGTCCAGCTCGCAGGAACCCGCGCGAGCGCTTCCGCGTGCGAGGTCTGCTCCGAGCCCCACGCAAGAGCCTCGCGCAGCGTCGTGACGCGCACGAGCGGATCGCCGTGATCGTCGATCCCGTGCGTCCACGCGCCGGGCCGGTTGACGCACACGATCGCTTCCGCGTCGAGGCTCAGAGGAATGTGTGCGTCCCCGTTCGTGATCGTGATCGTGCCGAGGTCGCGCACGTCCGGTCCGTCGGGAATCGATCCGAAGTAGCGCACGAGCGCCATGCAACCGCCGCCCGTGCCCTCGCCGACGAACCCAGCGCCGCGCGAGTAGATGTTGACGTCCTGCACGGCCGTCGCGACTTTCGCGAGCATGTTTTCGCGCGCCACGTTGCGCATGTCCGCGTAGTAGTCGCTGCGCTTGAAATCGGCTTCCGACGCGTAGGAGCATCCGCCGAGGCTATCGTGCCCCTCGAATCCATCTTGCTCGGCGATCACAGTGACGGCGGCCCATGCCCACACGTCGCCCCGATCGAGCCGCGCGAGGATCTCATCTTCGGCCTCGCGATCCGCTTCGGCGTCGCCGGACGCTAGCGCGTTCCCGCGCACGGGAATGCAATCCTGCTCGACTTCGATTCGGTACTCGGTCCGGTAGTCCATGACGATCAAACCCCTTCGCTCGTGAGCCACCGCGAAACCTGAGTGACTGCCGACCCGTCGATCTTCCAAGAGTCGCAACCCCCGTACAGATCCAGCCCGTGTCCCTCGCGAATGTCGCGGAACGTGTCGACGTAGTACCGCGCCACGAACTGACCGCGCGGTCCGAAACCCTCGGTGTGTCGCGTGTCGTAAAACTCGACCATCGTACCGTGAGCGTGCGCGTACTCGTCGCGCCGATGGTCGCGCCGATCCTTCTCGCCGTGCACGAGACAATCGTTCAGGCCGTAGCGATCTCCGAGACGCACGATGCGCACGTTGAACGGGACGCCCTGATCGTTGTAGACGCGAAAGAGATTCTCCACGATCAACCTTCCTTCCGCACGTGCTCGTGCCCGATGGTGCCGTCCGCGAGCACTCCATAGCGCCACACGACCGCTAGCTGTTGCTCGTGCCACGCGAGAGGCGCCAGCATTTGCTCCCTCGTCTTCGGCTTGCTGTAGAGATCTCCGCCCGGCCGCATGCGCAGCGTAGTCGAGGCGGCCCACACGGCTTGAATGTCCACGTTCACACCTCTCCCGCATTGCGGGGGCTGTAATCGTCCACGTCGCACGCGCTGTGCTCGTCGTCGCTCTCTCGCGAGGGCGTGCAAGGCTCGCACAGCAGCGCACCGCACTCCGCGCCGCAACCCCTGCAACGCTCCGGAGCCTCCATGAAAACCGCCCGCACGTCGAAACCCGCGCGCTCCAAAACACCGAGGGTCTCGTGCCATCGCATGCGCTCCGCGTAACCGATATCGCCGTTGCGATCGATCTCCGCCAGCTCCCGAAGGATCAACGCCGCTTCTCGGTACTGGCCCGCGTCGGCGAGCGTTCGCGCAAGGGCCACGCGTTCCGTGGTAGTCACGACGACACCGCGTAGTAGGTGCCGATCTGGTAGGTCTCGCCGTCCGTCGCGAGACGGATCACGACACCGGAGAAGAACGAGTCACCGTGCGCGCCATCCCACCCGGGCATGCCGCCGCGGACGAACCGACCCACGTGGTACCAGCACTCGCGGTAGTGGATGAACCCATCCGAGTAGTCGCCGTCCTTCTCGTGCGCCTCGTTCGTCCAATCGAACTGAGAGGCGAGGATCTTCGCGGGAACGTCCTCCCGGTACAGGAACGGACGCCACTGACGGTTAGTGATGATGCGCACCCCGGGGGCCGCTACCGTCGTTGCTGCGTTCGTCGTTTCCATGATTGACCCCCTATGCGGGAGCCGTGCCAACGAAAAACCCAATAGTTTCGCGGAAGTGCGTAGAGCTCTTCGCACTTTCGCTGCGTAGGACGCTTCGCAGTGCGAAGGAGCCTACGCAGCTAGGGATCCCTTTCGGAAGGGACCCTCGAGAAAGGGATCCCTCTCGAAAGGGGCCCTTCTAAAAGGGAGCCCTCGAGAAAGGGATCCCTCTCGAGAGGGGTCCCTGATGATTATGGAGGGGCCCCTGCGAAGCGGACTACGCGGTGCGAAGGATCCTACGCACCCAAACGCGTAAGAGTACACGCACCTACACGTAAATCCTCAATGATTTCGTGGGCAGAGGGTTGGCACGGCAGACGCATAAGGGGTAATCGTGGCCAGGGCGGACCGGGCCGGACGGAGGGTAGAGCGGTGGCGTTCATGGTTCCCGAGTACACGAAAGAGGATTTCGTGATCGTCACGGAAGCGAACGGCGAGACGTACGTCCAGCCTGCCGACTGCTACTCCGAGGACGACGCCAACACGACGGAGACGATCACCGGCAAGTGGTGGGCGCGACTGAGTGCGCCCGGGTACATGGACGCTACCGAATGGTCGGGGCCGTTCGACACTCGCGCGGAAGCAGCGGCGGATCTCGCCTCACAGTACGACGTCGATCCCGAGACGGGCGACGACGCGGAAGAGGACGATTCCGAGTCAGAGATCGGCACGGGCTACGTCGACTGCGGGTGTCGCGACTGTTTCGAGATCGCGATCGGCAAGCCCGGAACGTTCTGTCACGAGTGCGTGACGGCCGGGTGTGAGCCCGATTCGGAATGCTGCGCCGAGGGCGCGTACGGTGGTGACACCGAGGACGACGCGAACGAGAAGGAAGGCACGTCGTGAAGTTTCTACCGGGCGAGACGGTCCAACTGACCGGCAAGTTTCTCCGAAACACCGGGCAGATCACCGGACGCGAGGGTATGTCGCGCTGGATCGTGCAAGCGTGCGACTGCGGTCTCTGCCGCACGGGTTCGTTCGTGTGCACGAACGAGCGCAAGAGCGCGGAGAGTCTCAGGGGTTACACCGAGGCGGAGCTTGCCGCACACCCCTCTCTGTACCTGCGGCATATCAACGCAGGGAACCTGAAACACTACGGCAAGCCGTCCGTGCGGGACTGCTAGGAGACGATCATGGAAACGAACCGACACCGAAACCCGGACGGCTCCATCACCACGAAGTGCGTGCGCTGTCTCGCATGGTCGCGCGGCGAGGCGTGCGTGAATCCCGACTGCTCGCGCATCGCAGCGATCATCGCAGCTAACACCCGCACGTGCGAGACGTGCCGCGAGCCCATCTATCGCGTGATGCGGCTCGCGACGGGGGATAGCCACTGGATCCACGACGAGGAGGACACCCCGATCTGCGCGACGCGCCTCTGCCCGATTTGCGGCGGCGCGATCGGTTGGGAGGACTTCCTCGGCGCGTGGATTCACTCGGGCGAGGGCAGCGACGGGGCCGGGTACTTCGATCACAACGTCTACGACGAGGCGGACCCGCGCGCGGCCCCGCCGGAGGGAGTCTGATGCCCACGTTCGATATTTCGGCGTGCGACTGCTGCGGATCCCGTGACGTGGACCTGTACCAGCACGCGCGGTTCCCGATGGTGGCCGTGCGCGTCGAGAACGGCATCACGCGCGGGCGGTGTCCGTGGCTCTGCCTGGAGTGCGCGCCCGCGCCGACGGACGAAGACAACGACGAGGGAGAAGTCTGATCATGCGAGTACGCAAAACGCGCGACGTGTACGACGTTCGAGGCGACTACGGCTATGGGCACGGGTTCGAGACCGTGACGGCCGAGACCGAGCTACGCGAAGCGAAAGCTCGCCTCCGCGAGTACCGCGAGAACGAGCCCGGGGTGCCGTTCAAGCTCGTCACGCGTCGGGAACGCATCGAAGGCTGAGGATCTAGCGTCTGGCCAGGGACCAGAAGCGAGGGGCGGCACCTCGCGGACGCTTTGCGGCACTGCGCCGCGGAATGGATGATGATCATGGCATCGAACGAGACCCCGATCGCAAAGCTCGCCTCCGTCGCCTCAACGTGGTTCGAGGCGAAGTGCCGCGAGAACGGCGAGACGTTCCTCAACCTGCGCGACGATAGGCCCGAGTGGCTTCTCGATCTCGTGCGCGACGCGCACAACGGGATGCTCCCCGACGATTGGAAGTATGCGGCGATCCTCTCCGCGCTCGATTCGATCGGCGAGGGCTACTCCACTGACGAGGAGCACCACGAGTGGTGCGACGGCGAGGTGGACGTGTACAACAACGCGCGTAGCGCGTGGCTCGCTTCGCACCTCGATCGCGCGGGGTACTGCGACGCCGCGAAGGAAGAGGGGCTCGCGGACGGCTCCGAGGGGATCTTCGATCTGATCGGGATCGGTCAGTACCAGGAGCTTCGGGAGATCTTCGGTTTCGTGTGGGACTCCCTCACGGAGCGCTTGGAGGCGGAGGAAGAGGACCCCACGGCGCCGTGGGTCAAGCCCGCGCCGGTCGTCGCCAAGCCCGCCAAGCGTGTGGCGCGGGGGCAGAAGTGACCCGCCCCACGCGCCCCGAGCGCCCGGACTACGATGCGCTCGCGCTCCGCATCATGCTGTCCAACGACTCCCCCGAGACGATCAAGCGGAGCCTCGCGATCTTGCGCGAGCGCGCGGCGATGCACGTCACGCTCGTGTGCCCCCGGTGCGGCGGCGCGGTCTTCTGGGAGGATTTCCTCGGGACGTTCCTTCACGCGGACATGGACGACGAACCGCGCGACGCCGCGCACGAAGGAATGGGGGTAGAGCTGTGACGAAAAACAAGCCCGACGATCGAGGGTATCTCGTGATGATCAAGGGCGCGGACGGGATCCCGCGAGCGTGGGGCAAGGCCCCCACCGCCGCCGGAGCTCGGGAGGCCGCGGAGGCCCAGTGGGTCGACGTCGTGTCGACCAACGAGCGCGGAGAGACCATGACCCAGCTCGATCGCCCCGGAGGGCACGCGAATCCGCTCGCGCAGATCCAGCGCATCGAAGCGATGCACCGCGACACGCTGCTCGCGATCTTGGACGATCCCGACGCGTACACCGACGCCGTGTTCAACATGCTCACGCGGGTCGACGACAACGACGCGTTGACCGAGGTGTCGTTCACGAACGGCGACGCGGAAGTCGAGCGCATGCTCGCGTGGTTCAAGGCGAACGAGCCCGAGACGCTCGCCGCGGGCCTCAACGACTCGGGAGACGAGGGCCACACATGGGACGATCTGCGCTGGACGATCGCGGCGAGCATCGCGCGGAGTGCGTCGTGACCTCGCCGACGTGGCGCAAGGCCCGGCGCGCTGTGGAGGATGCGCGGACGTGCGAGAGATACGCGCTCGACGCGCTCGCGTTCGCGGACGAGGAGACGACGACGGCGCCGTGCCGCGCGTTCTCCGTAACGGAAGCTCGCAAGGATGCGGCGGACGCGGCGGACTACTGGGTGCGTGCGTTGGTCGCGCTGGTGTCGCTATGAACATCAACGTCGACCCGCGCGACCTCGACACGCCCGCGCTCTGCTCGTTCCTCGTCGAGCTGCACGGGCTGCGCTGGCACGAGATCCACCCCGACAGCCGCGGCTTGGTCGAGCACCTCCGCGAGCACTCTTGCGCCGAGCTTGCTCGCCGCGTCTTTCTCCCCTGGTGGAACCCACCGCGCGACGACAACGCGCATTTTTTCCTCGGGTGCCCTGGGCATCCGAGGGGTCTGGAGCTGGAGTGATGATCGACGAAGCGAAGATCAAGGCCGCCGCGGAGAACCTCGTCGAGGCCGCGGACGCGGTGCCCGCTGCTGCGCTGGAGTGGTACCGCGAGGGCTGTCCGGCCATCCCCGTCCCCAATCGCGTGGGCCACCAGAACGCCGCCACGATCCTGCGCGACGTGATCACGGAGTGGAAGCAGGCCGGACAGGCGCTCCACGACGCGCAGACCGGGCGCAAGCCCGCGAAGCCCCACCCGCGCCGCAACGGCGGCCAGCTCAGGAGCTACTGATGAAGCCCAACACCCGCAAGGTCGTGCCGATCGGTGTCGAGGTCGGCGAGCGCGTCGAGTACATCGGCGCGACGATCACCAGCGACACCAAGGGCTCGCAGATCGCGGGCGATATCGGCGTCGTGCTCCGGGTGCGACCCCCGCTCGAGGGCACGGGGCGTCTGTTGGTCGACGATTCGATCGACGGCAAAGTCTACGACGAGGGCGAGGACGGCTACGCGGTCGTGCAGTGGCCGAACTGGTCCGAGCCCCGTCTCCTCCGCGTCGCGCACGACTACGGCGACGGCAAGAAGACGAAGAACTGGCGGAAGGTGTCGAAGTGATCAACGCCTGCGACAGCTGCGGCTGCGCCCGCGCCGAATGCGAGTGCTTCTGCTCACACTGCGGAAACCGTTTCGAGGCGTGCGTGTGCCACCGCGCGCCCGAGGCCCGTGCTCGGCTCGAGGAGGAAGGTGTCGACGTCGATGCGTTCGTGCTCGCGCTCCGCCACAAGATCGCGGCCGGGCACAAGGCGGAGGCCGACATGATCGCGGATCGTCTCTGGGAGAAGGTCTCAGTCGACCTCGTGCCCGGCCGGATCCCCGACTCACGCGTGCTACACGAGCGCGCGAACGACGAGCTGGTGAAGCTACTGCTCGATCGACCGTCTATCGAGGCCGTTAGGGTGATGCAGAGCGTCGTTCGATCGCTCCGAGAGAGGATTCCCACATGACCACCGCGACGAAGCCCCGAGTCACGAAGCACACGCGCGCTGGCTACGACGGGCGTCCGATCCAGTGCCCGCGTTGCGGTCAGCAGAAGATCGTCTACCACTTCTGTTGGGTAGCTTCCGAGTGCCGGAACTGCGGCTCGATGGTGCCGAAGCTCGAATACCTCCTCGTGCTCGCGCTGCTCGCGCTGCTCGCGCTACTCGCCGGATGCGCTGATCATCCGCGCCTCAACGACCCCGACGGCGGACCGGGCGAGACGCTCCGCTTCTGCGCGAGCGAGGACGAGTGCCGACCCGGCGAGACGTGCGCGAGCTCGGCGCTCGTGCCGATCCCGCACTGCCGCGACGGGCGCCCGGACGCGCAGGTCGGCGGCGACGCCGCGATCGCTGTCGACGCGGGCTCGGACGCGCACGAGCCGGACGCCTACGTGCCCCCGACGATCGACGCGGGCCCGACGTGCTGGGCCGACCGCAACATCCAGGTGTCCTACGAACGCGTCGGCCTCCCGATGCAGCTCGGCGCCGTGACGTGCCCGCTCCCCGCGAGCTTCGGCACGACCCTCAACGATGGCTGCGTGATCAACGCGGGATTCGGTACCGAGTCCGCGCTCTGCGAGCGCCTCGACGGCACGTACCTCTGCGCCGACACGCGCATGAGCACGCTCGAGGGCGCGAGCCTGTTCAGGATGCCGGTCGCGGGCGATACGATCACGCAGACCACCGCCGACTGCATCACGACGTGGCGCGTGACGTCGGTCAACGAAGGGACGGTGTGGTGATGAACACGAACCGCAACCTAGAAATGGCGATCGAGAACGTCTGCGCGGTCTTCAAGTGCGAGAAGAACGACGTGGAGATCACGTTCGGGTTCATGCGCAACGAGCCGTGGTGGTCCATCCGCGTGCGAACCGCCAAGACGGACCGCCGCTTCAAGGGCATGCACGAGACGTCGGGCTCGGGTGAGACGCTCGACGAAGCGCTGCGGGCGTGCGTCGAACGCGCGGACACGCACAGGATGTGGGGATGACGATGAAGGCCCCGAAGCGCCCCGTGCGCGACTTCAAGTGCGTCACCTGCGGCGTCGTGATCAAGGGCGTCAAGAGCGCGAACGGAGAGATCCGCGCGACGGATCGTCCCTACACGGACCGCGTGATCGAGCCCGCGCTCTGCGTCGAGCACACGCCTGGCGGTCGCTGATGGAGACGCGCAGGGTCGTCGGACGGAAGATCGTCGCGATCGAGCAGCGCCGTACCGAGACGAACGTCGGGCCGCGCTACGACATCGAAGCGATCGTGCTCGACAATGGTGTGCGCCTCACGTTTTCGGTCATCGAAAGCGATGGCGGCGAGTACGTGATCGACGGCGCCGCGCGCCTCCCCGGTGCCGCCGTGATCGCACCGACGTCTCAAGAGCTTCCGATCGTGGGCACGTACGAGCCAACCGAAGGGGATCTCGTGGAGGTGTGGCTGTCGCTCAAGCCCGACGGCACAGGGGTGTGGGATCCCGCAGTGATCCGCCGACTCCCGGACGGCGCGCTCGAATGGCGCCCCACGGGCGGCGGCAGCGGGATGCGGATCGGGCCAGAACCGCAGCGACTCGATCGCATGCGCCCGAGGAAGCCCTAGTCGCGCGTCGCGTCGGGATGCTTCGCGCTGTACGCGCTCCACAACCGCGCGAGCACGGTGCCACGCCGCCCGTCGGCATGCGTGAACGACACACGCTCTGGCTCCGCATGTCGCGCGTCCTGCGTCCAGCCTCGCGCCTTCGCTGCCTTCAAGCGATCGATCAGAGCACTCGCCTGCTCCGACGTCATTCGATCAGAGATCGTATGTCCGATGGCGTAGCCGTGCGATCGCGCCTCGTTCGCCAAACGCTGCGCGTACCGACGCTGTGCATCCGACGCGAGGTATGCGTCCAGGCCGCGAAGACCGGATGCCTTGTTCGCGATCCACCACGCGCCGAGGAGCACCGCGGCGGCGATCCCGATCGTGGCCGCGCCGCCCGAGCTCGACGAGATCTCGGGCGCGAGGCGCTGCGCCCAGCTCGCGTAGCCGACCGGGATCGTGAGGTGGACCTCGTCGCGACGCGGAAGACCGTTCGCCGTTCGTCGACCGTCGATCCACTTCCCCCACGGCTTGGTCGCGAAGAACGCTTGCTGCGCTCGCGAGACGGTGCGCCGGCGCGTATCGAGCGCGTCGTTCCCGATCGCGGCCGGGGGACCGATCCACACGACGCGGGTCCCGAGCCGGTGCGCCGTGTCGACGACGTTGCCCCACGAGCCCTGCGCGCTCGCGCCGTCGTTGCCCCCGGCAAACACGACCAGCACCGCGGGACGAGCGGCGAGTGCTCGACCGAGCGAGCCGTTGTCGATGATCTCGTGCGTGCTTCCGCCATCCGTGTGCGCCGCGCCGATCGTGGTCCATCCTCGAGCGCGCAGAAGCGCCCCGAGCGGGTCCGCGATGCCGCCCGCCTGGCTGTCGCCGAGGAGATACGCGCTGGTCATCCGCCGGTCCGCGCGAGCATGGCGATCACCAGAGGATGATCGTCGCCAAGAACAAGCCGAGCGCGTGCGTCCGCTTCGCGACGGACCCAGGCGGACAGAGACAGGCCCTCCTCCGCGGCCTTCGCCTTCCACAACTTCTTCTCCGCAGGCGTGCAGCGGAAGGTGTACGTCTTGTCCATCGTCTTGCCGTGCAACGGCGGTCGTCCGAGCTTCTTCATCGCCACTTCCTCCACGCCACGTAGCCGACGCCCGCGGCGATCAGCATCGCGACGAAGCCCGTCGATCTCGGCGCGCTGTAGAGCTCCATGAAGCGCTCGTACCAGCGATCCGATCCGTTGTAGCCCTCAGCGAGCGCTCGCCAGTCCTGACGGTTCGCGGCTGCGCGTAGGCCGTCGCGGACCTGGAAATACTCCTCGAAGAGACGCGCCGAGACGCCGGACGGGTCACGATCGAACGCCGCGATCGCGGCTGCGGGGCTCGAGTAGAGACGCAACAGCGTGCTCCCGAGCTGCTGGTAGAGACCGAACGAGCTGGATTCGATCGCGACGCGCGGGTTGATGGCGTACGCGCGATTGAACGCCGCACGATTCGTCTCGGATGGCGTTCGAGAGAAGCGCACGCCGGGCGCGGGCGTGCACGGGACTCGCGTCGTCGAATCCTCGTTGAACTTGTTGCACTCGAACCGGAACGCGAGCGGGTTCCCGCCCGATTCGATCGTGCGGATCGGCGCGATGATCCCGACCGGGACGCCGGCGCGTCGCGCGAGCTCGGTGTCGCTGATCATGCGCGCCTCGATCCGAGCCACAGCCCGAGCGCCACGAGGCCCCCGATCGCGAGTGCCGCACCGCCGCCCGTCGCGACGATGTTCTCGTTCCGAAGGTCGACGACGAACGTGTCCGGGAGCGTCGGCTTGGTCGAGCTGGGGTACTGGCTCGCGAGCGCGCTCGGGTCGACGTACCCGCGTGGGAGCTGGCCGAACATCAGCGCCAGCCGGGCGAGTTCCGCTTCCAGTTGTGACCGTAGGCGCGAACGAAGTCCGTGGACTTCTTCTTGGCCTTGGCCAGCGTCTTCTTGAGCGCAGACGCGCCGAGCTCGTCCGGGATGCGATTGCGCAGCGACGAGGCGAGCAGCCGGTGCTGCCAGCTCGCGGTCTCCATGAGCTTCGCGATCTCCGCGCGCCGTGCGGCGTAGAGTGCTCGTGCCTTTGCGGGATCGTGGGTCATCGTCGGCACTCCTCAGAACGGGATCGAGTCCCGACGCCACGCGCGTGAGTCGCGCAGTTTTCTTGCGATGCTCTTCGGCTTGAACGGGAGCGTCTCGCGCTTCGTCTTCGTGCTCACGACGCGCACCCACGGACCGAAACCGTCCGAGTCCGTGTCGATCCTGTTGGCTCTGGCGACGGCCTTTTTCTTCGAGCGGAAGCACTGATCCTTCCGCCACGAAGTGCCGCGCACCGCGTCGCGGTCGTCGTAGATCGGCATGCCGACGTGCACGCAGAATCGCTCGACCTTCGCTTTGTGCTTCTTCGCCATCGCCCCTCTTTTCTAGCACACCGCAGGGTCGGACGGCCCGCCGGCGCGCACGGCCATGATCTGCGAGCCGGGCTCGCCCACGATGTCGATCCCGAGCGAGCTCCAGAAGGCCTCGGGATTGATGAAGCCCGCGAGCGGACGCCACTGCGTGCCCGTGACGCTGCGGCTCGAGGAGAACGTCGGAGGCAGCTGCGACCACGCCTCGACATTCACGTACGGCGTCGAGTAGGCGTTCACGCTCGCGGTGTGCGCCCGAGCTCGAAGAATCGCGGTGCGAGACGCGGGCTCGATCTGCCCGATGACCGCGCCGCGCTCGACGACGCGCCCGTCCGCAGCTCGCCCGCCGAACGCGAGACCCGAGTAGCAGAGGTAGCGACCGTCGCCCAGCTCGAGCACGACCGCGTTGATGTAGTCGAACGTCGCCATGGTGAACCGCCGCACGCGCCCCGGGAGCGCCGCGACGACCGGCGCGACGGTCGGGCGTCGATCGGCGCCGAACGCGACGAGGTCGAGGCCTACGGCACTGCGACCGGCCACGCGCGAGTAGCGCTGGTCCAGAGGCGGGATCGCGCAGGTCACGATTCCTCCGGCGGCTCCGTCGGCAGATCTCCGGTCGACGACGGCGGGCGCTGCAGGAGCCCGAGCACGAGCAGCGCGATCGTGTACGCGGGCGGCGCAACCGCGAGCGTCACGAGCTGACCCGAGATCCCGACCGCGCCGATCACGAGGAACGCGCCGGTCCAGAACGACATGCACACGTCGCACGCCCACGGCTTCACGCCGGCCATCGCCTTGCGATCGACCCACGCGAGCGTGCGCACCGCCGTGACGATCCCGGGGATGCCAAAGCCGACCATGAAGGTCCAGGCGAGGAGCGAGGTGATCATCGCTTGAACAGTAGCGCGGCGCCGAGCAGAACGACACCCGCGCCCAGGAGAAGTCCGCCCGAGCTCGACCCGCTCGAACGCGGTCGGGTATTATCATTCGCGATGAGCATCGCCGCGTAGTCGGGCGGCAGGACGCTCTCGACGTTCTGGTTCGAGCGCGAGACGCCGTACGGTGCGTACTTCGCCCGCAGCGTCGCGGGGTCGACGTAGCCCGGAGGTGCTTCTCCGAGGCCGCGGAAGCCCAGCCCGGCGAAGGACGGCACCTGCCCCGCTCGACAGTCGCTCTGGCCGCCCTGACGCACGAGGAGCTGCCCTCCGACCTGGCGCGAGACCTCGGTACGCGAACCGATGTAGTCGATGCCGAGGCCCCTATAGAGGATCGAGGGGTCGACGGTGTCGTGATCGTAGCTGCCCGGGAACGCACGTCGGCGGAGCTCGTGATGAAGGTGCGCGCCCATCGTGCGGAACTGGCCGTTCGTCGTGTTGCCGACGAGGCCGAGCAGCGTGCCGATGTTCACCGTCTGCCCGAGCGCCGCCGCCGGCACATCGCGCATGTGCGCGTAGAGCGTCCAGAACGGATTCGGAAGGCCGGGGATCGCGAACCGATGCTCGAGCACGACCGCGTTGCCGTACCCGCCCATGCCGCGCACGCGTCCGCTGCCCGAGTCGTGGCTGATGAGCACCACGGTCCCGGGCGCGGGCGCAAGGATCGGCGTCCCAGAATCGGCGACGAAGTCCATGCCGCCATGGAGTTGATCGCGCACCGAGCGGTCGCGGTTGTAGCCGATGCCGTACCCGCGCCCGATGCGAGTGCCTGCCTGATCGAGCGGCGGGATGGCGCAGAACGGGGGCACTCAGCCCTCGGTTCCCACCACGCGGATGATGAACGGGGGCATCAGCGCCCCCAGAACCACCATGCGAGACCGCCGACGACCGCGAGCCCGACGAACGCGCCGACGCCTGAGGCGGTCGAGGTGCGTGCATCGTACGGCGTCGACCGCGGCGCAGCGATCATCGCAGCGCGGAGCTCCGCGGCCGTCGCTTGTCCCTCCGCACGCTCCGCGGGCGTCACCGTCGAGAGCGACATCGCACGAGCGAGCCACTGCTGTCCCTCGACGAGCTGGCCGGCGCCGCCGAGCCGAGCAAGACGGATGCAGCAGCGCGCGATCATGATGCCGGTCGTCGCCGACGGGACGTGGTTCCACGCCTGGACGAACCGCATCTTCGCGGCGTTGAAGTCGCCCGCACGGAACGCGACCTCGGCAGCGTCGTAGATCCGTGCGGCGTCCTCTTGGGCGGTCCCGAGAGACCCAGCCAGTGACAGGAGCATGACCATCGGTCAGCTCAGTCGACGATCGTGTGGCGGTGCCTCAGCGTCAGGAACGCGATCTGCCCGGTCGTGTCCGAGAACGCGCCGATGTTGATCTCGGCGTTGGTCGCGGTCGTGGCGTCGTAGTCGACGTCGATCGTGAGCTGGTTCCGGTCGCCGGTCGTGTCGACGCCCGTCGCGGCCATCTGCAGGTTCGCGTCGCAGAAGCGCGGCGTCGCGCCCCCCAACAGCTGCGGGCGCATGACGGTCGTGGCGACCGCGAGCGCGAAGGGCTGCGCCCATGCCGCCTTGAGCGGCCCTGCCACCATGTCGGCGAGGATCGTCGCGTTCGCGACGGTGAGGCCCGTCGCGGTTCCGTCGCCGGTGAGGATGTAGGTGAGGTGGTTCGGGCTGGCCGAGACCTTGACGCACGTGTTGACCATGCCGGATTCCTTTTCTCAGTCCCCGCAGGGACAGATCACTGAACGATCGTGTGCCGGTGCTCGAGCGTGAGGTACGCGATCTGTCCCGTGGTCGCGGACATGCCGAGGTTGATCTCGGCCGAGCTCGCCGTCACCGCATCGACGTCCACGTCGACCGTGACCTTGTTGATCTGCGCGGTCGTGTCGACCGGCGTCACGAGGAGCAGGATGCGCGCCTCGCAGAAGCGCGGAGTCAGCGCCCCGAGCAACTGCGCACGGAGCTGGGCCTGGGTCACGCCGACCACGCGCAGCGCCCACGCGTCCTTGAGCGGGCCCGGGACCATGGCGGCCACGATCGTCGAGTTCGCGATCACGAGCGCGGCCGTGCCGTCGCCGGTGAGGAGGAACGTGAGGTGGTTCGGACCGGCCGAAGCCTTGACTGCGGTGTTCACCATGACGAGATCCTTCTTCCTTCTTCAGGCCCCGCAGGGATCACTGAACGATCGTGTGACGGTGCCGCAGATGGAGCATCGCGATCTGGCCGGCCGTGTCGCCCATGCCGATGTTGATCTCGGCCTTCGTGGTCGACACGGCGTCGGTGTCGACGTCGGCCACGACCTGCGTCACTTGGCCGGTCGTGTCCGTGCCGGTCGCCATGAGCTGGATCTCGGCCTCGCAGAAGCCGCTGTTGGGCGCCGTTCCCGCGCCGTCTCCGCCCAGCAGCTTCGCTCGCATGGCGGCCTGCGTCGTCAGCACCTGGCTCCACGCCCGCTTGAGCGGCCCCTCGACCATGTCGGCCATGAGGAGCGCCTGCGTGATGATCGGGCCCGCCACCGTGCCATCGCCGGTGAGGATGTAGGTGAGGTGGTTCGGGCTGGCCGAGACCTTGACTGCGGTGTTCACCATGAGCGGTTCCTTCTTCCTCAGCCCCCGCTACAGGGGCACTCAGCGTGGTAGGTGAGATTCACGACGGCGCCCTTGCGCACGACCTTCACCCACCGCTTCGCGTATCCGATCCAGAACACGTGCATCTTGTCCGTGGACCGATCCGGCATGAACTGCGCCCTGAGCTGCTTCACGCGAGCGTTCAGGTGTGTGACCGGGATCGTTTCCACTTCGTGGTTCGTCCTGCGTCCGGCTCAGAGGATTCCGAACAGCCCGAGGCCGAGGACGCCGTTGAACTGCGCCGACTGCTTCTGCTCGAGCTTCGTGCAGAAGCGGTTCACGTCGATGCGCTTCGTCGTGAGCTCGCGACGGAGCAGAGCCTGCTGACCTCGCGGAAGCGTCGGCGCTTCCTTGTAGGCCGCGGCCTCGAAGTTCTGGAAGGCGCGCGAGACCACGCCGCAGCTGCCGGAGCGTGCGGCTTCCATCTTCGCCTGCCGAAGAACGCTGCGCGCCTGTGTCGTCGGACACATGCAGCACCGGGCCTTCACCTTCGCGGGAGCCCGTCGCCGCGCAGTCTTCCTCTTCTTCGTCGCCATGCGCTTCTCCGGTCGGGGTCGAGAGACAGAAACGAGGAACCGAGGGCCGCCGCTCAGAAGAGGGCGACCCAGGGGATCAGCCGCACTTCTTGACCTTGCGGACGCGAGCGTGGCCCCCGCCCTTGCGGATCGCCTTCGCGCGCTTCTTCGCGCTGGCCTTCTTCTTGAAGCAGGAATCCTTGGTCTTCCCCTTCTTCCCACGAGAGACGCGATACGGCATGAACAGACTCCTGGTTCGACGTTGAAGAGACTCAGACGGAGGCGAGGCAGCGCGCGATCAGCGGCGGCACTTGCCCTTGGCGAACTTCACCTTGCCGCTCTTGCTCTTGCAGAGCTTCCGTCCACCGCGGATGCACTTGCAGGTGCCCGCGCGCATCTTCGACTTCGCCATGATCGTCCTGCTCCTTCTAGAGAGGTCGTGATAGACGACCTCGAACCACGTTCATGTACCACGCCGCGTATCGCGCGGGCAATCCTACGGTCATCCTCGCGAGAGCCAGAACGCTGCTCCGATGGCGAGACCGCCACCGATGATCAACATGGTGCTGCCTCCGCCCGAGCTCGGCGGAGCATCTTCCGTCGGCCGACCGAACGGCGTCGACATGAGCGTCACGCCGCGGCACTCGAGGTTCTGCGGCGCCGTGCGATCGTCGTAGTAGCCTCGAAGAGAGCCCGCCGTCGTGATCCCCGCCGCGGCGTCTCCGGGGTTCGTCGGAATCGATCCCGTCACGCGCTGCACGCCCGTCGCCGCCCACTTGAGCGTGCAGAAGTGCGCTCGGTTCTGCGCCTCGCTGAGCGCTCGAGGAGTCGCCGTGCCCGCGTAGCCGTTGAGCGCCTCGAAGAGACGACGCCGGGCCGACGCGACGCGGTAGTTGTAGAGCGCGAGCGCGACAGGAGACAGCGTCTGCGGCGCGGCGGGCGTGACCGCCACGCACTCGCACGCCGAGCCGTCCGCGTTGAGCTGCTTCACGAAGCCGCGCTCGCACGCGAGCGTGGCGCAGTTGCCGGGCTCGCGCGCCGGCGGGACCTGGAAGCCGGCCTGGAGCTGAGGGTCGTTGCAGATCCCGTCGCCGACGCTCATGACGATGCGGCCAATGGTCTGGATCGCGGCAGTGCGATTGCGGTCGCTGATGGCCGTCTCGTTCGCGAGGTCGATGGCGGCCACGACCGCGATCCTCGCCACGCTCCACACGCCACAGAACGATCCGATCCCCTGGATCGCGGCGGGCGAGAACTGCGGGGCTCCAGCCGTGCTGCCTCCCGTCGCGAGGTTCACCGCGTACTGGATGGTGCTGAGCACCGCGAGATACGTCGCCTTGGCGTTGGGGTCGTTGATCGCGCCGCCCGCGAGTGAGAGCGCGCCGATGGCGGTCGACACGACCGTGCCGACCGTGCGAAGCACTTCGACGTTCGCGTTCGCCTGGGCGGTCGCGAGACCGAGGAACTTCTCCTGGATCTGAGCCCGTTCCATCACCGGCGGCTCGCCAGCTCGCGGCGCAGTGCCCGGCGCGTCGCTCGACGGCAGACCGAGCCCACGGAGGCCCTCGAGCCCCCGAGCGACCATGCCGCGATCGCCGCGCTCCGCGGCCTGCGCCGTCGCGTACGCGAGCGCAGCGGCGGCCCAAGCGCGGCGAGCTCGCGGCGAGGAGTCGGGCGGCCCGAGGCGCTTCGCGTGGCGAAGGAACTGCGCCGGCGTGCGGAACTGAATGACGTTCGCCATGGTGAAACCTACCTGATGAACTTCCAGAGTGCGAACGCGAGAGCGAGTGCGCCGATCGCCGGGACAACTGCGCTCTGCGGAGCGGCGGTTGTCGTACCGGAGGGCGTCATAAGCGGCGCCCCCGCGGCTCGCACCGCTGCGGCCTGCGCCACCGCTGTAGCGCGCACCCGTGCTTCCACGTCTGCCGCGGTGGAGAGGAAGGACTGCGGAGCGCACTGCGAGTCCGCCGGCACCCGCACGAAGAAGGGGCGAGGCCCGTCCACGCTGAGAGCGCCGCCCACGAGCGTGCCCAGGAGCGTGAAGCCTACCTCGGACAGGATGCCGACCACCGCACCGACGACCGGGCTCACGAGCGTTGCGATGGCGCCGACGGATCCGGTGATCATCCCGGTCGTTCCGCCGCGGAGTGCTCCCGCGATCGCGGTCTGCTGTGCAGCACGGAGCTCGCCCTGGTTGAAGGTCAGACGCCCCTTCTCCTTCCAGAACGTCACGTGGTTGAGCAGGTAGAACGCCATCGCGTCGAGGACGACGCGCGAAAGCGACAGGCGAGATCCCGCTCGAGCCCACGCGCCCATCGCTCGAATCCATGCGACGACGTCCCAGCTCGTCGCGAGCTCGGACGGGGTGCACGCCTGGTTGAGCATCGGCCCGCAGGAGCTGGGGTTGCGTCCGTTGGGGATCGACTGCGGTGCAAGCGTCAGAAGGCCGCGCTGGATCGCGCCGAGCTGGATCGAGACCGAGGGGGCTCGAGGATCGCTCGACATGACGAAGTGGACCGTGCCCTTGGGCTGGTTCGTTCGGATGCCGGTCGGCGTCGAGTCGAGACGCACGAACTGACCGAGCTGATCATTAGGGACAGCGACGCCCACCTGCGTGTTCTGCGGGCTCGCCTCGTCCCAGTAGAACTCACGCACGTGATCCTTGCCGTTCACCGGCAGACCCGTCGAGGCCTCGATGTAGACGGCTGCGTGCGCGGCTTCGTAATCCGACGGGAAGAGGAACATCGGCCGCACGTTCGTCGCGTCGGCCAAGAGCGCCCAGTTCCAGCGGATGTACGCGGTCCAGGTGAGCACGGCCGAGGCGGACGTGTAGCGCGTGGGCGGCGTCGCGGAGAGTGCGGCGAGGTTCGCCTTCGCTCCGTTCCAGACGTCCTCCCAGATGTACGCGGCTGCGCCATCGGGCGGGCACGGAGCGCGCGTCAGCGGCATGAGCCAGCCGTACGCCTCCGTGTTCTGCCGCTGGAACTCGAGCGCGCCGCTCAGACGAGCCGCTCGGGTGCTGTTGAGCGCGGCAGTGGACGCTGCGACGCGCGACAGCACGGCGTCGAAGTTCGCGTTGGCCGCGATCGAGACCGCTGTCTGGCGAGCGTAGTCGTAGGGATCGCTCGCGATCGGTGCGAGCGTGGGCGTGAACCCCGTCGGCGTGTAGGTCTCCCCCAGCCGCGACGTGCGAGCTCGGTCGCTCTCGGCGAACGCCGCGAGGTATGCGCCGAGCTCGCGCATGACGATCAGATCGAGTCGAGAACCTGACGCGCGATCGAGCGAGCCTGCGCGTCCGAACGCCCCGCAGCCTTCGCCGCCTGCAGAGCGGCGACGTACACGGCCGCCTTGGGGTTGTTGCGCGCCCACGAGGGCAGCGAGGCCATCGCGCGCGACGCCATGCCGCGGGACTGCACCGCCGCCTGCCGCGCGGGCACGCCTGCGGAGCGCAGCGCGGCGAGCGCGCCGAGACGCGCGCCCGCGAGCCCTTCCTGCTGGAGACGATACGGGAAGCCGGGAGCCCAGCTCGAGCCGCCCGAGTAGTTCTGTCCGCCACCGGGAACGGGGGTCACGAC
>ERZ1292644.432-Hain-H14-01um-R2-432-length-29310-cov-6_pt2 | contig 25122 bp, 22 predicted proteins | sample MGYA00564402_ERZ1292644 | MGnify/ENA primary metagenome ERZ1292644 (study PRJEB36523, sample SAMEA6512644) | groundwater metagenome | collected 2019-01-09 | study: AquaDiva: Metagenomics assemblies of 32 groundwater samples
AAATCCGGTATCTGTATTGTATTTAAAACCTATTTTACAAAACTTTAAATCATTTAACTTAAGAAAGACTTCTTTCCATTTTTCAATAGGTCGTTCTGAAAGCCTAAGTTGCTCTTGTTTTTTCCGTTTAGCTGATAAAGATATTACCTTTGGCAAGTCTATGCAGAGGGCATTCCATAAGAATGCCAAAGAGGTTTTTGGTATCATAGTATCCTCTTTCCTAGTATCCTCTTTCCTAATATCCTCTTTCCTAATATCCTCTTTCCTAATATCCTCTTTCCTAATATCAGACTGACATTGTCCGACCATGTCATGACATGTCATGACATGTAACGGCAGTGTTTGTTCATAAGGACTTACGGCTAGTTTTTCAGGAAGCATGCTTTGCGCTTCGTGAGGGTGTGGTTTTTGATGTTTTTTGAAATTCTCGATGTATCCAACCTTTATCTCACCATGTGTTGACAATGTAATTAAATGTAATGACATTAAATTACATAGGCATTTTTCTACATCAACCTCTTTATCGTACGGGAAAATGGCGGCTTCTATTCTTTTCGGTATCCATTCAAAACGACCTTCACGATCTGCATAACACCATAAGCCTATAAACAACAATCTTGTTTTGAAATCACATTCTGCCAGTTTTTCATTAAGGAAGAATCCAGGCTTTATATTTCGTGAGCGCATTTATTACCCTCCGTTTAGTTGTTTTAATCTGCGCTCTTCGGCAAGCTCTCTAATTGCAACCTCATTTTTCCCTTGCAAAAACAGCGATTCCATTGTAGTGAAACCCAGGCTTCTAGCCAGATGATACATTTTCTTTTTTTTCGCAGCCACCTTCTTTTTGCATCTTTCGGCTGATTTCTCCAGCATCTCAAGCGTATATTTCTTTTTCATTTTCACCCCCTTCCCTCCTTTTTAATTTTCCTTAAAGCTAATTCACCATTAATCGCAATCAACGCTAACCCGTATATATCTCCAACCAAGCCTTGATTCGGCTGTTTGCAGACATAGGCGCAAATCTCCTGCATATCCGTTAATTCACGGGTACAATACTGTTCGATATGATTCATGTGTTATACTATATCATACTTTTCACACCCGTCAACAAAAATAATGTATATATTTTACTTGACAACTGTAAAAACTATGTTATTATTAGATTAGCGGTGGAACGTGGCAGCGATATTAAATTACTTTTTTAGTGAGGAAGGAGAAGAAGATGAAGAATGTGTTATTTACTTTGATGTTTGTGTTGGGTTTGGGCGTGCTGGGCGTGGCTCAGGCCAATGGTACTCCGACACAGCAAGTACCTTGTTATGCCGATAAGAAATACAAGGTGGCGGAAGATTGCCCGCATTGTTGCGAAGTCAATTGTTTTAGAATCTGTTTTGATGAGGATGGACACTTAAAACTTAGGTTTGAAGGTACGCTTGTTAAGGAGAAGATACGTACCAAGAGTTACTTTGTGTCGTATGATATTGATGGCGATGGCAAGGCGGATGTAACAATTAACGCAAAGTTTAGTGAATGCGATGATGATCATTGCGGGAGAGTCAAGGGGACAATCGTTAGCGTATGCCCGCAAGAAGAAGGCGCTGTAAAGAAGGAAAAAAACAAATGCACTTTTGTTGGGTATACGACAGACCACGACAATGGCAATCACGAGGACGAATGTTGTATATCATTAAAAGATTTGGCAGGTCGCAGGGACAGGGACTAAACAGGAAAGCGTTCCACCGCGCATTCTTTTGTTCTTGACAAACGATAAATGTTTTGTTAGCCTGTTGGCAGCTATTCCGAAATGTGTTTATTAAGTATTAATAAACCATGTGAAGGCAACGCCCGTATAGGCTGCTAATGATAATAAAAAATACCTTTCGCAAGTATGAAATGAGAACTACAGTCCAAATTAAACATGAGCCAGTTACAATAACCTTTGGAAGGAAAAGCTATGGTCAAGGCGAAAATATTCTCACAGACCATCGCTCACAATCCAGGATTGATAACCGCAGGCTGCAAGGAAAACATCCGGCTTGCCGTACTTGCGAATGTGGCAAAGGTTCTTGCCCTATTTTATAGGAGTGTACGGTAAATGCTGAAATAAAAAAGTGGAAAAGCGAATTACCTTTAAAGTCAAAAGATGTACTCGTTTCGTAAAATTAATCACCGTAAATCATTAAAGGCTATAATGTATGACTCCTGCTTTAGTTACAACTAATTCTACACAGTGTAAAAAGAGAATAAGTAGTAATCTTAAAATAGATGGGAAATATAAAGAGGTTCCTGGCCCAAAACCAAAAGTAACTGGTGAGGTTTTAGCAAAATTAAGAGAGGCTTGGATGTGGGGTTGTACTGACGAGGAAGCCTGTTTACATGCCAAGGTTAGTCAAAAAACACTTCACAATTACCAAAACGCTAACCCAGAATTTAATGAGGAAAAAAAGAAGCTTAAGAAAAATCCAATATTGATGGCTCGGAAAACTATTGTCGATAATATTCCTGTTATTGACACTTCCGGTAGACCCTCAACTGCAATGTGGTTCGCCTCCAGGGGGGAAATGGGGAAGGAGTTTAAAGAGGCAGGACTTGAGGTTGATGTAAAATTCGACTTGTCGGATCGCCTTGTTAGGGCAATGGAACGGAAACGGAAGGCACTAGAAAGCGATGCCAATGCTTGATACGTTAGAAAAACCAACACAAAAAGACTCCTCCTTATCCGCAGAAGCCGCAGAAATACAATTGCAAGAAGACATCGCCGATACGCTTGACAATCCTTATGCCTTTGTAATGTATGTTTTTGATTGGGGCGTGGACGAATTAAAGGACGAATCTGGGCCGGATGAATGGCAGACGGAAGTCCTCAGATATATCGGCGCAAACATCCTCACGCTTGAGCAAGCCTTACAAATAGCCATGCGTAGCGGCACAGAAACTGGTAAAACAGCACTCATTGCTTGGCTGATCATTTGGTATATATCCACACGGAAAGATGCACATATTGTCGTTACCGCGAATACCGGTTCACAGTTAGAGAAGAAAACATGGCGTGAGCTTGCCAAATGGCACAAGCTGGCTATCAATCAACACTGGCATACCTGGACTGCTACCAAATTTTATAACAACAAAAGTCCTGAAACGTGGTTTGCGGAAGCGCAGCCCTGGAGCCTGGAAAATTCTCAGGCATTTGCAGGAACACATGATACATACGTCATGATGATTTTCGATGAAGCGTCAGAAATACCCGATAAAATATGGGAAGTGGCTGAAGGCGCTGCTTCCAAGCCTGGACATCTTTGGCTAAGTTTTGGTAATCCGTCTCAGAACACAGGTCGTTTCGCAGAGTGTTTCAAAAAATACCGGCATCGTTGGCATTGCGTGGAGATTGATGCCCGGACTGCCAAGAAATCAGATAAAGGTAAGATTCAGCAATGGATTGAGGATTATGGCGAGGACTCAGACTTTGTCCGTGTGCGTGTTAAAGGGCAAGAGCCAAGAGCATCATCGCATCAGATGTTCCCGACCGATTTAGTTGAGAGGGCTTTGGGAAGGCAAATACACATTAGCCAGTATCAACACGCTCCAATAGTTATAGGGGCTGATATTGCACGTTTCGGAGACGACCAGACAGTATTTACGGTACGCCAGGGATTGGCAATCACACATCAAAAGGCATATCGCAATCTCGATACAATGCAATCGGCAGCATACACATGCGATTTAATAGAGAAATACAAGGCAGATGCTTGCTTTATTGACGAGGGGGCAATGGGCGTTGGCGTGATTGACCGGTGTAAGCAACTTGGTTATGAGGTAATTGCCGTTAACTTTGGTTCAAATGCTTCCAAAGATAAGCAATATTTCAATAAAGGTGCTGAAATGTGGGCGGAAATGCTTGATTGGATTAAAGCCGGTGGGTGCATACCTAATGATCCAGAGTTTAGGGACGATTTAACAGGTAGAGAGTATGGTTACGACAAGAAGCAGAGAACACAATTGGAACAAAAAGCAGACATGAAGGCCAGGGGTTTAGCATCTCCAGACAAAGCCGATAGTCTGGCCCTTACCTTCGCCATGCCAGTATTCAAGCGCAATAAAGACAGAGGAATGTTACAGCAAATATGTGCTACAGACAATGCCCCAAATGATCCATTTGAGTCCATCTAGGAGTATAAATGCGAGAAAACTATGAACTATGAGATTCTTCAACAATTTACTCTTAAGTAGTGGTATAATTACAATCGGCACATTAATAGCAATCTTATTATTTATCCGTTTTATCGTGCCATTACTATGAATATCAACCCGAAAAGATTGGAAAACGAGACATTTGAGGAATACAAAGAGCGAAGGAAGCAAAGTAATAAGGCAATCAAGAAGCGATTGATGGGGTATAAAGTTAAATTTACAAGGAACGAATTACGAGAAACATTAAAATAATTTAAAATTCTTCTTGACAACTAATTGTAATTGTGTTATTAAATGGGATAAATAAGTCTGTGGGGCAATTCTCGATGCACGTAGGCAGACTATAAACTCTACTACTGAACGAGAGGATGACGGGCGACAAGCTGAATCCTTTCCTTTTAAACTGTTTAATCTTTAAGGGGGAGGGGGGTTATCGAATCAAGGCTCTAAGCTGAGTTAAAAAACTTAAAGCTTTTAAGATCGATGAGAAAACCAAGATATAGAAAAGAGGGTAAAAAGAAATACGGATGCGAAGATCGTTGTAATGATAACTGTTGTTGTAAGGAAAGATTTGAATCTTTAAACATTACAAATCAATTAACTTTAAAAAACTATGTATAAAAATTCGCCGTACCACCCCACGGACTGCGAAAGAGGCTACAATAGGAGCTTAACGGCTTTTATTGTAGCCTTAATTTTATTACAGACAAAATAACTTTGTAAATTGTTTTATATTCTTGGCAGAGAGTATGAAACGGAAAGAATAGAAATGGGAATGAGTTGCTGCCACAACTACGAAAAGCCTTGTAATGGGGATAATCTCTCTGTTACAGGGCTTTTTCCATTTCCAGAATTGGAGGATAAATAAAGATGGGAGCTCTTTTTTCTTCACCAAAACAGCCCAAATTGCCACCACCAATTGATGAGTCAAAGGCGGCACAAAAGGCGGTATCAGAAGAAGCAAAAAAGGCACGTAAGCGTAAGGGTAGATTATCTACAATCCTTACGCAACAGACATCGGAAGGAACTTTGCTAGGCGGGTAACGGGTAAAATGAAAATAGCAAACAAACTCTCGACGTACTTAGCAATACCAGCAACTATAGCCTTGTCTTTAGGTGGAATATCAAAAAGTATTGATTTGATTAAGTATGATATTTTAGATATGTCAAGGAACGAGGCTGAGGCTTATACCAGGCACATGATCTCCGATCATTTAGGTAGTGATGAAGAAACACAAACAATGGTTATGCACTGTCCTAAAGAAACTATAATACTTAATATGTCTCCAGATGGTTGCGCAACATTAAAACGAAAGACTATCGAAGGCATGGTAACATCAAATACATTAGTACCAGATCCAAAAATGGCCGATAAGATTAAAGAATTATACACAGATTCAGATAATGGCATAGTCTGTGCGATGGCCGCTCCATTCGATTTCGGCATACATAAACAAGATTATGACTATAAAGAAGAAAAACGAGGGGCTGCCATTGACCGAACTTATGGTGATGGGTGTATCTTGAGATATGGTTTTGATAAATACGGAAATAGCAAAGACTGGGCATGGATAAAATACAGGCATTAGCCTGATAAATCGAGGGTATTGTATTGGGAGGATGTTAGATGAAAAAATGGTTTGATTGGTTTTATGAGGAGAAGCGGTTTTATATTTTACTTGGAATAATGGTAATGTCTTGGCTTTGTTGTGGCATTGCCAAAGCCGAGCCACCGAATTATTCCTGGGACTCCGAACTCAAAGCCAATATAGGCAGAGATGGAAGGAGTTGGCTCCAGGGATATTTCGGCACGGGATTGATATTTGAAGGTTCAACATCAGATGGTAGCGAAACCACATTTGTTATTACAAATCCAACACGGGACAATACAATAACTATTCCAGACGGAACTGGTACAGTTGCGTTACATAATTTCATTGATATTTACTTTGGTTCATCTGCAACAAAAACTCTGAATTCTAACGAATCGCAAGCAAGTATTTTAAGGGGCTATGGAACAAGCAACTCGTGTACAGTAACGGCAGCTCCAAGTGTAGGACAAATTTACATCGTGGTAAATAACAATACAGGCAATGGTACTATGACTATGAAAATAGCCAATGGAACTGGAACGAGTGTCCTTATAAATACAACCAAAATGCTTTATGCCAATGGTACAAACACAGACTTTGTTGAAGCAGGGTTCTAAGAATTGGATAGGAAATCGCTTAAAAAATTAGTGATAGGCCGGCAAAAGGCATTGGAGCAAAAGCGGAACCTGTGGGAGCAGCTTTGGCAGGAAATAGCAGATTTTGTCATTCCTGTTAGGGAAGATATTATGGGAACACTTCAGGCAGGTATAAAACAAGGCTCCCGTATTTACGATGGCACTGCCGTGGGCGCTGCTCAGTTGTATGCTGATGGTGTACACTCCCATTCATTCTCAAGGGTATCACCGTGGTTTTCGTTACAACTTGCCGATCCCAAAATCGGAGAGATGCAAGAGGTTAAGGAATGGCTTCAGGATGTTGCATCGAGACTTTACACGACATTAGCCATGAGCAACTTCTATGACAGTTCATGGATGTTTATTTATGATGGAGGCACCATCGGCGTAGCCACAATGTACAATGAAGAAGATAGGACAAGTGGCAAGCGGGTATTCGAGACAGTACATCCTGGCGAAGTCTATATCGAGGAAAACTATTTGGGCATAGTGGATACGCTTCACCGCAAGCGCAAATTAACTGCAAAACAAGTGATAGAGAAGTTTGGAGAGGCAAATGTACCCGAAGACGTAAAGTTTCAATATAAATCCAATCCCTTTAAGGAGGCCGAATGGGTTCATTGTGTATATCCACGAGAGGATTATAATGATAGAAGCGCCCTAAGTACGAAGAAGCGATTTGCCTCTGTCTGGTATCATGTTGGTTCAGGACATATAGCACAAGAATCAGGATATGATGAATTCCCTTATGCCGTATGGCGGTTTATGAAAAGCGGTAATTCTGCTTATGCCAGAAGCCCTGCGATATTAGCATTGAGCGATATAAAGAAAGCAAATCTTATCAGTAAGACAATGTTGGGCGCTGCACAACTGGCCATTGACCCACCATTAAATATACCGTCTGAAATGAGAGATAAATTACAGATAAAGCCGCGAGGGTTTAATTATTATGGGCAAGACCACAACAGAATAATATCACCAATTAATACAGGCAGTAGTAACTATCCAATAGGGACAGATAGGGAAGAAAGAGTGCAGGCAATTATAGAACAACACTTTAAAACCAATTACTTTTTGATGCTTACGCAATCCGAAAGGGCCAAAACGGCTACAGAAGCATTGGAAATAAAGGGTGAATTGGCTGCCGTTCTTGGGCCTATGGTGGGCAGGCTCAATACCGAAGGCAGTGATAAGTTTATTGACATGGTTTTCCAGTCCGAATTTAAGGCGGGTAGACTGCCTAAGCCACCCGATATATTGCTTGAAATGGGTGGGCAGCCGATTCAAATAGTTTATCTTGGCCCACTGGCGCAGGCACAGAAAAGATTATTTATGACGCAGGGCATACGTAGCGCCCTTGAGGTCGTTGCCCCGATATTTGAAATAAGCCCAACCAGTATGGATGTGATTGATTTTGACGAGACAGTTAAAGATTTACTTGCAGGTAGTGGATTCCCAGCTAAAGATATGAATGATAATACGGAAGTTGAGAAAATAAGAGCAACCCGGGCAAAGCAATTAAAGGCCGAAGCCATGAAACAAATGATGATTGAGGGTGCAAAACCTATGAAAGATATAGTTGAAGCCGATGTTAAAAGTGGAGGGAAGCTGTCGAAGGCTTTAGTAGGTAATGCCGCTTAATAATCTATTTCCAACTAAGGAGCTTATTCAACAATATCGCAATGTGTTCTCGCATAGCGAAGCACGGCATGTACTCTATAGCATGTTATTCGACTTAGGATTCTTTAATGAAAATGTATTGCCGGAAGATTTATCGTTAAGAAACTATGCGACAAGATTATTGAATATTTTAGGGGCTGGCGAAATAACTATAAACGCAGTTGGTAATCTGGTTAATGGATTGAAAAACAATCCCTTGCCAGAAGATATAAAGACAAAAACTTTTTAAATAGGAGATGTAGAAAATGACAACGCCAAGTGAAGGAACACCTAATCAAGGCACAGAAGGAAAAGGTAGTGAAAGCGAGTTAGGATGGAGAGCGGCTTTGCCTGATGACCTTAAAAATCATGAATTAGTCAAGGGGTACACCAAGCCCGGTGATGCCATACGAGACTATGTCAAGATTAAGGGGGAGTTGGCAAGCTATATCAAACCATTAACTGAGCAATCAACGCCTGAGGAAAAAGCTGCTTATTATGCTAAACTTGGTCGGCCTGAGAAACCGGAAGGCTATGAATTTACTAAGCCAGAGGGTTTACCGGATGAAATGTTTAATCCTAAACTTGCCGGCGATTTCGCACAATTTCTTTACGAAAAGGGTGCGCCGAAGTCATTGGCTCAGGATATTTACAAATGGTATAACCAAATGGTCATTGATAGTAGCAAGACAGTAAAAGATCAGGAAGCACAGCAAGCAGTCGTTGAGAAGCAAAAGACAGAAGAAGCAGTAAATAGGCTCAAAAACGAATGGGTTGGTGATAAGTTCGAAGCTAATAAAGCCATTGCAGTTGAAGCATTCAAGAAATTCAAGATTGATGGCGCAGAAGAATTACTCAAGAATGCTGAACTCGATGGCGTGGCTTTAGGTAATCACCCTATCTTTTTGAAATTGTTTTATGAGATAGGTAAATTAACCAAAGATGATTCTGCTTTGATTCGCAAAGAGGGAAGTGGCGATCCTAATATTTCAGAAGATGCACAGGCAGCCAAAATGTTTCCCTCGATGGTGAAGAAGGCAGGGTAAAACAATGCAAATAACAGAAGAGCAAAGAACTAAATACAATCTCAACAGAAAAATAAAGAGATTGTCAAATTTAAAAGAAGCTAGATCAAAGGTTAATACCTATCGTGCAAAAAACTTAGGAGTTATACGCCAAAGAATGAACAATTGGTATCATGCTAATAAACAAAGAGTGAATATTGATAGGAAAAATTGGAGAGTAAATAACATTGACATTGCGAGACAGAAAGAACGCAATAACAAATTAAAGTGTTTGCATGGTATAACCCTTGAAGATTACGCACAAATGTATGATGAACAATGGGGTATGTGTGGTATCTGCGGTACTCCAGGAAAATCTCAATTAGACGGAACGGCAATTCAATCCGAATTGCTATTCGTTGACCATTGTCATTCAAGCGGGAAAGTCCGGGGTTTATTATGTGTTTGTTGTAATAATGCTCTTGGACTTTTTAAAGATAATGAAGATTTTCTAGAAGCAGGAATTAATTACTTGAAATATTTCAATAGGAGGTAATGGAATGGCTACACTTTCTAGTGGCTATTCATTGGTGGAACAAGCGAAAAGACTTGACCCCGATGGAAAGCTTTCGATTATAGTTGAAAGTTTGAATTTGGAAATGGGCGGGATTCTTGAGGAATGGCCTTGGAAGCCGTCAAATGATATTTGGACAAATAAAACACTGCGTAGGGCATCATTACCAGCCGGCACATGGAGAAAGTTAAACTCCGGTGTTGCTACTGAAAACAGCAAGACCAGTGAAGTAATGGATGTTATTGGTATGTTGGAAACCTATGCTGAATACGACAAGGAATACATCAATGGCTTCCCAAGTCCGGCAGTTGCAAGAATGGACGAGGCTAGAGCATTCCTGGAAGGACTTGGACAAACTCTCGTATCGAAATTGCTTTACGGCAATGCGAATGCTGATCCTGACCAATTACATGGACTTGCACCAAGACTTGCAACCGTTGACGGCAAATATGTGATTGATGGAGGTGGCACGGGTTCGGATGTTACAAGTATCTTTGTTGTAACACCTGGCACGAATGAGTCATACCTGATTTATCCCAAGAACAGCCCAACGCTTGGTATTCAGCACACCGATTTAGGAGAAGTAACCTTGACTGATGCCACAAGTTCCGCTCCTAATACATCACAGTATCAAGGTTACAGGGATCACTTCCAAGTCAAATGTGGTTTTGTTGTGAAGAATTTGAAATGTATCGGCAGGGTTGCAAATATCGAAACGGCTGGTGCATCAAATACGTTTGACGAGGATGATTTGATTAAACTGCTTAATTACATGAAGAAGAACGCAGGCACACGGATTTACGCCAATCAGGTCATTTTGACACAGGCTGAAATCAAGCTGAAGGACAAAACGAACGTAAATTGGAGTGCCGAAGATGGACTTGGTGGCTTGCCGTTTATGAAATTCAGGGGAATACCTGTCAGATTGATTGACGAACAGATTCTTTTGAATACGGAAACGGCTATAACATAGTTTTAACACAAATAATTTGGAGGGCTAAAATATGCCTATTATGGATTCTCAATTGTTGTTTGCCGAAGCATTAGACATTTCAGATTTGACTGCCTATGCTGCGGTAAATTTCACTAATGTTATAGACTTGGGTGCTATCAAAGACCACAAGGGCAATTCTATACAGCATGTTATTAATGCTGGTGGTCAACTTGCCCTTAATATTGTTGTAGAAGATACCGCGTTGGCCGGGGATGGTTCCACCACAGTAACGTTCAGTCTTTATGATCACACCACTGCAACGCCTTGGACTGGCGGTCGCAAGCTGATGGAATTTACAATTACCGTTAGTGCGACTAACTATCCAGACGGCACACAGATATGTTCATTACCGCTACCTGCGATGAAGATTAACAGGTATCTTGGAGTGACAAGTCTTGTTGCGGCTGGTGATTTGACTGCTGGCGCAGTAACGGCATGGATTGGGCCTGTAACGGTTCAACCAGTTTAATTTGAAATAAAAAGCAGGATAATCCTCTCCCTGTGTATCCTTTACCCGCAGGGAGAGGATGACTCCGTATGGAGGAATTATGGCAAACTATGTGGCAAAATATGCGTGTCAATACGGTGGTAGAGTTTTCAAGCCTGACGAAATATTGAATTACAATAAAGAAGTGGTTGTTTGTCCAGATTGTAATGGCAAGCAAGGTGAAACTGTTTGTAAGCTTTGTAAAGATTCGGGGTGCATTAATCCGCCCCATCATTTTATTAAATTAGGGGAAGAACATGCCAAAAAAGAAAAAGAAGGGGAAGAAGTATTAATAGGAGAGGAAAAGAAAAACCTTGCCATCGAGACCAAAAAAGAAGAAATAGCTGCGATTAGAAAAGAAATTGAAAGACTTGGCGGTAGTTACAATGGAACATGGGGACTGGAACGTCTCAAGATGCACTTGATTAAATATCGAAAAGAAAATGGCGAAAGAAATGTTATGCCACTCATACCAGGAGTTTAATAAATGTCTTCGGATTCCGTTCAGATAGATATTATCAATAGCACCCTTGCTAAACTTGGAGCCGTACGCATTGCCACGCTAACCGAAGATACGGTTGAAAGAATAGCTGCGACTGATATATTTGGTGAATTACGGGATAGATTACTTATTGATTATCCCTGGAACTTCTCTATTAAACGGAAAACACTGACACCGCCATCGGAACAAACGCCAACCTCTATAACCTATTCAACTACTACCGCAACAGTTACCAAGACGGCGCATGGGTATGCAACTGATATGTATGTCAGAGTTGCAGGAGCAAATGAAACCCCATATAATGGGGATTGGCAAATTACTGTAACGAATGCAAATGTATTTACCTATACAATGGATAGTACGCCCACGGCGAACGCAACGGGTACGCTTACGATTCAGCACGTGCCAGGCTTTGAATATGATTACCACTATGCCCTACCAAGCGATTGTCTTAGAGTGCTTGAGCTATACGACCCGCCAAATTTGATACATGCGATAGAAGCCGGATACTTGCTTTGTGACGAAGACGAAAAGATTTTGATAAAATATATCAAACAAGTGACGGACTATACTTTGTGGCCAATACCTGCGCGCAAATGCCTTGCAATAATCCTGGCTATAGAAATAGCGCCAAGACTTAAAGGTGTCTCCGATGTTAATACTCGTGTTAGGCTGCAAGAGGAATTTGAGAGAGAAATATTACGTGCCTATGTACTGAATGCTATCGAAGGGAAACCTAATATTCCTAAAGACATGCAAAGTAGTGACAAAGGAAATTATTCATGGCAAACTGAACGCTGAGGGCAAGAATGAATGGGGACAGAAAGAATCGGGGCAATCCAAAATTCATTCAATGCAGGAGAAATATCCCCACTCCTTAAATCCCGCCTCGACCTCGAAAGATACAAAAATTCAGCAGAAGAAATAAGAAATTTTATCGTCCACCCTCAAGGCCCCGCAACATACCGAAGCGGTTTGAGATACATAGCAACCGCAAAACCCACAATAAATCCAGTTTGGACTGCCCTTGACCCAGGAAATGGAGTATGGACAGCCCTTGCCTGGTCTCCGAAATTAAGACTTTTTGTATTATTACCCCGCAGTGCTACCGGCACCCGCTCTGTTTTGACATCGGAAGATGGTATTACTTGGACAGAAAACGTCTCCCCTGTAACAGAAACCGCCGTATGGGAATCGGTTGTTTGGGCGACAGAAATAAGCCTATTCGTTGCCGTAGCCAGCACTTCAAACGTTAACGGCTTTAGAATAATTACCTCGCCTGACGGCAAAACCTGGTTTGAGCAAACACAATCGGTTAGCAAGGCATGGCGTTCTATTTGTTGGTCTCCATCGTTAAGATTATTGGTTGCAGTTACAGATACGACAGCAGATACGAACCAAATAATGACCTCTCCCGACGGTGTGACCTGGACAACCAGAACCTCTCCAGAGGCTAGTGCGTGGTCGGAGGTCATTTGGGCGGCGGGGTTAACTCTGTTTGTTGCTGTCGCAGAGAGTGGCACATTCAGGGTAATGACCTCTCCGGATGGAATTACCTGGACTGGTAGAACCGCTGCCGAAGCAAATAATTGGAGGTCTGTTTGTTGGTCTCCATCACTGTCTTTGTTAATTGCCGTTGCAAATACAGGGACAAACAAGGTAATGAAATCATCGAATGCTATAACATGGACTGCCGTTACAGTTACATATTCGAGTGATTGGGAAAAGGTTATTTGGTCTGAAGAAATGAACTTATTCTGGGCAGTTGCAGGTGCAGGGACTTATAGAATCATGTCGTCAGCTACAGGATTAAGCGCCTCGTGGACTCAAATAGTCGCCCCAGCAGCCAGAGCTTGGAATGATATTGTATATTCACCAGAACTTGATAGATTGGTTGCTACTGCCTCCGACATAACAGATGTCACTACGGTTATGTATTATGGTGGCACTGTTGCTGAGGCGGCAAAAGTACGACTCCTGCCTTTTAAATTCTCCACAGTGCAGGCATATATCTTAGAACTTGGGCCTCTATACATGAGATTTTACAGGAACGGAGCCATAATAACACAACTTTCACAGCAAATATCAGGCATTACAAAGGCAAATCCCGCAGTTGTTACCTATACAGGAGCCAATAATTTCGCAAATGGCGACAGGTTCATTATCCGGGATGTGCTTGGAATGACTGAGGTTAACGAAAGAGAATTTGAAGTTGCAAATGTAAATACAGGGGCAAAGACGTTTGAATTATATGGTGTAAATAGCACAGCATATACTACATATACCTCTGGAGGCAATATACTGGAAATAGTTGAATTGGCAACGACTTATGTAAGAGACGATTTATTTGCAATTAAAATATGCCAATCTGCCGATATAGTTTATCTCTGGAATCGGAAATATCAACCACGTAAACTTGCAAGGTCAAGTCATGTCGCTTGGACACTAACAGCAATCACCTTCAAAGCCATCCCTACAGCCGAATTGGATTTTGATATGAAAATAAGTAAGACGGTTGCTTCTATTACACGAGTAACCACTACTGCAACTGCGACTGTAACGGCGCATGGCTTTCTTACCGGCATGTATGTAACTATGGCAGGTGCTAACGAGACACAATACAACGACACTTTTTTAATAACCGTTGTAGACGCAAACACTTTTACCTATACAATGACTTCCGATCCTGGGGCAAGTGCCACCGGGACGCTTACTTGCTCATCTACTACGCTGAAACCTTTGTCAATTACAGGAAATAAAGCAATATTCGTGGCAGGGGATAGTGTCTTTTTTGACGGTGACGTAGAAAGAGTTATTAAACATAATGTTTCACGTGGAACAATCAAAGAAGTACATCCCATTTCCATTAATAGCAATATCAAAACTGGCGGGGCAATTACACGTTCTGGCAATACAGCCACGGCTACGTTTACTGCTCATGGATTTTCCACAGGTAACAACGTCACGATTCTTGGCGTTACAGACAGTAAATACAATGGCACGTTCAAAATAACAGTCGTTGATGCAAATACATTTACTTATACCGTAACGGGCAAGCCAAATACACCAGCCACTACAACTACCGACATACTTTGCTATCTATCGCCTTCGGCTATTAATGTAAATTCTATTGCCCGCGCTACAACGGAAGCCACAGTAACAACCAGCGCCGCACATGGTTTCTCGAATGGGGATATAGTAAAGATACAAGGGGCAAACGAGGGGAAGTTTAACGGAACGTTTGAAATCTTTGACGTAGCAAGCACAACGTTTATATTTACCGTTACTGACGAGGGAGACGCAAGCGCATCAGGGACTATGTATTGCACGAAAATAGCGCCCACAAACATAGTGTCGGTGGATATAACGGACAATTTTGAAAGTACGGCAGTCATAGGCGCTGGTAGTTGGTATCTTATTGGCGCACCACAGGCAACAATTACATTTAGTATAAAAAAGCCGGTTGGCGCTGTGGTAAAAGTTACGGCAGACAAAAAGGCGTTTAGGTCTACAGACGTGGGAAGTCACATAAAATTTCCCAGTTCCGATTCCGGCACTTTCCCTGATATTGAAATCAAGTCGTATGTTAACAATAAAGAAATACAAGGGAAGATAATACAAGTATTGCATAAAGATGATGAGAGAACCGTTGATGCTGGTGAATGGACACTGGAACAGCCTGCCTGGTCTGCTTCTTTGGGATGGCCATCCGTGGGCGCATTCTTTGAGGATAGATTATGGGTTGCCAGGGACGATACATTTTGGGGGTCTGAAGTTGGTGATTACGAAAACTTCACTATCGGTAAAAGAGAGGATGCTGCATTAAATTTTACGCTTGGGTCGAGACAAATTAACCCGATACGATGGATTGAGCCAAAGGACGGACTAATTATGGGAACTACCGGCGATATATGGAAAGTAAGTGGCGGCGGCGGTGACCCTATTACGCCATCGAATATTATTGTTAAAAAGATTTCAATCGGGGGTTCTTCTGATGCAATTGCCGTTGACACGCCCAGCGCATTACTTTATATCAACCGCTTGGAAAAGGAAATAGGTGAAATTGTTTATAACATTGAAGAAGATGGGCTTGTTGCAAACGAAATAACTATTTGGGCAGAACATTTATTCAAATATGGCATTAAAGAAATTATATATCAGGAAAAGCCCGTGCCGATAATATGGGCAATTTTGAATAGTGGCGAATTGTGTGGATGCACATATCTTAGGCGACAAGCAGTTCTTGGCTGGTTTAAAATGGCATCGCCATTTGGCTTTTTTGACAGCGGCGCGGTAATTCCTGGCTCAAAGCATGATGAATTTTGGGTTAGCGTGTTGCGCCAAATCAATGGTACAAACGTCAGGCATATAGAAAAATTTGCGCCTGTGTATGGCACGGAATTGGATGATTGGATTTCCGACCACATACAAACATTTGTAGATGATGCCGATGCTACCGCTTATGCCAAAGGCTATTATGTGCCTTACGACCTTGTTGATGTCTATACCAATACGAAGGGCGAAAACGCCTTACTGGTTGACGCTGGAGTTACACAGACCATAGTTACGGCAACGGCAACAATAAGCAATTTATGGCATCTAAACGGCATGAGTGTCTATGCAGTTGTTGATGGCGTTGTAAAGGGGCCTCATACCGTAGCAAATGGCAAAATTACACTAGCAGCCGCAACTGCTGCAAATGCGGTAGTTCATGTTGGACTTGTATACGATGGTGTTCTTAAAATTGCTAGATTTGACGCAATATTTGACAATGGCACAACGAAGGGCTTAATACGGAGGGTCATAAGTATAACGGCTCAAATCTATGGGTCTGGGTTATTCAAATTCGGGGATAGCACAACCAATCTGAAGGTAGCAAAATTTTTACAGAGCGATACACCGACCCATACTTTGTTTACCGGCGATGCGATTGATTCTGCATTTACAGGCAGGCATGGTCGGCAGGCAGATATAGTAATTGTTCAAGACCAGCCATTACCCCTTATCGTACAGTCTATAACACAGAAACTAGAGGTAGGAACATGATTAAAATTGCCGAATGTACAAAAAAGGACTTACCCTTACTCTCGGTTTTGTGGGAGAAAATGATTTACGAAGTAATGCCCATCTCTAATCCAAGCAAAGAGCTATGGATTAAGCACATTGAAGCCTATATGGAACACCACGATTTTAAAGCCTATAAAGCTATTGTAAGTGGTGTGCCTATAGGGTATATTGCCGGTATGTTATTTGCTGATCCTGCGATGAGTCACATAGTGGCGATAGGCCTTGAGTTTTATGTTTTACCGGAATATCGTGGTGATATTGGAACCAGACTCTATCTTAAACTTGTAAAACTTGGTAAGGCACGAGGCGCAAAGGAAATGAGATTGATATGCTATAAAAAATCTTTGTCACAATGGGAACAAAATAATTTAGACGTAATGAGTTACTTTGTTAGAAAGGAATTATAATTGGCAGACCCGATAACATTGGCGATAATTGGTATTGCTGTTTCTGCTGGCGGGCAGATTCTGTCCGGGATACAGCAGTACAAAGCGGCGTCATATTCAGCGAAAGTATATGAGCAAGAGGCTAAGACGCAAAAACAGGCGGCAGCATACGAGGAAAAGAAACATAGGGAATCCGTTCAAAGATTTATTGGTATTCAACGCTCCAGGTACGGGGCAAGCGGAATAGATATTAGTGCAGGCGGCAGCGCACAGACAATCATTAACGACACTGCCGCACAAGGTGAATTGGATGCCTTAGCTATTCGCTATGGCGGGGATATTGCTGCGATACAAGCGAAAAATAGGGCTTCCATGTCACGCTTTGAAGGGAAAAGCGCATTGACATCTGGATTATTTGGCGCGGGTTCAACACTTCTATCGGGGGCCAGCAGTATATATGAACAAAAACAAAGATTGAAATTAAAAGGAAAGTAATCCATGAAAATTCCAATTTATGAGCGAAGGGAATCTATTCCTGGGTCGTCTGGTGGCGTTTTACAGAGGGTCGCCTCTCCTATTGGCGAAGGCATTTCTGACATCGGCAGGATTATTGCAAATCTTGGTTTTAATCAGGAAGAACACAATGCCTTGATGCAAAAGCAGGATGAGGATAATAAAACAGCCAACCTTACAATGCAATTCGACAACAATTTAGTAGATGATTATATTGATTATCACCAGCAATTAGGCGATAAGGCATACGGTTCGCAAGAAAGACTTGAGGCTTTTCAGCAATTACAGATTAAGGCGCTTACTAAAGACGTTGATAATCCAAGAATTAACCAAAATATCACGGCTTATATACAAAATAAAATAAACAATAGACGCATTGATTACGCAGGGCATGAGGCAAGACAAAGGCAAGAAGTATCTACGATCACCAGAGACCTAAAACTTGATTCTGTAACACAATCTGCTTTTAATGGTATAGGCACTCTTGACGAGAATATAGACAATGTTCGTAATTTTATTAAAACGCAGCACGACAATGTTGAAATAGGTACAGATACCGCAACTGAATGGTTATTGAATGCCGAAAGACAAGTAGCCGAAAGAACTGTTGCGGGTATGATTAATCGGACTCCTGCGATTGCTATTGAAATCATGGGATCGGGGGCTTTCAATAAATATCTTGATTCCAAGACCATTGAACATTATACAAATGAAGCACGACAAGAAGCACACAGACAGGAACTGATACAAAAAGCTGCTGTCGCCGAACAAAAGAAGATTTTGGAAGATACTGCAAGTAAAGAACTCTCAGATGCCCTCCTTGATGGCAACTTAAATACTGATATTTTGGGCAAGCATAGGGATAGCTTAACACCGGAACAATATAAATCATGGGTTAAGGAATATGATTCCCAAATAGATAATCTCAAGAAAACGATTGATGAAGAAAAGGCTAAATCCATTGAGTCTGATTTATACGTGAAAGCTATAACAAGTGACCAATTATCGACACAGCAAGGGCAAGAGGATTTTAAACAGGAAATTGCCGGTAAGGTGGCACGAAAAGAACTTGATCCTGTTAAAGCAAGGCAACTTCTCAGCGATGCCACTGAGATCGATAAAGGCAATCCAGAGCGCAAGGCGGCCATTACACAATCAATTGATAGTATAGAAGTTGCTTATAAGAATGGAATACTTGGAGAAGGTATGGAAAGTACGATTGAACGAGAAAAGATGGTTAGAGATTTAAGGGCGTGGTCAATACAAAATCCAGACAAAGACCCTGTAGAATTTACCGAAAAGGTTTTGACGGCAAAGAGAGAGTCTTGGATTAAAAGTCTATTTCGTGTATTACCAGGCGTTTCTATCTTTACTTCGCCGCCTGTTGAGAGCAAGACACCGCGAGAAGCACGAAAGTCTATCATGCAAACTACTACGAATACACAAGTTAAAATGCCTTCGAAAGATGAACTTGGTGCATTGATTAAAGAGTCCGACATAAAGACGCAGTCGGAAGCCATAAAATTCATTATGAATAAATACGGATTAACACAAGACGAAGCATTGAATTATTATAGGGGTTTAAAGTAAAATGCCAGAAGATATTTTCGGTTTAGTCGATGATATTGAACTAGCACAAATACCAAAAGAACGAGATGTCTTTGGATTGGTCAATGATATTCCCGCCGAAACTCCTGTCAAAACGTGGGGGGAAGTACAAACCCTTATTTCTCCCCACACCTCACCACGGGAACAAACACGGGTTAAAAATGCTATATCCATATCATCAACACATGATATACCATTCGATGTCGCCTATGATACTGAGCCTGAATTTACTAAAAAGCTGAATAAGCCTAACCTTTTTGACTATGCGGGTAAAAGTTTTGTTGCAGGAGTTGGAGACCTATACGTTAATCTATCCAATGTCTTTAAATGGGCACAAATACCAACAGGCAGAATCGGACAAGATTGGGAATATTACGGTAAGAAAATGCAAAATATATATGTGCCACCGGATGACAAACCATTCTCTTACGATAAGTTACTATCACCTGAATTCTATGCTACGTCTGTGATACGATCTGTACCCTCGACATTATCGCTTATTCCCGCAGCCTTAATTGGTGCAGAGCTAGGTATCGGCGCTGGCACGGTAATGACTGGCAGGGCATTGGGGGCATTCACTAAGACCATACTTGGCAGTATAGGTGCGGCAACCCTATCCAGACCGCTGGAGAGCGCAATGGAGGCATCGGGGACGTATCAAAAGGCGATTGATAGCGGAATGCCAGAGGACGAAGCCAGGAGGGCAGCTAATGAGACATTTAAGGGCAATATGTCCCTTGTTGGATTAGATGCTGCCGAATTCGCCACGGCCTTTATGCCGATGAAATTTAATACCAATATCATAGCATTGAGAGTATTATCGACTTTGGGTAAGGTTGGGGGCGTGGCGGCAATGGAAGGCGCTGAAGAACGCTATCAACAAATAGTTCAGGAAATGGCAGTTGATCCAGAAGTAAAGATAAGCGACTTCTTTACCAACAATCCGAATTTGAATGAGGCCACTGCCATAGGTGCGATCTTTGGCGTTGGTTTAGGTGGGGCCGGAAGTGTTTACACCGCTTTTACCGATAGGGTTGTCAATGGCTTTACACCAGAATCGAAGGCTTTATTTGATTCTTTGGTTGAAGATAAAAAAGCTGAAGGCTTAACATCTGAAGAAGCCACAAAAAAGGTGTTGGATGAAATAGCATCCACGCCTGAAGGAGAAAAGGAAATCAAGGCATCTGTTGAGAAAATAAAAGAAAGTGCACAGAATATCACGAGTAAGCAAGAAACAATACCGATGCCAGAGACAATATCAACAGAATTAGAACCATTGGCTCAGGAAGCAAGAAAATATGATAGTTTTGATAAGTTTGAAAAGGATTTTTCTATTAATTTGGCACATGGTTTATATTGGCACGTGACTGATAGTCCTGATTTTGAAATAAAGAAAGGATTTGTGCCGGCGGATGCCGTTAGTTCTGGAAGCGGAAAGGGGATGCAGGCAGGCTTGATGGCTTCTAACAATCCAGAATATTGGTATGATGAACTAGGGAATACCAGAAAATATGCCGCCGAATTAGACTTATCTAATGCAATACCAGGCAAAGACTACACTTTTGTCAATAGGGGTTTTGGACAAGAAATATTTATCAATAATCCAGAGGCAGTAAAGGTTAAGAAAACAATACCTATTGAACAAGCTATTAATGAATTTCAGGACTATTACAAAATATTACCTGCTTCAAAAGAAGAATTACAACAATTTTATAATAAAGCCAAATCTCAAACAGTTATAACCACACCAAAAGCCGAAGACGTGACTGAAGCCGATATAACTGAATTCGTTGAATCTGAAATTGCACCAGAGAAACAATTTCAAAAAGCTCCTGTCGAAACAATTCAAACAATGACGGGATTAATAAAAAAATATGTTGAAGATACTGGCGAAAAGGTAAACACGCAAGAAGATGTTGAAAAGGTTAAAGCCAAATATCCAGAAGAATTTAAAAAGATAGAGGCGGAAGAAAAAATACGTCAAGAATTGTGGAATATACTTCCAGAATCTTTCAGAAAAAACAGGGGTATAAATGAATATTCAACTCCTGAATTACAAGCAATGGCAGGCGAGGCAGCCCCTGTTGTTTCTAAAGAAATAATAAGTCAATCTCTTATAGAAGAAGCCAAGAAGTACAAGACAGAGGAGGAGTTTAAAGCCCTTGGATTTGATGCGATATTAAAAGATGTTAGGGGGGTTGAAAGAGATAGTGTTGTAACAATCCCTACGAATAAAGTTGAGGTTAAGTGGAAAGATGATTACACTAATGCTAAAGGAACTGCACAAAAAGAATATAATCCAGAAACAGCAGAACCAGTTGATTTTACATACGACTTCAAGAAAGATAAATATATTTTAGATGATGGATATAATAGGTTTGTGTCCGCTCAAAGAAACAAGCAACCGATAAAGGGAATAATTCAGCATATAGAGGGAAATCTAGAAGAACTTGCTGATTTGTACGCTAAAGAGAAAGGCGTTAGTATCACCGACATCTGGAACAAGGCGCAACAAACAATAATACCACCTACAGTACCACCAAGTGTCCCACCATCGGAAAAGACGAGTGGGATTTACCAGCTTGACGAAAAAGTGATAGTGGGAGATTTAAACTTAAACGTAGGAGATGAGTTTGAAATCAATGGTGAAAAATTCAAGGTAACTGAAAAAGACATTGATGGTAATTTTAAAATAAAAGATGGTGTTGCGTATATCGTAGACGAATTTGACAAAATACCTAAGCCAGATGATGGTAGTATCAAAAGGGGCGGTAATGTTAAACTTCCTGTGATTACTGAAAAAGGCTTTAAAGTCGTTACTCCTGAGACCGAAGGTGTAAAAACAATCAAACAACGTATCAGGCAAACTACAGGACAAGTTACTTTGGCTAATATGATACGAGAGGACAAGGCACTTGAAGCGGCGTTTAAAAAGGCACAACAGGCGGCAAGGGAGGCTTTCAGGGCTGGCAATAAAGAAGGTGTTGAGGCTGAAAAAGTTAAGATGAAGAATTTCCTCGGTAGAGCAAAAAAGATAAAAGCTATCCAGGAATTTTTTGGACTGACTTATGCTAATATGAAAACGGTTTCAAGGAAGAATCCATTCTTAATGTCTCAATATGAATTCAAACTCTACCTTGACGATGTGAGGCAAAAATCATTTGAGAAAATGATTGTAAAGGATGCTAAAATTGCCTTGAAAGAATTAATACGAACACGAAATTTACAAAAGGTCGAGAATTTGCAACGTGCTTTAAAGTATCCGTCAATTGATAAAATGAACCTTGACCAATTAAACAACTTCTTTGACATCCTTGATCAATACAAAAAGGATGATGTCTTTCTTTCGGAGAGACGACTTGAAGTTGTGGACAGGACAGACTTGAAAGGTATCAAAACTTGGCGTGAGGCTAAAGAGGCACTGGCAAAAGAAGTCGGAGTACCTGTGGAAGAACTCGAAAAAATCAACGTGAGTCAATGGGATAAATTCCGTTATGACTCAGCATTAATGCAGCAAAACCCTTTCTATCGAATGATGGTTACTGAAACGCATCGTGAATTACTTAACGCCGAAATGAGACACCATGAGGTAAAATTAGAGGCTTACAGGCTGGCAAAGGCTGCCGAAGCATCAAGACCACAGACTTTAATACACAAGTTTATTCCACAGAACAAACTTATTATGGGATATATTGAGGCTTCTGCTGAACAGAAAAGCATATTCCTTCATAATATGACACCGGAAGAAATTGATTATGCCCATTTTATAGAAGAATACTTTGAGAATGCCCTTGAATATCTTGTAGAAACACAGTCGTTGACCAAAGGACGTGAAAACTATTTCGTTCACATGCGACAGGGATTCCTTGAGAATGTAAAGGAAGAAGGGCTTTTGACCGCAGTTAAAAATATCTTCAAACATTATAAAGAGGATGAGGTTGTCTTTAATATTCTTGACGAGGATACTGGAAATATACTACCACTTGAGAAATTCTTTCAATTCTCTCTCCATCGTACTGGAGGTTTATTGCCTACAAGCAACGTAACAGAAGCGTTTCTTGCCTATTCAAAAATGTTTGAAAAGAAGGTATCCTTTGACCAAATAATCCCAAAACTTGATATTTATGCTCAAGCATTGACTCCACAGAAGCTAACGCCTCATGGACTCGAAATGGATAGAAGTCTGAAAAAGTTTGTAAATCAATACATTAATAACAAGAAGGGTAGGCATATTGACCAATTTGTAGGCAAACAAGGCGGGGCAGTAGATTTAGGTTTAAGGGCGGTGCGAAGTTTTACTTCTCTACTAGACTTAGGTTTCAATATTCCTGTGGGTATAACAGCGTTTATCGGTGAGCAAGTAACCAATTTCGTACAACTTGGTGTAAATAATATGGCTAAAGGTGCTGAGCGGGCATTTACTCAGCATGGCAAAGCTATTATAGAGAAATACGAGGCATGGTTAGTGCGTTCCCCTTGGGAAAACTTTACGGCCCCAGGAAAGGGCATAACTGAAAAAATACATGAAGGGCTTTTCGTAGGCTTCCACGAAAGCGCAAGGATTGCAAATATCAATTTCCTTCTTGGTATGATAACAGAGGAAGAATTTACGAGCGAAACCATATCGGACAAGAGACTTGCCGAACTACAGCTTGAAATGGGACGTATGAGAGTTGTTCCAGGGAGCAAATCACTTGTAGGCAGCACAAGTCTTGGAAGTGTATTAACTCAATATAAGACTTGGGCTATCCCTATTTTATCAACGCTTAAAGGAGATATATCAACGTTTGTATCAGATTTAACCAAGAAGCCCACAAATGAGGCTTTAGCGACTAAGGAAGCAAGGGAGCTATACAGAATTGTGGGTTTATCATCAGCAATTATAATCACGGGTGCGGTACTTGCAGGTGATGATGACGAGAACGATATGTCATTCTTGGGTGCAGTCAAAAGGAAGTTTTATAGGGAATCTCTTTCCTTGATAGGTGCGCTCGATCCTACATTGTATACACCCATAAGAGCTTTGTCGTTTATGTCTGATTTGGCAAAGAATCTGAAAGCTATCGCATTGCTTGAGGAAAAGGGTATAGAGGGATTGAAGAAACAACTTACGCCGAAAGCTATTCGACAATTTATTCCAGAGGAAAAGAAGTTTAAACGTTAATAGAATGGAGGTGGCAAAATGAAGAAGTTTGTGTTGGCAAGTTTATTAATCATGGGTTGTTTTGTTGGAGGGAGGGCATATGCTACCTCTTTTGTTGACAATGAATATGGCGTGCCTGAAAGAAGTACACAGGAAATAGACTACGAGGTCGTTACCTCTAAACTATTCGATGCCTATAATTGCACGGATACGAGCCAGTATGTGTTTGAAGGAGGAGGCACATCTTCAACGGCAGGCAAGGTATTTTTGTCTGGTTACGAGGAAGTTTTACTGCATTATAACATGGGAACATATACAAGCACAGGAACTTATACAGTTAGATTGTACACACAAAGCGGTGTTGAAGATTTTTGGGCGAATGTAAATGCCGATATTGTGATTACAGGAACGACAACAGGCAATTTGAACATTTCCGAAACGGCAGCTAAGGCATTTAGGGCTGGAGTAACTACTACGGCAACTGGGACAACCGCTCTTTCCGTAACCCTTGATAGAAGGCGCAAAAAGAAATAATGAGAATTATTGTACTGTTATTATCCCTATTCATTTGTCAGCATGTATATGCTCTGACTGTCGAGCAACATGCTGCTGATTCATCAAATCCACATGGGGCAAAGGAAAAGATTACACAAAAGCTCAATGTGGGAACTGATGATGAATATGCCACCTCTCACGCATTGAAAGTCGTAGGGGGAGCTACCATAGATAGTCTTGACATGGGCGGAGGCAACCTTACCTTCGGCACGGCA